>Ga0105052_10005970_pt1 | contig 12566 bp, 12 predicted proteins | sample FRY03_FD_78094 | JGI IMG/M metagenome (GOLD analysis project Ga0105052, IMG submission 78094) | Freshwater microbial communities from Lake Fryxell liftoff mats and glacier meltwater in Antarctica - FRY-03 | ecosystem: Environmental > Aquatic > Freshwater > Ice > Glacier meltwater ... | reverse complement strand
TACGAACGCCCGCAAAAGGGGCGCTATCGCCAGTTCCACCAGCTCGACGCCGAAATCATCGGCGCGGCGGAACCGCAGGCCGATGTCGAATTGCTGGCGATGGCGGATCAGGTGCTGAAGGAGCTGGGCATCGCCGCGAAAAACGGGGGCGCAGTGACGCTCCAGCTCAACACGCTGGGCGATGCGGCCAGCCGCGAAGCGTGGCGCGCGGCGCTGGTCGACTATTTCGAGGCGCACCGGGCGGCGTTGTCGGCGGAAAGCCAGAAGCGGCTGAGCGTGAACCCGCTGCGTATTCTCGACAGCAAGGAAGCGGCGGACCAAGCGTTCGTGGCGGACGCGCCCAAGATCGACGATTATCTCGGCGGCGAGGCGCAGGACTTTTTCGGCAAGGTCTGCGACGGCCTGAACGCCGCCGGGGTCGAATGGACCCGCGCCCCCTCGCTGGTCCGCGGCCTCGACTACTACCGCCACACCGCCTTCGAATTCGTCACCGATCGGCTGGGCGCGCAGGGGACCGTGCTCGGCGGCGGCAGGTATGATGGGCTGATGGAGACTCTTGGCGGGCCGCACACCCCGGCGGTCGGCTGGGCCGCGGGGATCGAGCGGTTGGCGATGCTGGTGGGTGAGCGGACGGAAAGCCGCCTCGAAATAGCAATCGCCGCAGAAAGCCCGGGGCGCGAAGCTGACGCTGCTTCCGCCGTGACAATGTTCCGCCGCTTGGGCTTCAAGGTCGAACTGTTCGCTTATGGAAGTCCGCGCAAACGCTATGACAAAGCAAGGAAAGCTGAACCTGGTGTGTTGATATCGATGGATGTCAGGAACGGGAAAGATGTCCAAAACTGGCTGACTACCATTCCTGAAATTGATCGAGAGCACGAGGCGTTTCAGGCCTTCTTGGCACGTTGGGACATTCCTGACCAAGTAGCAGACTGATGACCGTCTCCGACGACCGTCTGCGCCAGATCGCCAACCGGTTTGCCGAACTTGAGGCGCGGCTGGCTTCGGGGACGCTTGAGGGGGCGGAGTTTGTTGCCGCCAGCCGCGACTACGCCGAGTTGGAGCTGGTCGCACGCGCCGCCGCCGAGGTCACTTCGATGCGCGGCGAACGGGCCGAATTGTCCGCCCTAACCGATCCCGATCCCGAAATGCGCGCGCTGGTGGCCGATGACATCGTCCGGCTCAACGCCGAACTCCCCGCCGCTGAACAAGCCCTCGCCCTCGCCATGCTCCCGCGCGACTCCGCCGATTCGCGCCCGGCGATGCTTGAAATCCGTGGCGGGACCGGGGGCGACGAGGCGGCGCTGTTCGCCGCCGACCTGTTCCGGATGTACGAACGGTTTGCGGTCGAGCAGGGCTGGAAGGTCGAGGTCATCTCGGCCAACGCCAACGACATCGGCGGGTTCAAGGAAATCGTCGCCAACATCGCGGGCACCGGGGTGTTCGCAAAATTGAAGTACGAATCGGGCGTCCACCGCGTCCAGAGGGTGCCCGTCACCGAAAGCGGGGGGCGCATCCATACTTCGGCGGCGACCGTCGCGGTGCTGCCCGAGCCCGACGAGGTCGACGTCCAGATCGACGCGAACGATATCAAGATCGACATCTACCGCGCATCGGGCGCGGGCGGGCAGCACGTCAACACCACCGATTCGGCGGTGCGGCTGACCCACCTGCCGACCGGGCTCGTCGTGATCCAGCAGGACCAGCGCAGCCAGCACAAGAACAAGGACAAGGCTATGCAGGTGCTGCGCACGCGCCTTTATGACCTGCGCCGCGCCGAGGCGCACGGGGCCGAGGCCGAGGCGAGGCGGGCGATGGTCGGCTCGGGCGACCGTTCCGAACGCATCCGCACTTACAATTTCCCGCAAGGGCGCGTGACCGACCACCGCATCGGGCTCACCCTCCATCGCCTGCCCGAGATACTCGAAGGCCCGGGGCTGGGCGAGTTGATCGACGCGCTCAGCGCGGAGGATCAGGCGCAGCGGCTGGCGGCGCTGGGGGCGTGAGCCGGGTCGCCGAGGGCCTGCGCGACGCAGCCCAACGCCTCGCCGCTGTATCCGATACCCCGCGTCTCGATGCCGAACTGCTGATGGCGGGGGCGCTGGGTGTGACCCGCTCCGACCTGCTGATCCGCCACACTTCCAGCCCCCTCCCCGCGGGGTTCGCCGACAACCTCGCCCGCCGGCTCCGCCACGAGCCGGTCGCGCAAATTCTCGGCGTGCAGGAGTTCCACGGTCTCGAATTCATCGTCACCGCCGATGTGCTGATCCCGCGCGGCGACAGCGAGACGCTGATCGAGGCGGCGCGCAGCAGCCTCGCCGCCAAGCCCCCGGCGCGCATTCTCGACCTTGGAACCGGATCGGGCGCGCTGCTGTGTGCGGCGCTGGCGTTGTGGCCAGGGGCGCGCGGGATCGGCACCGATCGCAGCCTCGCCGCGCTGGCGGTTGCCGCCGCCAATGCCGGGCGACTGGGCCTCGCGTCCCGCGCGCGTTTGCGCCATGCCGACTGGGATGCGCCCGGCTGGGCCGAGGGGCTGGGCCGGTTCGATCTGATCCTCGCCAACCCCCCCTATGTCGAGCGCGGCGCGGCGCTCGACAGCCAGGTCCGCCGCTACGAACCGGCGGGCGCGTTGTTCGCCGGGCCAGAGGGGCTCGATGCCTATGCCTTGCTGATTCCGCAATTGCCCGCGCTGCTGGCGCCCGATGGCATCGCGCTGGTGGAGATCGGGGCCACCCAGGCCGGGGCGGTGACGGCGTTGGCAGAGGCCGCCGGACTTTCCGCCACGCTCCACCACGATCTCGGCGCACGGCCGCGAGGGCTGGAACTCGCCCTCAAGAAATAGCTTGGCATCCCGCGCGAACCGCATTAACCCCGAACCAAGCCCTTGGCGGGCTGACACGCTCCCCGCCAACCGGCCCACCCCGACATTTGCAACCGCGCTCAGGCACTTTTGTCCGTTACGCACCGCAGATCAGGGACCGGACCGCACAATCGGCGGGCGGCAAATCAAGTGTGTCGCGAAGTGCTGACAGGGACGTCGGCCCTTCGCTTTCTCCACCGGGGCTTTCCCACGGGATACGGGCCAGAGGATGAGGCTGACTTGAACAACAATCGCAACAGCCAGAGCACCAATAGCAACAACAACCGTCGTCGCGGCCGCGGCAACAACAACCGCCCGCAGGGTGGCGGTGGCGGGCGCGGCGAGCAGCTCAACCGGATCGATAGCCGGGCGCGCGGCAATGCCCCGCAGATGCTGGAAAAGTACAAGAAGCTGGCGTCCGACGCGCACCTCAATGGCGATCGGGTCCAGGCCGAATATTACCTCCAGTTTGCCGACCATTACTTCCGGGTAATCGCCGATCAGCGGATCCGCCAGGACGAGCAGCGCACCCCGCGCGAGCGGCAGGACGGAGCCGAACCCTACGCCCGCCAGGACGAGGGCGAAGGCGACGACTACGGCAACGAGGGCGAGTTCCCCGGCTACGACCAGCCGAACGCCTATCGGCGTGAAGAGCCGCGCGAGGCCAGAAGCGAAACGCGCAGCGAAACGCGCAACGAACCGCGCAGCGAAACGCGCAACGAACCGCGCGAACCCAGAAACGAAAACCGCGAGGCCCGTGAGCCGCGCGAATTCCGCGAGCAGCCGCGCGAAACGCAGGAACAGGCCCCGCCGCAGCGCCCCCGCGCCGAGGCGGCAGTCGCCTCGGCCGAGAACGGCGAACCGGAGGAGTCCGGCGGCAATCCGTTCACTCGCAACGAAAATCGCGGCACCCGCGGCTTGCGTCCGCGCCGCGAACCCCGCCCCCCGCGCGAAGATCGCGATGAGGCTCGCGATGAGGCGCAGGATTCGGAGCCCATGGGCCTCGACCCGTCGCTGTTGCCCCCCGCCATTGCGCCCCCTGCCATTTCCGCCGAATCGCGCGAAGCGAGCCCGGCGCCGAACGATCTTGGGGACGAGGTCGAAGCACCCGCCCCGCGCCGTCGCGGCCGCCCGCGCCGCGTTGTCGGTGACGAGCCGGTCGAAACGGTGAACGGCTGAGCCCACCCGGGCACGGCCCCCCTCGGTTTGACTGACGCGATGCTGCGTTATCCCAGATCGCTTGCGCTGGTCGCCGGGGCGGCTTCGTCGCTTGGCTTTGCGCCCTTGAGCTTGTGGCCAGCCGCACTCGCCGCGCTGGCGGTGCTGTTGTGGCTGATCGCCCAGGCCACCGACCTGCGCCGCGCCGCGCTGACCGGCTGGTTGTTCGGGCTCGGCCATTTCACCTTCGGCAATGGCTGGATCGCAACGGCTTTCACCTACCAGGCCGAGATGCCCGCCTGGCTCGGCTGGTTCGCGGTGGTCCTGCTGGCGGTGTATCTGGCGGTCTATCCTGCGCTGGCGGCAGCGGGGACTTTTGCAATCTCAAACTACCTTCGTCATCCTCGCGAAAGCGGGGACCCATCTCCGGCGGTTCGCGTGGGGCTGCCGTCGGAGATGGGTTCCCGCCTGCGCGGGAATGACGAGCTCATTCCTTTAGTTTTATCCTTCGCCGGACTGTGGACGATCACCGAATGGCTGCGCTCGTGGGTGTTTACCGGGTTCGTATGGAATCCGCTGGGCATGATCACGCTCGGCCCGTGGGAGCGGCCGGGGCTGGCGCTACTCGCGCCGTGGCTGGGGACTTACGCGCTTTCGGCAGTGGTCGTACTGCTGGCTGGGTGCTGGCTGGCGGCTGCGCGCGCAAAAGCCATCGGACCTTGCATCGCCTTGTTCGCGGTGCCGTTCGCCGCGCTGCTGCTCCCCCAGCTCCATGTCCCGTCCGCGCAGCCCGGAACGATGCCCTTCACGCTGGTCCAGCCCAACATCCCCCAAGATGAACTGACGGACGCGAGCAAATACGAAACCCAGTTCCAGCGCACTGCAATGCTCAGCCTGCCGCGCGTGCCGGGCCAGCGACGGCTGGTACTGTGGCCCGAATCGGGGGTGCCCGACTATCTGCGGCCCGGCTATCCCGCGCAGTTTTATAAATACACGACCTTCATGGGCGACCCCAGGCTGGCGCGCCAGCGGATCGGGCGAGTGATCGGGGCCGACAGCCTGGTGCTGACGGGCGCGGTCGATCTGGTGATGCGCGAGGGCCGCGTGATCGGTGCCGACAACGCGGTCACCGCGCTCGACGGCACCGGGCGGATTCGAGGCGGCTATATCAAGGCGCATCTGGTGCCTTATGGCGAATATCTGCCGATGCGCTGGCTGCTCGAGCCGCTGGGCGCGACGCGGCTGGTCGCGGGCAGTCTGGATTTTCGCTCAGGACCGGGCCCGCGCACGCTAAACCTTGCGCCGTGGGGGCGGATCGGGGTGCAGGTATGCTACGAGATCATCTTCTCGGGTCAGGTGGTGGATCGCAGCGATCGGCCCGACTTCCTGTTCAATCCCTCCAATGATGGGTGGTTCGGCGCGTTCGGCCCGCCGCAGCACTTTGCCCAGGCGCGGATCCGCGGGATCGAGGAAGGGTTGCCGGTGCTGCGTGCGACCACCACCGGGATCAGCGGCGTGATCGACGCGCGCGGCGTGGTCCGCCAGGTGCTGCCGCGCCAGCGCGCCGCCCGGCTCGACGGAATGGTGCCGCGCGCCCTGCCGCCGACCCTGTTCGCGCGGCTGGGGAACCTGCTGGGACTTGGCTGGGCGACACTATTGCTTGTCGCCGCGCTGGTTGCCTTGCGCCGCCGCCCCGGCTAAGCCGCGCCTCACATAAAGCTTTCGTTATATCATTTTTTCGCGAGATCCCCATGCGCAGCGAATTCCTGTTCACGTCCGAGAGCGTTTCCGAAGGCCACCCCGACAAGGTCGCCGACCAGATTTCCGACGCGATCGTCGATCTGTTCCTGAGCAAGGACCCCGAGGCGCGGGTCGCCTGCGAAACCATGACCACCACGCAGAAAGTGATTCTGGCTGGTGAGATCCGCTGCGCGCCGATGTTCGACGAAGACCGCTGGCCCGAACATGCCGGCTGGGCACCCGGCGCGCGCGACGAGATCGAGGAAGTCGTGCGCGGCGTGGTCAAGCGGATCGGCTACGAGCAGGCCGGCTTCCACTGGTCGCACCTGGCCTTCGACAACCACCTCCATGGTCAGTCGGACCACATCGCGCAGGGCGTCGATGCCAGCGGCAACAAGGACGAGGGTGCGGGCGATCAGGGCATCATGTTCGGCTATGCTTCGGACGAAACCCCCGACCTGATGCCCGCGACGCTCGATTACAGCCACAAGATCCTCGAGCGGATGGCGCGCGACCGCAAGAGCGGCGTTGCCCCGTTCCTCGAGCCCGACGCCAAGAGCCAGGTCACGCTGCGCTACCACAACGAGCGTCCGGTCGAGGCGACCGCGATCGTCGTCTCGACCCAGCACGCGCCGGGATACTATTTCCACAATGGCGCGGGCGACGAGGCCAGATACGGCGAACTACGTGATTATGTGAAGCGCGTGATCGCCGAGATTCTGCCCGCCGACATGCTGACCGCGAACACGGTTTATCACATCAACCCGACCGGGCGTTTCGAGATCGGCGGGCCGGATGGCGACGCCGGGCTGACCGGCCGCAAGATCATCGTCGACTCCTATGGCGGGGCGAGCCCGCACGGTGGCGGCGCGTTCAGCGGCAAGGACCCGACCAAGGTCGATCGCTCGGCCGCCTACGTCACCCGTTACCTCGCCAAGAACGTGGTCGCGGCAGGCCTCGCGCGGCGCTGTACGATCCAGATCGCCTATGCCATCGGGGTGGCCGAGCCGCTCTCGCTCTACGTCGATCTGCACGGCACCGGCACGGTCGAAGAATCCCGGCTTGAGAAGGTGTTGGCCAATCTGGTCCGCCTGACCCCGCGCGGCATCCGCACGCATCTGCAGCTCAACAAGCCGATCTACGGCGTGACGGCGGCTTACGGCCACTTCGGCCGCAAGGCCGAGGGTGACACCTTCCCGTGGGAAAAGATCGACCTGGTCGATGCGCTGAAGGATGCGCTGGGCTGAGAATGCGCCCGCGCTTCGGCGCGCGTTATTTTATTTTCCTACTCGCACCCGCTTCGCCATGAGCTTGTTTTTTGGCGAAAGGCGATGCGGATCATGCACACCCTTACTCCCCGGATCGTCGGCGAGATCCTGAGCCACGAAGGGCTGGTGCGCGAGGCCTATCGCGACAGCCAGGGCATCTGGACCTGGAGCGTGGGGATCACCGACGCCAGCGGGCACCGCGTCGCGCGCTATCGCGACAATCCCCAGCCGCTCGAACGTTGTCTCGAAGTGTTCCTGTGGCTGCTGGCCACGCGCTATCTCCCGGCCGTGCTGAAAGCGTTCGGCAGCCACGAACCCGCCGAGCACGAACTCGCCGCGGCCCTGTCGTTTCATTACAACACCGGCGGGATCGCGCGCGCCGAATGGCTGCGGCGTTTTCTGGCGGGCGAACGCGAGGCCGCACGCCGCGCCTTCCTGGCCTGGTCGCGCCCCCCCGAGATCGCCCCCCGCCGCCGCCGCGAACGCGACCTGCTGTTCGATGCCAGGTGGAGCGGCGACGGGCGCTGCATGCTCTATGAAGTCGCCAAGCCCTCATACCAGCCGGTCAGGGGGCGGCGGATCGAGGTGGCGGCGACGCTCGCGCGGCTGTTGGGGGAAATCGTACCTGCAGTCCCGGCCCGCGCGGAGCAACCCGCTCCGCCCGAACCGCCGAAACGCAACTGGTTTGACCGCCTGTTCGACTGAACCGCTACAGCCCCAGGTTAAGCCGCCGCGAGACGGTATAGTCCACCACCGCCACCAGAAACCAGCTCAGCGTCCAGCGGATGCGGTTGAAAAACGTGCGGCGGCTGCGGTGGATCGGCCGGGTCACTTCAAGGCTGGCCGGCAGGTGCTGCGAAACGAATTCGCGCATCCGGTCGGCCAGCGCGCGGTCCTCGATCCGCAACATCAGCTCCAGGTTGATATAGAGGCTCCGCATGTCGAAATTGGCGCTGCCGAGATAGACCGTGTCGTCGAGCACGATCAGCTTGGTGTGCAGCTTGCACGGACTGAATTCCCAGATTCGCGCGCCGCGCTTAAGCAGTGTGCCATAGAGCAGCCGCGAAGCGCCGATGGTCGCGCCGTTGTCCGACTTGGCGGCGAGCATCAGCCGCGTCTCACCCTTTCGCGCGATTCGTCCGATCCGCCCCAGCAGGCGCAGCCCGGGCGAGAAGTAAGCCATCATCATGTCCAGCCGGGCACCGCCGCGCAGATCGTCGCTGACCGCGCGCGCCCACGGGCTCAGACCGCGTGTGGGTCCGCCCATCAGCCACTGCACCGGACCGCTGCCGGGGTCCCATTCGCGCACCAGCAGCCGCATTGCGCGCCATTGCGCCTTCGGGTCGGCCGTCCAGCGGTGCAGTTGCTCGAACCACAGCGCGAGCGGGGCGACCGCCGGACCGGTGAGGACGATGCCCAGGTCGTTCCAGCCGTTCTGATCGGGCGGCTCGAAATAGTCCTGCTCCACATTGAACCCGCCGATCATGGCCGCACCTGCCCCGGAGCCGGCATCGGCGATCACCATCTTCTGGTGATTGCGGATCATGTACCGCACCGAGGCGCGCGCGCTGAACTTGCAGAAGTCGGCCCCGGCGGCGCTCAGCGGATCGAAGAACGCGGTCGCCGTAGCGTTGGAGCCGAACCCGTCGATCATCAGCCGCACCGTCACACCCCGCTTGGCCGCCGCGATCAACGCATCGCGCACCGCCACCCCGCAGGCATCCTCGGCGAAGATGTAGAAGCACATGTCGAGGCTGGTGCGGGCGCCCTCGATCAGCGCCAGCAAAGCGGCCAGGCGGTCCTGCCCGGCTGGGTAAAAGGTCAGCTCGTGGCCCTGCGCGGCCACCGCGAACGGGGCTGGATCGCGGTATGGTACTAGCCCCCCGCCGGTTGTGTCGATTGCGCCCACGGTGTTTGCCTAGGGGCTTTTGCCCTGGCGGGGAAGGCGGGACCGGCTCGCAAGGGAAAGCCGGATGGCGTTCCCGCGCCCGCAAGGGACACGCGATTTCCTTGACTTTGCCGGGGCCTCGCCCTAGCTGACGCGCTTTCCAGCAGCATCTGCTTTAAGAATCGGAGTGCCCGATGGCGCGCGTTACGGTCGAAGATTGCGTCGACAAGGTTCCCAACCGCTTCAACCTCGTCCTGCTCGCGGCGCAGCGCGCGCGCGAGCTTTCGGGCGGGGCCGAGCTCACGATCGACCGCGACCGCGACAAGAACCCGGTGGTCGCGCTGCGCGAGATCGCCGAATCGACCGTGCGCCCCAAGGACCTCCACGAAAGCGTGATCCAGTCGCTCCAGCGCGTGCTGCCCGAGGACGAGGACGAAGCCGACGCGATCGGCTCGCTGTCGCAATCGGCCGAAGCGCTCCGCATCACCGCCGCCGCGCCTGTCCGGAACACCTCGCTGGGCGGGGATTACGAGGGCTGAGCCTCCCCCGCCGCCGGGGGGAACTGGCGGCGGGCTGTGGATGACGTTGAGCACTTCGACCGCGTCGATGCCGACCCGGTAGATCAGGATGTAGTTGGGGTGTGCTACCGCCTCGCGGGTAGCCCGCACTCGACCGGTACGGTACATGTAAGGATGCGCTGGAAGACCTTCGGCACATCCTTCAATCACCGCAAGGAGCTTGTTGGCGGCCGCTTCGTTGCGATCGGAAACATAATCGATGATCGCCAGCAAGTCGGCGCGGGCCGCATCGCTCCAGATCAGCTTCAGGACGGTTTCCCGCGCTTCGAGTCAATGATGGCGCGCATCTCGGCCATCACCTGATCATGCGGGATGCTGGGGCGCGGGTCGGCCAGCGATTGGGCGACCTTGGCTTCGAGCCAGCGGAGATAGGATAGCTCCTGTTCTTCGCTATCGAACTCGGACACGATGGGCGAATATTCGTTCATGGCCGCAATGCTACGCCTCCATCGCTCCATTCGCAATCACCCGCAGGGAAACGTCTTCGCCATCAGGTCGGCGATCGCCGATTTCATCGTGGTGCGGGTGCGTGTCGCTGGCGGGTAGGCGCGCAGGTGTTCGATCACTTGGGTGGAGTTGATCTTGCTTTTGGGCGGGGGGCAGGAGTGCGGGGCCTTTCCCGCCGCTTTTTCCGCCTTGAGCCGCGCGCGATAGGCCAGGCCCGCCGCCTGGCCCTCGGACTTCAGCACCTTGATGTCACCCGATAGCAGCGCCATCGGCCCCTTGGCGCGCAAGGCATCGGCTTTGGCGAGAAAGGCCGCCGCGCTCATGTCGCCCGGCTCGGCCAGCGCGGGAGATGCGGCCAGCAGCGTGGCCAGCGCTGCCGCCGCTCCCCGCCATACCCTCATGCGCCTTGCGGAGCCGTGTCGCCCGACCCGCCGAACCGCCGCCCCGCCTTGGGGATTGCCGAGCCTTGGGTCGCCACCGGGCGCGCCGGGCCGGTAGGGGCCTGCGGACGGTCAATCGAGCCCTTGTCGAGCAGCGCCTTGATTTCGTCGCCGGTCAACGTCTCGTATTCGAGCAGCGCCTGGGCGAGCAAGTGGAGCTGGTCCTCGCGGGTCTTGAGCACATCGGTCGCGCGGGCATGAGCCCCATCGACCAGCGCGCGGATTTCCTTGTCGATCAGCTTGCTGGTCTCATCCGACATCATCAGCCGCTGGTTGGCACCGTAGCCGAGATAACCCTCGCCCTGCTCCTCGTACTGGAGCGGGCCCAGCGCATCGGACATGCCCCACTTGGTCACCATATTGCGCGCCAGGCCGGTGGCATACTGGATGTCGCTCGACGCGCCCGACGAGACCTTGCTGTGGCCGAAAATCAGTTCCTCGGCGACCCGCCCGCCCATCGAGACCGACAGGTTGGCGTGCATCTTGTCGCGGTGATACGAATAGCTGTCACGCTCGGGCAGCCGCATGACCATGCCCAGCGCACGGCCGCGCGGAATGATCGTGGCCTTGTGGATCGGGTCGCTCGCTTCCTCGTGGACCGAGACCAGGGCGTGGCCGGCCTCGTGATAGGCGGTCATCTTCTTCTCGTCGTCGGTCATGACCATCGAGCGGCGCTCGGCCCCCATCATGACCTTGTCCTTGGCGTCCTCGAACTCCTGCATCGCGACCAGCCGCTTGGCGCGGCGCGCGGCGAGCAGCGCGGCTTCGTTGACCAGATTGGCGAGGTCCGCACCGGTAAAGCCCGGGGTGCCGCGCGCGATCGTACGCGGGTTGACGTCGGGGGCCAGCGGGACCTTTTTCATGTGGACGGCGAGAATCTTCTCGCGGCCCTCGATGTCGGGGATCGGCACGACCACCTGGCGATCGAACCGGCCCGGACGCAGCAGCGCCGGGTCGAGTACGTCGGGGCGGTTGGTCGCGGCGATGATGATTATGCCTTCGTTCGCTTCGAAGCCATCCATCTCGACCAGCAGCTGGTTGAGGGTCTGTTCGCGCTCGTCGTTGGAATTGCCCAGGCCGTGGCCGCGATGCCGTCCGACCGCGTCGATCTCGTCGATGAAGACGATGCACGGCGCGTTCTTCTTGGCCTGTTCGAACATGTCGCGCACCCGGCTGGCACCGACCCCGACGAACATCTCGACGAAGTCCGAGCCCGAGATGGTGAAGAACGGCACGCCCGCCTCACCCGCGATGGCGCGGGCGAGAAGCGTCTTGCCGGTGCCGGGCGAGCCGACCAGCAGCGCGCCCTTCGGGATCTGCCCGCCGAGCTTGGAGAAACGCTGCGGATCGCGCAGGAACTCAACGATTTCCTCCAGCTCCTCGCGTGCCTCGTCGATGCCCGCCACGTCGTTGAAGGTTACCCGGCCCTGCTTTTCGGTGAGCAGCTTGGCCTTCGACTTGCCAAAGCCCATCGCGCCCGATCCGCCACCCTTCTGCATCTGGCGCATCGCCAGGAAAGCGACGCCCAGGATCAGCAGGAACGGCAGCGACTGGATCAGGATGTAGAACAGCAGGTTGGGTTCTTCCTGCGCGCGACCGGCATATTTCACGCCGTTCTCGTCGAGCAGCGTAGTCAGCCCGGTGTCTCCGGCGATCGGCACGGTGCTGAAGGTTTCGTTGTTCTTCATCGTGCCGGTGATCTTGTCGGGCGCGATCTGGACCTCGCTGATCGAGCCTTCGGCGACCTTGGCGCGGAAATCGGAATAGCGCAGCGTGGACCCCGCCGCATCGCCGCGCGGCCCGAACATCGAGACCACGAGCAGCAACGCAAGGAAAATCCCGCCCCACACCATGAGGCTTTTGAGCCAGGGATTTCCGCCGGTAGGCTGGTCGTCGTTCATCGTGGGTCCGTTCGGTTCGATGCGCGTTGGGAAGTTCTGGAGCACAATGTAGGGGCGCGGCGGTGAATGACAATATAACGAAGCGTCAGGATTTGGATCGGGGCGGCGGGGTGCGTGTGAAGCGCCACCGGCCGGCCTCGCGGGCATCGCCGCGCCAGCCGCCCAGCGTGGCAATCCCGCCCGCTTCGAGGGTGGCGAGCAGACGCGCCAGCTCGTCGCCACGCGGCTGTTGCGCGCCATTGACCGTTTTGGCGACAATGCGGGCGAGGACGCCAAGGCGGATCGCCCG
>Ga0105052_10005968_pt1 | contig 12573 bp, 19 predicted proteins | sample FRY03_FD_78094 | JGI IMG/M metagenome (GOLD analysis project Ga0105052, IMG submission 78094) | Freshwater microbial communities from Lake Fryxell liftoff mats and glacier meltwater in Antarctica - FRY-03 | ecosystem: Environmental > Aquatic > Freshwater > Ice > Glacier meltwater ... | reverse complement strand
GCCCGGGTGACGGTTGGATGTGCCCGTATCGCCGCGCCGGACCCAATTTTGCGGGGGTCGAACACAGTTCTGATTGGAAAACTGCCTGCGGCCTGAATGGCCGATCTGGCCACCAAAGGCGGTAGGATAGCGACAGGGATGCCCAATGTGTTCATCGGGAAGCGGCCCCCTGCACCTTGGGCCGGGCCAAGAGCGTCGCTTTTTCCCGCGCAATATCATACGCTTGCGCTGTCAGGGTTTGTGCAAAGCATCCTTGATATCGCCGGCATGACGGTTCAGGATTCAATTGACCTTTATGCTGCGCCCACCGGCGAGGATTTGCCGCCGTATACGGTTGAACCCAGTTACCGATCCGGCGGAGACCAAGGTATTGCTGATGGCGGACCGGAACCTGCACAGCGCTTAACGCGACATTCTTAACAGCAAGGCCCCTGCCACACGCGCCGTGGCCTAAGGTTTTGGGCGGCCCTTATTTGGGAAACTGGTATCGTGATCCCGGAAACAATACGAAATGGGTGTCGCCCGATGGCCAGCTTGAAGGGGTCTATGACGGTGTGGGCGGGCTGGTGACATCTAGCGAATATCGGGGGCACTTTCAACTTTTTCGGGCCTGACAACACTTGGGGACACGAGGCAGCAAATGTTGATCCTTTTCAACCTTTGGGGCAACTGATGAAAAAGCGGGTAGGGCGGCTGGCATGGGCCGGATTTCTGGGAATTGCGGTGGTCGTTGGGCCAGAGGGACAGGGTGCGATGGCCAATGAGACAGACCTGACGCAGGCAGCTTTTGCGCGGCTGGATACCGCGATGACCTGGCTGGTGACGCAAGGGGACCTTGCTGCGGCTTACCGCTTAGGCGCGTGGTATGCGCCGCCCTGTTATGATGGTACGGATTTGGCTATATGAGAGGTTTATCATGATGCTGCGGGCCAATTGGCGGCGCGGCCTACACGCAGGCCTTAACGGAAAGTTAAGCACGCGCGCCTTTAAGCTTATGTTTGTAAACAATAAAAAACTTGACCCGGCGCACGGTCTGCGGTAGGGATTTAGGCATGCTAGAAGACGTGGGCAAGCGGCCCGGGGGTAACCCCGGTGCCGCTTTTTCTATGTCTCTCGTGCGGGCAGGCATGAGGCGGGTGCAGCACTAAATGACCATGAATTTCCTTTTCGGGGACGGGCCGTTGGCGGAGTTGCTGACGGCGTTGGATGAAATGTACCGCGACGCAGGGCTTGAACTGGCGCGGACGGTGAAGGCTGCGAAATCGCTTGACCCTGTTGACGCGAAGGCGGCGTTGGTGGCGGCGAAGGATTTGAAGGCAGCGTTTCAGCTTGTGATGGAAGAAAGGACAAAAATTGACAGAATCCGCAGAGAGACAGCCGGGATCATCGGCGAAGACATCCTTGATCTTGACGCCGCGCGCGATGAGATCGGGGGCCGGTTGGCTCGCCTCCGCAACGCCTGAGGTTGTGGCGGGGTTTTTGGAGGGGTTGAGCGACAATGCGTTGCTGGCCCTGCCTTGGATGTTTGAGTTCTGGGCCTTGCCGCATCAATTGCCACCCGAGGGAGCGTGGAAAAGCTGGGTGATCTTGGGGGGGCGCGGGGCGGGCAAGACCCGCGCCGGGGCGGAATGGGTGCGCGGCCAGGTGGAAGGGGCGGTTCCCGGCGATCCGGGGCGGGCGCGGCGGGTGGCGCTGGTGGGGGAAAGCGTGGACCAGGTGCGCGATGTGATGGTGTTTGGCGATAGCGGGATTTTGGCGTGTTCGCCCCCGGACCGGCGGCCGAAATGGGAATCGGGGCAGGCGCGGTTGGTGTGGGAGAACGGGGCGACGGCAACCGCCTATTCCGCGCATAACCCCGAAAAGCTGCGGGGGCCGCAGTTTGATGCGGCTTGGGTGGATGAGTTGGCGAAATGGCCCAATGCGCAGCACACTTGGGATATGTTGCAATTCGCGCTGCGTTTGGGGGCACATCCGCAGCAGGTGGTGACGACGACGCCCAAGAATGTGGAGGTGTTGAAGGCGGTTTTGAAAAATCCATCCACGGTTTCAACCCACGCGCCGACGCAGGCGAACCGGGCCAATCTGGCGGCGTCATTTCTGGAGGAGGTGGAGCGGCGTTATGCCGGGACGTTGCAGGGGCGCGAGGAGTTGGAGGGCGTGATGCTGGAGGAGGCGGAGGGGGCGATGTGGACGCTTGCCGCGATTGAACGGGGCCGGGTGGAGCGTGCGCCGGGGCTTTCACGTGTCGTGGTGGCGGTGGACCCGCCCGTTACGGGGCATGCGGGATCAGACGAATGCGGGATTTTGGTGGTGGGGGCCGTAACTGAGGGGCCGCCGCAAACCTGGCGGGCGTTTGTTTTGGAGGATGCGAGTGTGAAGGCGGCATCGCCCGATACTTGGGCGCGGGCGGCGATTGCGGCCAAGGAACGCTGGGGGGCGGACCGGGTGGTGGCGGAGGTGAACCAAGGGGGCGATATGGTAGAATCGGTTTTGCGTCAGATTGACCCACTGGTGGCCTACCGGGCGGTGCGGGCCACACGGGGCAAGGCGGTGCGGGCGGAGCCTGTGGCGGCACTTTATGAGCAAGGGCGGGTGCGCCATTTGCCCAATCTGGGGCCGTTGGAGGCGCAGATGTGCCTGATGACCAGCACCGGGTTTCAGGGCAAGGGCAGCCCGGACAGGGTGGATGCGCTGGTTTGGGCGCTGACGGATTTGATGGTGGAGGCGGCCACGCATTACCAACGCCCCACCGTTCGCACACTTTAACGCTTTTTAATCAAATACGTTCAGATTTAGTTTCAAGCAGAGGGGGCAGGGGTTGGCCCCCTCGTCAAGATAGAGGAGCTGACCGAGATGGTGTTCGATTTTCTGAAACGCAGCGTGGTGGTGCCAGAGAAAAAGGCATCGGCGGCGGGGCCGGTGATCAATTATTCGGGGTCAGGGCGCGTGGCGTGGAGCCCGCGGGATACGGTGAGCCTGACCAAGACGGGTTTCCTTGGCAATCCCATCGGGTTTCGCGCGGTCAAATTGATTGCTGAAACGGCGGCGGCGATGCCTTTGGTTTTGCAAGACTGTGATCGCCGTTATGAGATGCACCCTTTGCTGTCGTTGATGAAGCGCCCGAACCAGATGCAGGGCCGCGCAGAGTTGATGGAGGCGCTTTACGGACAGTTGTTGCTGTCGGGCAATGCATATGTGGAGGCGGTACAGGGGGCGGCGGTGTTGCCGGGTGAGTTGCATGTGCTCAGGTCGGACCGGATGAACCTGATCCCCGGCGCGGATGGCTGGCCGGTGGCCTATGATTATACCGTGGGCAGCCGCAAGCACCGGTTTGATATGACGGGTGGTTTGGCGCCGATTTGCCATATCCGCAATTTCCACCCGCAAGACGACCATTATGGGTTTTCGCCAATGCAGGCGGCGGCGGTGGCGTTGGATGTGCATGTCGCGGCGTCGCATTGGTCGAAGGCGCTGCTCGACAATGCCGCCCGGCCAAGCGGGGCGATTGTTTACAAGGGTGTGGACGGGCAATCACAGCTGACGAATGACCAATATGACCGGTTGCTGAATGAGATGGCATCGCACCATCAAGGCGCGCGCAATGCCGGGCGGCCGATGTTGCTGGAGGGCGGGCTGGATTGGAAGCCAATGGGGTTCAGCCCGTCAGATATGGAGTTTCAGAAAACCAAGGAAGCGGCAGCGCGTGATATTGCGATTGCTTTTGGGGTGCCGCCGATGCTGCTGGGTATTCCCGGCGATGCGACCTACGCCAACTATCAAGAGGCGAACCGGGCGTTTTTCCGGCTGACGGTTTTGCCTTTGGTGTCCAAAGTCACGGCAAGCCTGTCGCATTGGCTGTCGGGGTTTTCGGGTGAGGAGGTCGAATTCAGGGCTGATCTGGACCAGGTGCATGCGCTGGCGTCGGAGCGTGACCAGCAATGGGCGCGCGTAGGGGCCGCGGATTTTCTGACGCAGGCTGAGAAGCGCGCGATTTTGGGACTGCCAGCCTTGGCTGCGGATGAATGAGCCTGCGGGGCAAGGAGGCGGGCGGGTCGCGGTATCTTTACGACAGTTTTGATGCGGCGGCGGCGCGGATTGAGGCGAATGAGCGCGTGGCGGAACAGCGTTGGACGGGGCTGGAATACCGGCTTGGCCAGATTGAGAGCAGTCTGGAGCGGTTGGAGCGGCGGATTTGGCTGGGCGTTTACGGGGTTGTGGCATTCTTGCTTGCGCAGGGGGCCGAGGCGGTGCTGACGGCGACAATGAGGTGATATGATGGGATATTTTGAAGGTTTTGGCGCACTGGAGCGGAAATTCCATGCGCCGGAGATGGGGCTGATTGTGACCGATGGCCAAGTGATCGAGGGCTATGCGAGCCTGTTCGGTCTGCGCGATCAGGGTGGCGATGTGGTGCAAAAGGGCGCCTATGCGGCCAGTTTGAAGGCGTTGGCGGGGGCGAAGCGGCGGGTCAAGATGCTGTGGCAGCACGACCCTTCGCAGCCCATCGGTGTTTGGGATGAGGTGCGCGAGGACGGCACGGGGCTTTATGTGAAAGGCCGCATCCTGGCCGATGTTGAAAAAGGGCGCGAGGCGGCGGCATTGCTGGCGGCAGGCGCGATTGACGGGCTTTCCATCGGATACCGCACGTTGCGGGCCGAAAAGGATGGCAAGGGCCAACGCCTTTTGTCGGAGTTGGAGCTTTGGGAGGTGTCGCTTGTCACTTTCCCGATGCAGCCGGAAGCGCGGGTGGCGGCGAAAAGCGATGAGCTGGCCGAGACCTGGCGGAATGTGGCGCAGATCTTTGAGGATGCGCGCCGGGAGTTGGCCACCCGCTGAAGGCGGGGGCTTTCACGACTGAAACCCAAGTGAGGAATTGAGATGACCGAGACAAAGGCTCGGGCCGGGGAAGCTATGTCCCCCGCCCTGCATCCGGGTGCGGAAGTGAAATCCGCCATGACCGGATTTTTGAGGGAATTCAGCGGCTTTCAAGCCGAAGTGAAGACAGCGTTGCAACAACAGGAAGAGCGTATGACCATGCTTGATCGCAAAACGATGACTTACGGGCGTCCTGCCCTTTCCGCGGCCGCAGAAGGCGACGTGCCGCATAAAAAGGCCTTCAACGCCTATTTGCGTTCAGGCGATGATGACGGGTTGCGCGGCCTGGTGCTGGAAGGCAAGGCGCTGAACACCTCTGTCAATGGCGATGGTGGCTTCCTTGTGGACCCGCAGACCGCCGAGAGCATCAAGTCGATGCTGGTGTCCACCTCGTCCATTCGGGCGATTGCCAACGTGGTGAATGTGGAATCCTCCAGCTTTGACGTGCTGATTGACCGCACGGAAGTTGGCAGCGGTTGGGCCACGGAACTGGGCGCGCAGCTTGAAACATCGACCCCCACGATTGAGCGGATTTCGATCCGTTTGCATGAATTGTCGGCAATGCCGAAGGCCAGCCAGCGATTGCTGGATGACAGCGCCTTTGATGTGGAAGGCTGGCTTGCGGGCAAAATTGCCATGCGGTTTATCCGGGCCGAGGCCGCGGCCTTTGTTTCGGGGGATGGCATCGACAAGCCCAAGGGGTTCTTACTGCCTGCGAAAGTGGCGAACGCGTCCTGGGCCTGGGGCAGCCTTGGCTATGTGGCCACGGGGGCTGCAAGCGATTTTGCGGCGACCAATGCTGCCGATGCGATCATCAATCTGGTTTATGCGTTGTCGGCGACCTACCGCGCCAATGCGACCTTTGTGATGAACTCCAAAACCGCAGGCGCGGTTCGCAAGATGAAGGATGCTGATGGGCGTTTCTTGTGGTCTGACGGCTTGGCGGCTGGTGAGCCTGCGCGACTGATGGGTTACGGCGTGCTGATCGCCGAGGATATGCCGGATATTGCGGCCAATGCCTATGCGATTGCCTTTGGTGATTTTGCCAGTGGCTACACCATAGCCGAACGCCCCGACCTGCGCGTGATGCGTGACCCTTTCAGCGCTAAACCGCATGTCTTGTTCTATGCAACCAAGCGCGTGGGCGGTGATGTTTCCGATTTTGCGGCGATCAAGCTGCTGAAATTCGCGGTGTCCTGACCGGCACTTAGCGATGGCCTGGCCCTTCGGGGCCGGGTCTTTGGGTGCGTGCTGGGGTTGGGCCTTTGGGGTTTGGCCCTGACCCGGATCGTCTAGCTGCTCCCACCCGTTCGAGCGATGCGGGGTGCGCACCCAGACTTTTGGCAGCTTTTTGGAGAAACAGGATGATGTTGATCGAGCAAACTACGGTTCCCACAGCGGCCTTGCCGGTGCAGGCGCTGAAGAACCATCTGCGGCTTGGCACCGGGTTTGCCGATGACGGGATGCAAGATGGCCTGGTTGAAAGCTATTTGCGGGCCGCGATAGCCGCGATTGAAGGGCGGATTGGCAAAGTGCTGATTTCGAGGGGCTATCTTTGGAGCCTTGAGGATTGGCGGCACGGCGGCGCGCAGGCGTTGCCTGTGGCCCCTGTGACCAGCATTACGCAGATTGCGATGATGGACCGGGCGGGTCTTGTGGCGGTGGTGCCTGCGGATCGCTACCGTTTGGTGCAAGATACGCACCGCCCCCGCGTGCAGGCGGCGGGGCTTTTGCTCCCGCAAGTGCCAATGGATGGCCGCATCGAGATTGAGTTTGTGGCGGGCTTTGGCGCGACCTGGGTCGATGTGCCGGCCGACTTGGCGCAGGCGGTTCTTATGCTGGCGGCAGAGTATTACGAGCGCCGCCATGAGGGGGGGCAGCGCACCGATGGCGGGTTTCCGATGGGCGTGGTCACGCTGATTGAGCGCTGGCGCACGGTTCGGGTTCTGGGGGGGGCGGGGGCATGAAGGCCGTGCATTTGTCCCGCCTTTTGGTGCTGGAAGGCCCGGTTGAGGCGCCAGATGGTATGGGTGGCATAGTGCGGACCTGGGCTGTGTTTGGCACAGTTTGGGCCGAGGTTTTGCCCGGCACCGGGCGCGATGTGGCCGGGGAGGAGGTTGTGATTTCCTCGGTTCCCTACCGCGTCACGGTGCGGGGCGCGCCGCAAGGGGCGGGATCGCGGCCCAAGGTGGGGCAGCGGTTTCGGGATGACATGCGTATTTTTGCCATTCTGGCCGTGACCGAACGGGACGAGGGCGGGCGCTATCTGATCTGCTTTGTGCGCGAGGAGGTTTTGCCATGAGCTATGGATCGGCGGCGGCCCTGCAATCTGCGGTTTACGCGCGCTTGACGGCGGCTGCGGCGCTTGCGGCGGTGCCTGTGGTGGATGCGATGCCCTCGGGCGGCGGGCTTGGCACATTTGTGCTGATCGGGCCGGAGGAGGTAATTGACCAATCCGACAAGACCGGCGGCGGGGCGGAGCATCGGTTGAGCGTGGCAGTGATTTCGGATGCGACCGGGTTTGCGGCGGCCAAGGCGGTTGCTGTGGCCGTGTCGGACGCGCTGGACGCGGCCCCTTTGGTGCTGACGCGGGGGCGGTTGGTGTCGCTGATGTTCTTGCGGGCGCGGGCGCAGCGGTTGGATGCGGGCGGCGCGCGCCGGATTGATCTGAGCTTTCGGGCGCGTGTCGAGGATTGAGTATTGCCCGCAAGTGGGCGTGATTGTTTCAAAAAATGGAGATGAGCGATGGCTGTGCAGAGCGGAAAAGACCTGCTGATCAAGCTGGATATGATCGGGGATGGGAGTTTTGAGACGATCGCGGGGTTGCGCGCCTCACGTATCAGTTTTAACGCGGAAACGGTGGATGTGACAAGCCTGGAAAGCAGTGGCGGCTGGCGCGAGTTGCTGGCGGGGGCGGGGGTGAAGACCGCGTCGATTTCCGGCTCGGGCGTGTTTCGCGATGCAGGCACGGATGAGCGGGCGCGCCAGATTTTCTTTGATGGCGAGATCCCCGGATTTCAGGTCATTATCCCCGATTTTGGCATTGTCGAAGGGCCGTTTCAGCTTTCGTCAATCGAATATGCGGGCAGCCATAACGGCGAGGCCACCTATGAGATGACGATGGCATCGGCGGGCGCTTTGACCTTCACGGCTTTGTAATGGCGAACCCTTGGACGGGCGAAGTGGCGGTGAGCCTGGATGGCAAGCGTCATGTGGCCAAGCTGACGCTGGGGGCGCTGGCAGAGTTGGAGGCCGTGCTGGAAACGGGATCGCTGATTGAGTTGGTGGAACGGTTCGAGGCGGGGCGGTTTTCCACCCGCGATGTGCTGGCGCTGTTGGTGGCGGGGCTGTGGGGCGGCGGGTGGCAAGGGTCGGCCGCGGATTTGCGGACCGTGGAGATTGGCGGCGGCCCTATGGAAGCAGCAAGGGTGGCCGCCGAACTGCTGGCCCGCGCATTCGCGGTGCCGGGTGAGGCATGACGGCGATTGATTGGGCAGGACTGATGCAGGTGGGGCTGCACGGCCTTGGGATGCAACCCCGCGATTTCTGGCGGCTGACCCCGGTGGAGTTGCGCATGAAGCTGGGGTCGGCGGCCAGTGCTGCCCCGTTAAGCCGCGCGCGCCTGGAGGATTTGGCGCGCGCTTTCCCGGATGTAAAAAAGGGGCCTGTTGATGGCTGATATTGAGAGATTGGAAGACCAGATCGCGGCGTTGGAGGCATCGCTTGACGGTGCGGGCGGCATGGTTTCGTTCTTTGACGCCGAATTGGCGCGAATGCGCGAGAGTTTGGTGTTCACCGGGCGCGAGGTGAACACGCTTTCGAACAGCATCGGCGGGGGCCTACGACGGGCGTTTGACGGCGTGGTGTTCGATGGGATGAAGCTGTCGGATGCATTGAAGGGTGTAGCGCAGACGATGATGGACACGGTTTATTCAATAGCAATGAAGCCGGTGCAGAAGGCCCTTGGAGGCTTGCTGGCGAATGGGGTCAATTCAGTTCTGGGTGGTGTCATGCCTTTTGCCAATGGCGGTGCGTTTGCCCAAGGCCGGGTGATGCCTTTTGCCAAGGGCGGCGTGGTGTCTTCGCCTATGAATTTCGCGATGCGGGGAGGGATGGGCCTGATGGGCGAGGCGGGGCCAGAGGCGATCATGCCCTTGGCGCGCGGTGCGGACGGGCGTTTGGGCGTGCAGGCGGGGGGCGGTGGCCGCCCGGTGACCGTGGTAATGAACATCACAACCCCCGATGTGGGCAGTTTTCAACGCAGCCAAAGCCAGATCGCGGCGGGGGCGGCGCGGGCGTTGTCACGCGGGCAGCGGAACAGATAGGGGGCGGAAATGGGTTTTCATGACATACGCTTTCCGGCGAACCTGAGCTTTGGGTCGGTCGGCGGGCCGGAGCGGCGCACCGAGATTGTGACGCTGGCCAACGGGTTTGAGGAACGCAACACACCTTGGGCGCATTCGCGCCGCCGCTATGACGCGGGGGTGAGTTTGCGGAGTCTGGACGATGTGGAAGCGCTGATCGCGTTTTTTGAGGCGCGGCGCGGGCAATTGTTTGGCTTCCGCTGGAAGGACTGGTCGGATTTCAAATCCTGCCTGCCGTCGAAAGTGCCGGATGCGATGGATCAGATCATCGGGATCGGTGATGGCGCGCGGTTGACGTTTTCCTTGTCCAAGATTTATGTGTCTGGCGCGCAAAGCTATACCCGCCCGGTGGTGAAGCCGGTTTTGGGCACCGTTCTGGTGGCGATTTCGGGCGATCCCAAGGTGGAAACGATTGAGTTCGATATCGACACCAACACCGGGCTGATAACGTTTCCAACCCCCCCGGATGAGGGGGTGCGGATTACGGCGGGCTATGAGTTTGACGTGCCGGTGCGGTTTGATACCGACCGCATTCAAACCTCGGTCGCGTCCTTCAAGGCAGGCGATGTGCCGTCGGTGCCGGTGGTGGAGGTGCGGGTGTGATGGCGGTTATCAGCACCGGGCGTGAGGAGCTTTTTGCGCATCTGGAAAGAGGGGCGACGACCGTTTGCCACGCCTGGGAAATTCGGCGCAAGGACGGGATTTGGTTTGGTTTTACCGACCACGACCGCGATCTGGCCTTTGCAGGCCGGGTTTACAAGGCGGAAACGGGGCTGACTGCGCGGGCTTTGCAGCAGACCACGGGCCTGTCGGTGGACAACACTGAAGCCATGGGCGCGCTGTCGGATCTGGCCGTGACGGAGGCCGATATTCTGGCGGGGCGTTTTGATGGGGCGGGGCTTGTGGGCTGGCAGGTGAACTGGGCCAATCCCGAGGAGCGCGCGCTTACGTTTCGCGGCACGATCGGAGAGATTGCGCGCGCAGGCGGGGCGTTTCAGGCCGAATTACGCGGTTTGACCGAGACGCTGAACCAACCGCAAGGCCGTGCGTTTCAGCGCAGTTGCGCCGCCGTTCTGGGTGATGCGAACTGTGGGATTGACCTGTCGCTTCCGGGGTTTTCGCATGAACTTGCCTTGGAAAGTGTGACGGAAAACCGGGTTTTCCGTTTTGCCACGCTCTCGGGTTTTGAGGCCCGCTGGTTTGAAAAGGGGCGGCTGATCGTTGTGTCTGGTGCGGCGCAAGGTGTGGTTGGCATCATCAAGAATGACCGGATGCAAGACGGGCAGCGGATGATCGAGCTGTGGCAGCAGATCGGGCCCGCTTTGGCCGCAGGCGATATACTGCGGTTGGAGGCGGGGTGCGACAAGCGCGGCGAGACATGCAGCTTCAAGTTTGCCAACTTCCTGAACTTCCGGGGGTTTCCCGATATTCCAGGGGATGATTGGCTGACGTCCTATCCCGTTTCCAGCCAAATCAACACGGGCGGGAGTTTGGTGCGATGACGCCGCAGCAGATGCGTGTTGTGGCAGAGGCGCGGGGTTGGATTGGCACGCCTTATGTGCATCAGGCCAGCCGCAAAGGGGCGGGAACGGATTGCCTCGGCCTGTTGCGGGGAATTTGGCGCGTGCTGCGCGGGCCGGAGCCGGAGGAGGTGCCGGCCTATACGCCTGATTGGTCCGAACCGGGGCGCGATGAGGTGTTGTTGCGGGCCGCCCTTCGCTGGTTGCGGCCCAAACCTTTGGCGCAGGCCGCCCCCGGCGATGTGCTGTTGTTTCGGATGCGGGCGGGAAGTGTTGCAAAACATCTGGGGATTGCGGGGGCTGTGGCGCCCGCGCCCAGCTTTATCCATGCCTATACGGGGCATGGGGTTATTGAAAGCCCATTGTCAGAGCCTTGGGCGCGGCGCGTCGTGGCGCGGTTTGAATTTCCATAAAGGAGTGCTGTGAATGGCGACGATTTTGCTTTCAGCTGTTGGGGCCGCCGCCGGGGCGGGATTTGGGGGCACGGTTTTGGGCCTGTCGGGGGCAGTCATTGGCCGCGCTGTTGGGGCAACCTTGGGCCGCATGATCGACCAGCGCCTGATGGGGGCGGGGTCGGAGGCTGTGGAGACGGGCCGGGTGGAGCGGTTCCGCTTGACTGGTGCCGCCGAGGGGGCCGCGGTGCCGCAGGTTTACGGGCGGATGCGGGTTGCGGGGCAGGTGATCTGGGCCACCCAGTTTAAAGAAAACAGCACTACATCGGGCGGCGGCAAGGGTGCGCCCAAACCGCGCGCGACCAGCTATTCCTACACCGTCAGCTTTGCCGTTGCCTTGTGCGAGGGAGAGATTTCGTCGATTGGACGGATCTGGGCAGACGGGGTGGAGATTGACCCCGACAGCATCAACTTGCGGATCTATCGCGGGACGCAATGCCAGGTGCCGGACCCGAAGATCGAGGCGGTGGAGGGTACGGGCAATGCGCCAGCGTACCGCGGGATTGCCTATGTGGTGATCGAAGACCTTGATATTTCACGCTTTGGCAACCGCGTGCCGCAAATGACGTTTGAGGTGATCCGCCCTGCACAAGGTGCCTTCGCCGAGAGTACGATTGACCTTGCCCGCGCCGTGCGGGCCGTGGCGATGATGCCCGGCACCGGCGAATATGCGCTAGCCACCACCGCACTGCATTACGCGGATGGCCCGGGGATCAGCCGGAGCGTCAATGTGAACTCCCCTTCAGGTAAAGCGGATTTTGCAACCAGCCTGCAGCAGATGCGGGGGGAGTTGCCGCATGTGACATCTGTGTCGCTGATTGTGTCATGGTTTGGCAATGATCTGCGCTGCGGCAGCTGCCTGGTAGAACCGAAGGTAGAGCAAACCGTGCAGGATGCGGCCCGCATGGCGTGGCGTGCAGGGAGCATTGCGCGCGGACAGGCGCAAGAGATCATGCGCGAAAACGGGCGGTCGATCTATGGCGGCACCCCGGCGGATGCATCGCTGATCGAGGCCATTCAGGCGGTGCGGGAGGGCGGACAGGAGGTTATGTTCTACCCTTTTGTCTTGATGGACCAATTAGCGGGAAACAGCTTGCCCGACCCTTATTCAGGTGTGGTTGGCCAGCCGAAACTGCCATGGCGGGGGCGGATTACACTGTCGGTGGCACCGGGGCGCGTTGGCAGCCCGGACCAGACTGCTGCCGCCATTGCAGAAGTGGACGGGTTTTTTGGCAGCGCGCAGGCTTCGGATTTTGCGGTGTCTAGCGGGATTGTTTCCTACACCGGTCCGTCGGAATGGCGCTATCGCCGCTTTATTCTGCACTATGCCCACCTGTGCGCGGCCGCGGGCGGGGTGGATGC
>Ga0105052_10005965_pt1 | contig 12587 bp, 9 predicted proteins | sample FRY03_FD_78094 | JGI IMG/M metagenome (GOLD analysis project Ga0105052, IMG submission 78094) | Freshwater microbial communities from Lake Fryxell liftoff mats and glacier meltwater in Antarctica - FRY-03 | ecosystem: Environmental > Aquatic > Freshwater > Ice > Glacier meltwater ... | reverse complement strand
CCCAGCGGATGCTTCAAATCAAGCCAAAGTAGCAGCAGCGTCCCGGCGATAAGAATCGCTGACGAGATAAGTCGATCACGAAGCAATGCGGCTTCCTTGCGTTAAGAAAATGAACAGATGCATTCCCAAACTCAACCAGTTCCCAGCGGTGCGTCGCTGCTCGAGTCCGCGATGCCACCGTAACGACGATCGCGATTAGCAAACTCTGTGATCGCGAGCAGAAAATCCTCGCGGCTGAACTCGGGCCACGCTCGCTCGGTGACCCACAATTCCGCGTAGCTGACTTGCCACAACAGGAAATTGCTAATCCGCATTTCGCCTCCGGTGCGAATCATTAGATCGGGATCCGGCAATCCGGAGGTGTAGAGATGGTCGGCAATGGTTTGTTCGGTCACATCACCAACGCTGAGCTCTCCACGAGCCACCGCCGCCGCAATCGCCTGGGTCGCGAGCGTTAACTCCGCACGTCCGCCGTAATCGATCGCCAACACCAATTGTGTTCCGCCATTCTCCGCGGACATCTCGATCGTCTTCTGCATCTCGCGAATCACACCCTCGGGCAATCGATCACGTCTACCGATCACTCGCAATACCAAGCGTTGCTCCATGATCAAACGACGTTCTTCGATCAGGTATTGCTCCAGCAGGTGCATCAAGAAATCAAGTTCCGCCTGAGGGCGTTTCCAATTCTCGCTGGAAAGACAATACAGCGTGATCGCCTCAAGGCCCAGTTCCGTCGCCGTCTCGCAAACCACCCTCACTGTTGATACACCGCGGCGATGCCCTTCCACCCTCGGCAGGCCGCGCTGTTGAGCCCAGCGGCCGTTGCCGTCCATGATGATCGCGACATGCCGAGGTTGGTTTTCGATCATCGAAGCGTTCATGTTCCTGCGGCGACCATCGCGGGAAGCGGTGGTTGGTTCGCAGTAAAGATCGTCTGCTTGCGATCCGGACCCACTGACAAAATGCCCACGGGAACGCCGACCAATTCTTCAATTCGCTGAACATAAGCGATCGCGAGGGGCGGGAAATCATCGACGTGCGTCGCGTCATCGACCGGCGAGTTCCAACCTTGAAGCGTCTCATAAACCGGAACACAGCGACGCAGCGCATCGGCTGAACTGGGCAAGCGAGTGATCCGCTCACCATCGAGCTCATAGGCAATACAAATTTTCAATTCGTCAAAATGGCTGAGCACATCCATCATCATCAGCGACAACTGCGTCACACCGCTCAAACGCGCGGTGTAACGCACCGCGACTGCATCGAACCAACCACATCGACGTGGTCGTCCCGTGGTCGTTCCGTACTCGCGTCCGAGTTCGCGAATCTTGCTGCCGGTGTCATCCATCAACTCAGTCGGAAACGGGCCGCCGCCAACTCGCGTGCTATACGCTTTACAAACGCCGATGACCGTATTGATCCAACGCGGTGGAACGCCTGCGCCGGCACAAACGCCGACACCGCTGCTGTTGCTGCTCGTCACAAATGGATAGGTGCCATGATCGATGTCCAAAAGCGCTCCCTGAGCTCCTTCGAACAAAACCTGCTTGCCGTCTTCGAACGCGTCGAGCAAGAAGTCCGTTGTGTCACCGATCATCGGTCGCATCGAATCGCCCCAGGACGCAGCCAGCGCTTGCACCTTGCTGGTTTCGATCGCTGCCAATTCTTCGTCGCTCGCGCCCAGTCCAATCAACACGGCGCGTTTGGCTTCCGCAATCGTTGCGATTCGTTCGTCGCGGTTCACGTCATCGATCAAGTCCGCAACGCGAATGGCATGAGTGCGTCCGACCTTGTCGCGATAACACGGACCGATGCCCCGGTTGGTCGTTCCGATCGACTCGCCCTTCACCTTTTGAGCGTTGATGACACGGTCTTCGATCATGTGCCACGGCATGACCAGGTGGGCTCGCTCGCTGACGCGAAGATTACGTTTCACATCGATGCCACGAGCAAGCAATCCGTTCATCTCATCGATCATGGTCGCCGGATTGATGACCACGCCGGGAGTGATCAGGTTTTGGACATCCGCATGCAAGATGCCGCTGGGGATATGGTGCAGTTTGTAGGTTTCGCTTCCCGCGACAACCGTGTGTCCCGCATTGGCTCCGCCCTGGTAACGCACGACCAAATCAAAACGGGGCGCGAGTAAGTCGACAAGCTTTCCCTTCGCTTCGTCTCCCCACTGCAAACCGATCACGCAAGTACCGCTCACCAGGATGGCTCCCAAAACAAAATTGACGGTTGATGAAATTACAGCCATTCAAACGCAGCTGCGCACCCAACCAAGCCCGAAAAGCGTAAGCGGGTAAGGGCTCACTGGCAAGAACGCCAAAACACGATCGCGGCGTTATTTCCGATTCGTCGCTCGGCCCCAGATCTTTTGATCCAACGCCTCGACCAAGGGGTCAAATCGCGGCAGTTCGACGACGTTGTTGCCCTGCTCGTGTTTCCGAAACAGCATTAAATACGTTTCGTTTTGCGGGCGATGGCGATGAAAAAACAGCTCGTTTTTATCAACAATCATGTCGTCAAGCTCCGCATCGCGGGCTCCGCATGACTCGCCGCCGACGAGCGAAGCGGCCAACTCCTCACCGATCGATTGGACCCCCTCGACGCTGGCGACAGGACCGTCTTCGGTCCAATCTTCACAGCGAGCGGCGACGACCGACGCTTCCGTTTTCTTCGCAACCAAATCGATATTTTTGCCGCAGTTTTCGATATTTTCCGCGTACCCTTCTGGTTTAACACGGGGAACCGCGAACGGACGCAGCAAAATCACCCAACTTTCCATCGCCTTGATCGCCTCAACCAAAGTCAATAAGCCCGCTTCAAACGTCGCCATCGCTGGTCCGCCGTGACTCGCTTCTGCCAACCCGTAAGCGACCAAAACGACCGTAGGTTTGGCAATTTTCAAGTCGCTAAGCAGGCGTTCAATACCACGCTGAGGATCAGTTTCAAAAACTTTGCGGGCAAATCCGTGTACGTTGACTCCCTACCAACCGAGATTCCGGACACGAAGCTTTCACTCCGGCCGGCGGCACTGGAGCTCGTTTTCGATCGCCGCGGTTGAATGCACTCGCTCAAACAACGTGCCACCGACAAGGACGAGTGTATCGCCCGGTCTGAGAAGCGTTTCTGCCGCGTTTGCGAACGACATCAATGTAAGGATAACGCACCAAGGAAGCAGAATTCGTTTTTTTTGCGGAGCGATGACCACCAGAACTTAGGTCGAAAGAGCCCAGAGGGACCTAATCCCAAGGGCGAAGGATTTCATGCTAATGGCTGCAGTTCGCCGCAGCGATCAAAAGCGTTGGAACGGCGAAGCGATTAGCCTTTTCCCAATTCCGCTTCGACAGCTTTCACCAATTCGGCGTCGCTTGGCGTGGTGCGTGGCGAGAATCGATGGATCAGTTGGCCGTCACGATCGATGAGGAATTTCTCGAAGTTCCAACTGATGTCTCCGCTACCCACGGGTTTCACATCTTTGCTGGTCAGGTACTTGTAGATCGGTGCGGCGCTGTCGCCGTTGACGTCGACCTTGCTGAACATCGGAAAGTTAACCTGGTACTTCGTGCTGCAAAACTGCTTGATTTCCGCTTCGCTTCCCGGTTCTTGGCTTCCGAACTGGTTGCAAGGAAAAGCGAGCACGACAAATCCTTTGTCCTTGTATTTGTCGTACATTGCCTGGAGGCCTTTGTACTGTGGTGTCAGACCGCACTCGCTGGCGACATTAACAACCAAAACCACCTTGCCCTCATAGTCTTCAAGATCGACGGTTTCACCATCGATTGTCTTTGTCTTGAAGTTAAGGGCGCATTCGTGGTCGTCTGCGAAAGAATTGGACGTCATGGTGAAAGCCAGCAAACAAGCAAAAAACGGAACGGATAGACGCAACATTTTCTCTGAAACTCCACGCGGAAGGGTGAAATGAGTGGAAGGCGGGAACCGAATGCCACAGATTAATCGCACAAACGGTTAGCTCAATCAACGAAAGCGGCAAAAAAATCGCCAGTGGTTTGCTCGCATTCGTTTCTCTTGTCAATCAATATACGCCAGTCCGCAACAGAAGTCTGCAAGCATTGCTGAATTCATTCCATTCATCACGCGATCGTCGCGCTCTTCATCGCCAATAAAGCTTGCCCAGTCAGAAACCGATTGGCGAATTATGTCCCCAAGTGCAACGTTTAGCGGCGGGTAGCTTGACGGCAATGGCCGAAAGTGCAAGCATTCGCGGCGAGTTTCTGCACCCACCGATATTCACCTTCACCATTCGTTTCCCCACGAGACCCCGTCCATGAGCACCTCTGAAGAAACCGTTGGGATCGCTCCCAACGCCAAACGCCTCCTCTGGGCAGGTTTTACCGCGATTTTGGCCGCTGGAGTGGGGTTCTCCGTTCGCGCGGGGATCCTGGGACAGTGGGCTGAGCAGTTCGGCTTTACGATGACCGAACTTGGGGCAATCACTGGCGGCGGACTGACTGGGTTCGGCATTGTGATCATCATCACCAGTTTGTTTACCGACTCGATCGGCTATGGCAAGCTGATGGCAGGCGCTTTCACCCTGCATTTCGTTTCCGCCGTGATTACGCTCGCTGCACCAGCCGCATTTGAAGCGGGCGGGAAACCTGCTGCATTTCAGTGCCTTTTCTGGGGCATGTTTATTTTCGCGATCGGCAACGGAGTCTGCGAAGCAGTGGTGAATCCGTTGACTGCAACTTTGTTTCCGAAAAACAAAACACACTTTCTCAATGTTCTCCACGCCGGGTGGCCTGCAGGTTTGGTAATCGGCGGTTTGGCTTCGGCTTTGATGGCTGCGACCGTGGATGATGCAGGAAAAATGATCTCGCCGGCGATCGACTGGAAAATCCAGATGTCACTGTTCCTCGTGCCCGTCATTCTTTATGGCGTTTTGCTGATTGGCCAGAGGTTCCCCAGATCCGAAGCCGCCTCCGCGGGTTTGACCACGGGCCAGATGATCGGATCCGTAATCGCTCCTTTGTTTTTCGTATTGCTCTTGATTCATGCCATGGTTGGTTACGTGGAATTGGGAACGGACTCTTGGATTGCGAAGATCACAGGTTCGATCATGGCAAGTCCGCAGAAGGGGCTGATGCTGTTCGTTTACACTTCAATGCTTATGTTTGCACTTCGATTTGTTGCCGGACCGATCGTGCACCGAATCTCGCCACTGGGGTTATTGCTGATCAGTGCCTGTTTGGGTGCGATTGGGTTGACCATGCTTAGCACCGCCGCCGGTGTCATGGCATGCGTCATCGCAGCGACCGTCTACGCATGCGGAAAAACGTTCTTGTGGCCGACCATGCTTGCCGTGACTTCCGAACAATTTCCCAAGGGCGGCGCGGTTGCGATTGGTTTGATGGGTGGAGTTGGGATGTTGTCCGCTGGGCTCTTGGGTGGGCCGGCGATCGGTTATAAACAGGATTATTTTGCGACCAAATCGCTCGAGGCGAGTGCACCTGAGACTTACGCAAGATATTCGGTTGAAGAACCAAAAGGTTTTCTGTTCTTGCCACCGGTAAAAGGGCTCGATGGCGCGAAGGTTGGCGTTCTCTCCGATGACGGTGGGGAATTGGCAAAGCACCTCGAAGTCGTTTCGCAAGAAGGCAAGACAGACGCAAATCTTGAAGCATTGGCTAGTTGGTGGGTGAGTGCGAAGGAGACAAGTTCGGCCGATGCAGGCCCAGTAACTGCGGCCACGTTGGACGGCGGGCGAATGGCTCTCAAGTACACCGCTGCGGTCCCAGCGACGATGGCATTGCTCTTTTTGTTATTGATTCTCTACTTTAAGGCAAAGGGTGGGTATCGTCCGGTCTCTCTTGATGAGACCGACCACCGTTAGTTAAATTGACAAAGTGCGGATTTCCCAAAAACAATCCGATTATCGAAAGCGTAAGCCGCGGTCTGATTTTTGAGTCTTGCCGCGGTTTTTTCGTTTTCGTGCCAAAGGAGTTGATTTGCGGTTACAATATCTCGTAAACGCGAACCAGTAGGCTCCGTTTTCTGCAACGCTCAGTGACAAGTTCAATGAAAGGAGTTTGGAATGTTAAGGCCTAACCTCGCTGCGTGCTTGATGGCAACTTGTTTGTTGATTCCTGTGATGGGGTGCGACGGTGGTTCCTCCGGTTTGATCGCCGTTGCGGTCGACCCCTTGTTGACGGCTTCGGACAATTCGTCGACCGTCAGCAAAGCCAACGCAGAAACACCAAAGACGAAGGTCGTGAAAACAGAAATGCCAACACAATACAATTCGCTCACCTCGGACGAAGAACGCGTCATTGCCGCCAAGGGCACCGAACGAGCGTTTGTTGGCGAGTACACGGACAATGAGGCGAAAGGAACGTACATTTGTCGACGCTGCAACGCGCCGCTTTACAAGGCTGATAGCAAATTTCACAGCGGTTGCGGTTGGCCTAGCTTTGATGACGAGATCAAAGGCACGGTAACGAAAATCCAGGATATTGATGGCTATCGCACCGAAATCGTTTGCACGAATTGCAAAGGCCATCTCGGGCACGTTTTCTTGGGAGAGCGATTCACCGAGAAAAACACTCGCCACTGCGTCAATTCAATTTCGATGAAGTTCGTCCCTGAAGGCAAGGAACTTCCTCCCAAGATTGTTTTGGAAAAAGAATAAAACAGAGTGTGTCGCACGAGCATCATTATTGTCTTCGGCGTGATATCCGCAGTCAGAGATCATTCATGCTTGGACTGATGACCAGGCTGGTGTGAAGTGAGTCAGAAAATGGTAGGTTTACGCCTATCGATATGCCCACTCACCTGTAGGTCGCCACTTAGGCGGGAAAAGATATGACGGTCGATCAGTACGCCATTTGTCCATGCGGAAATGGCAAGAAAATCAAGTTCTGCAAATGCAAAGAGTCCCTGCCCGAACTCGACCGCGTTATGACCATGATCGAAGGCGGACAAGTCGTTCCGGCGATTGACAAGTTGAACCAGGTTTTGACGGAGCATCCTGACGCGGCCTGGGCGCTGGCGATCAAAGGACGTTTGATGTTGGATCTCCGCGAGTACGATTCGCTCGCGGAAAATTCTGAGCGTTTCGTTCGCCTGCAACCGAGTAATCCACTTGCACTCGCACAGCGTGCGGCGGCCGAATTGTTTCATGATCAGCCCGAGAAGGCGACGCTGTCGCTCCTTGAGGCGCTGACCGAGAGCGGTCGATCGGTCGATAGCTTTGTTCTCGATATCGCTTCGATTCTCGCCTACTCACTCGCCGGTGCAGGGCTGTTCTTGACCGCGCGAGCCTATGTTCAATTGCCGCTGACGGCACAGGGCTATGAGTCGAATCAAACGGCCGTCATGGTCTATCAGAAGCTGAACACCGGTGATGAAATCAATCACCTTCTCAAGACCGTCCCGCCGCCGTTGCCGCGAGATGAAGACGCGACTTGGAGCGAACGGTTTGACGAAGCGATCGGCTTGCTTCGCAGCAATCAGATTTTGTTGGCCGAGTCAAAATTGCAATCGCTTGCCCGCACGGTCCCCCGCGAAGCGTGCGTGTTGACGGGCTTGCTGACCTGTGCGATTTGGCGGGGAGATAGCGAAGCTCAAGCGGACTGTTTACGAAAGTTGAGTGAGTGCGAACCGCTGGATTTTCATCAACGGTCAAAGTACTTGGCGTTAAGCTGGTTGGTTGAACCTGACAGCCCGATGATCACCGTTGACTCGTTATCGCTGGAGGCAGAAATTACCGACGTCGATGAGACGATGATGGCGATGTCGGCAAGTTCGCGCTTGATCAGTCTTGATAGCGAAGTGCTGTCGCAGTTCCGCGATGTCGCCGATGGAGTCCCGCCTCGCACAGGTTTCCAAATCATTGATCGTGATCGGCCAGAATCATTAGAAAACATTGCAGCGGAGAATTTCCCGCTCGCTTATGCCGTGGCGTTGGTTCACGGCAGGCAGACCGATCGCGCTGCTCGCGTTGAGGTATTGGAGCTTCGACCGAGTTCCAAAGATGCGGTTACGACGCTTCTTGGTGAAGTCCTTGGCGAGTTGACTTGGACGGAATCGACGGAGCGGCCGATGTCGATTATCGAGTCGGTTCAATTGCCTTTGGCATTCCTGGGCCGGGAGATGGATCGGAAAAAGATATCCGATTTACAGCGTCAAATTTTCGAAAGCAATTTTGCCGAACGTCTTGCCCAATCACCCCTTCGTTGCCTGGGTGGTCGCTGTCTAAATGAATTGAAATCGGATGCATCGACGCTGCTGTCTCGAACCGCGCTGGTTCGGCTTTTAGAAAACTATGAGCTGTTGGAAGATAATAACGGTCATGTGATCAACGCAGTCCGTGAACGGGCCGGGGTGGAACCATTGCCGGCACTTCACTTGACATCGCTTCAAGAAGCCGAAGAAACCGAAGCCGCTGACTTGGCCCTGATCGACGTCGCTGACCTCGATATCACCACGCTGCTGTTTCTATTCCAGCGGGCTCGGTTGTTGAATGTAACAAAGCTCGTTCGTAAAGCCGCTCAGCGGATCATCGATGTCGAGTTGCCGGACGAGATGAAGGCAGCGAAAATCACCGCTTACACGGCGCAGATCGAGTTTTCAGCTTCGATGAAAGAGTCGAGCGATCTAATCGAAAAGGCGAAGGCTTACGCGACCGCTAATAATATCGATCAAGCCAATTTGAGAATTCTCGAATTGACTCACAAGTTGATGAACGGCGATCAAGCAGGCTTCAACACCACGCTCCGAAGCATCGCTGACCAATACGGCAATCGTCCGGAGGTGATGGCTCGCGTGCAGCAAATGTTGATGTCGCTTGGCTTGCTGCGTCCTGACGGATCGTTCCGTGATCGCCCTGCCATGGGACAAAACGTTTCCCCAAGTGCTGAGGCCGCTCCTGGGCTTTGGACGCCCGGAAGCGGATCATCCGCAGCGGCGGCAGCACCGGCTGCGACAGCAGGGAAGTTGTGGATTCCGGGAATGGACTGAGGCCACTTCGATTGCAAACGCCTGAGCCATCCGCCGCCAAGACAAAAGACGACCAAACCTGGATGATGCGAGCCATTGCGCTCGCTCGAAGAGGTGAGGGTTTTGTTGAACCAAACCCCATGGTTGGTTGTTTGATCGTGCGCGACGGCGTTTGCCTTGGAGAAGGTTACCATCGACGCTTTGGCGGCGATCATGCTGAAGTGGATGCGTTAAAAAGCTTACCCGAGGTTAAGCTTGCTAAAAATGCCACGGCTTTTGTGACATTGGAACCTTGTTGCCACACTGGCAAAACGCCGCCCTGCACCGTTGCGCTGATCGCTGCCGACGTTTCGCGAGTGGTCATCGCCATGCGGGATCCCTTCCCCAAAGTCGATGGCGGCGGTATCGAGCAACTTCGCGATTCAGGAATCGAGGTTGTCATCGGTCCTTGTGGCGAGCAATCAATGGAATTAAATGCACCTTATCTCAAGCGGCTTCATTCGCGACGGCCTTGGGTCATCGCGAAGTGGGCGATGTCATTGGACGGGCGAATTGCGACCGCATCGGGTGATAGTCAATGGATCAGCGGCGATCTGTCGCGAGGCGAAGTGCATCGATTGCGAGGACGAGTCGATGCGATTGTGGTCGGCGCCGGAACGATGGTCGCCGACGATCCAACGCTGACCGCCCGACCATCCGGACCACGTTTGGCGACTCGCATTGTCATTGCGGGGAGAAGGCTGCCCGACCCCGAATCACGATTGATGCGGACGATTGACGAAGCACCGGTATTGATTGTGACCTCCGTTGGCAGCCCCGTTTCTGACCTGGATAAGCTTCGCAGAATTGGCGCGGAAGTATTTCAATGCAATGCACCGAATCGTGGTGAGATGATCGCCCAGTTGCTCGATGAGCTGGGACGTCGCGAAATGACGAACATCCTCGTTGAAGGCGGAGCCGAGACGTTGGCTAGTTTTGCCGCGATCGACGAGCTGGACGAAATTCACGCTTACATCGCACCGAAGATTCTTGGCGGAAGCGAAGCACCCGGACCGATCGGTGGCAACGGATTCGAAAAACTGATTGACACTCCGTGCTTCAAAACGATCGAAACCGCACGATTTGATAACGACCTTCGTGTCGTCATGCGAAGAAACCGATGACGTTCGCTTAGGTTTTAAGCTGCGTTTTACGTTGAAACCGTTGCGACCGGGACGCATCCCTACGATCCGATTTGACGCTACCAGAGTTTCATCCGCGAGAATCGCTAATGTCTCGCTAATCGGACTTCCGATAACGACTATCGGGTGGTGGTTCAGACGCAATCGCTAAGCGATTCCTAAGGCCATCGAAGGTTGGATGCACCATTTTCAAGGGGGGTGCATTCACGCGATAGATCCGATGAAGGGATGCAGTATGCGTGGACGTATGAATAGACGGGATTACAGTTGGTGTGGTCAAAAACGAGCGATGCGTCGGCTTGCATTGCTAGCTGCGGCACCGATGTTTGCCGCTTCGAACCCGGCAGAGATCGTAAACGCGCAGTCGCCCGATGCAACGACTCAGCTATTGTTGCCTCCGCTACCGCTGGACTGTGCAGCAGATTCGCAATCATCGACTCAAAAAATCAATCCGTTTTGCCAGCCAGTACCATCAGTCAATGCGTTCATGAGTGCTTCCGACGCGAGCGTCGCGAAACCCTCGCTAGGTTCGCCGCGTCCCGCGTTGGATCGGCGACACGTCGACGCGATGCCAACGATTCAACTCGCGTCGGGAAATTTCAGCCTGACGAATCTTGATTCGCCTGATCAGCCACAAGCGACCACTTTCCGGCTGATTCCACCCAGCATCGAACGCAAGGCACAGCCCAGTTCAAACGCATTGGTGGGTGAGATTCGAAGCAATCCCGCCTTTGACAGCTCGCCGGCATCTCATGAATCCGCCGAGCGAAGCTTTTCGGTGGTTGAGGCCCCCGAGACGGTTGGCGGCGAAGCAAATAAATCGGCAACGATCCCTGCTCATGCCGTTGATAATTCGCTCCAAAAAATAACCAGAGCGGGCGGAAGTCTGACGACTGGCAACCCTGTTGCGAAGGCAGATGCTGTCGAAGGACCTATCATGTTTTCACTCGATGATGATCGGCTGGTAGATACATCGAGCGTGCCGACGAAAATGCCGCCAACGACAGCAGCCCCGCTGAAATCGGTGAATGAGAACAAATCATTCGCCTCGCTTTTACGCGCCGGAGATGAGTTGAGGAACGACGAATCCAATGCCTCGGTGAAGCAGAAAAAGTCCACCTATCGAAGCGTAACCATTTCCGAACCGATGGATGAAGATCCTGCGGCGTCGATCACGCGAGGTAAATCCGCGGGGCGAATGCTGCTTGTACCGCTTCCGTCGGTCAACGATTCATCGCCTATCCCGGAGCTTCCCAAAGCAGATGCTCGCATCGTGAAAGGTGGCCGGCCACGTGTGGATGTGGGCGTGCCTCGCGTTGCCATCGCAAGGCAGGTAAACGCGTTGACGGGTGCACCCGCTCCGGTTGCAGACTCACCAAAGATCACGGAGCCTTCAAAGCCCACTACGTCATCAAAGCCCGCGGAGCCTTCAAAGCCCACTACGTCGTCAAAGCCCGCGGAGCCATCAAAGCCCGCTACGTCGTCAAAGCCCGCGGAAACATCAAAGCCCGCGGAAACACCAAAGCTCGTTCCTGAGAACGAATCGAGCGACATCGCACTGGAATCTTCAAGTGTGATCACGATGGAATTAAAGCGAACCGAAGTGCGGTCTTTAAATGCCGATGGCGAGATTCGAAACGTACAAATTGGTGACGGTTCCATTTGCGCCGCGGTTGCCGCGGGACCGACGCAGTTGCAGTTGATTGGCACGCGGGATGGCGTCACACGGATGGCCGTATGGATCGCAGATTCTGCGGGGAACGTGGAAAAGCGTGTCTATGAAATTATCGTGGGCATGCCCGTACGAAGTGCTGCGAATGATCCCACGATGATCGCATTGACGTTTACGAATTCGGCGAAGACCGCTTTTCCGGATTCCAATTTACAGGTTCGCTATGAGAAGGGGCGGCTCATTGTCGAGGGCAGTTGCGAAAGCAACGAGTCGGCAAAGCAAGCTCTGCGGATGATTCGTTCGGCATGCCAACTACCCGTCGTTGACCGAGTCTTCGTTCGGTAACTGCGGCACGCAGGACCAGCTCTGAATGGAACGACAGAGTTGAATCCTTATTACCTTCATTCCAAATTGAAAACTTACCGTAACTCTGGACCGTCGCGTTGTGTTTTGAAAAGCATGGTGGGCGGCTGACTTGGAAGCATTGAGGTTTCCCGATGGTGACGACAAAATCGATTCGCTGTGTTGGCCGACGAATGTTGTTGGCGTTTCTCGCCTCGGCGGGAGTCGCTGGAATATCCGTTGTACCGGCGGCTGCACAATTTGGGACACCCGCACATGCGGTGGGCGGCCCAGTTACGAGCTATGGTCTGAGCGACATCAGCCTTGCACCTGGTGAAACCATAGTCGGCTCGCCCTCGATGATGGGCGGACCTGCGATCACTCACAACGGCGGCAGTTACCAAATCGTAGACGCCTCCTCCGTG
>Ga0105052_10005964_pt1 | contig 12588 bp, 11 predicted proteins | sample FRY03_FD_78094 | JGI IMG/M metagenome (GOLD analysis project Ga0105052, IMG submission 78094) | Freshwater microbial communities from Lake Fryxell liftoff mats and glacier meltwater in Antarctica - FRY-03 | ecosystem: Environmental > Aquatic > Freshwater > Ice > Glacier meltwater ... | reverse complement strand
TGTTGGGTCCCAGGCATTCCACGCGCCAGCCTTCTACTTCGAAAATATCACTCACCATGCGGATGCCCAATTCGTGCAAGTCGCCACCAGCGCAGCAGGTGATTACCACCAGGCCATTGGCAGGTTTGCATCGGGACTTGGCACGAAGCTGCGCCATGATGACTTGCGTTGCGGCGGTGCAAAAGTGCTCATCGGCAATCGAGGCTTCATGCAGATGCCACATGTGTCCGATCTCGGCCATCGCCGGCGCGATCACGCGTTCATAGAGATGACCGAGCGACATGCCGCTCGCAAGCAAAGTATCCACAATGCCGAAGGCTTGATCACGGTTGCGTTGCAAAAGATAAAGCAGATAGAGACGGGCAAGTGTTCCATCAGGACCCATGTGATCAAGCGTGCTGCTCGCCAACGGCGCCTCTTCGCGCATCTGCACGACGGATGCATCGATCATGGCTTGCGTACGCAGCGCCAGTTCCGCCACCACATTTTCTTGAATCACCGAGCTCATGCAACGCAAGCTATGTTCCAAATCACCATCGCCCATCTCGCGCGCGAGCAATCCCGCGCGACTCCACGAGGCGTTGGAGAGAAAAATTGCCGGTTCGTTGGTGGCGATTGATTCAACCAAATGCGCAAGCCGCGTTTGTATTTCGTTGCGCCAGAGTCGTCGGCCGTCTGCGCCATAGCGCTGATTCATGCTCGGGTCTTCGGCGTAAAGTTGATCGACCGTCCACTCGCATATGGCGCCGCCAACAGCCTCAAGGGCTTCGGCTGAAAGCAGGTGGTCAGGATTCATTGCGACTTCAATTTCGCCCTATGCCATTCGGTGGATTCGTACATTTCAAAGGCTTCTCACTTTTTATTTTTATTGAAATTGCTGTAAATCCTAGCAATTTTGCAGCCATTTTTGGTACGGAAAATATTTCCAACATCGCGCAAAGAAATGCGATTCGAGTTTCCTTTTGAAAAATTCTAAAAGCAGACTCGGTGAAGCCCGACACACCACGAGGAAAATCTTTCCGAAAATCTTTGGGTACATCCTTCCTGAAACTAACTACGCAATCGATACCGAGCTGGCTCTTCGGTAAGTTCGGCGAAACCAGGCGCTCCCGTGCCGGTGATCGCCGCATGCTTTTGACGATACTGATTCACCGTGGTCATCAGTGTCGCGTGACTCCATGTGAGCGGGCTGACGGAGATTTGCACGCCAGAGTATGGATCGTATTGCTCGGCCAACACGCCACTGGTGGAGGCGCGGTAGTTGGTCCACTCCAAGTATTGAAGCGCTTCGCGAAGTTCGGGCTCGGTGGTGGCCTTGGCGATCAACCACTGCGCATACCACAGAGTGCAGATCACCCAAGGATTGCCCGGCACTTCGCGCAATGCATGCCGCTCCACTTGGTGATAGGGATCGCGTTCGTAACGCGCGATGCCGCCGATGTCGGTTTTCACCCACAAGCGATCGCGAATCGCCTGCATGTGGCTGGTCACGCGCGGGTCGTTGGCATCGAGCGCGCCAAATGCGAAAAGCGCGTAGGCCGATGCATCCAAGGTGAAATCAAGCCGATACGAACCATCTTCCTGCGGTGTCGCCATGCGCGCAAAAAGTCGGCGCTCTGGATCCCACATATGTCGAAGCATCGCGCCCCGCATGCGCTCGGCGCCTTCACCGAATTCCGCGGCACGGTCCAAAGCGCCCATATCGCAGGCAAAATTGCTGGCTGCTTGCAACGCACCGATGGTGGAACACACCGTGAACAAATGCACGCCGCGGCGCTCTTCCCACAGATCCCAACTTGGCAATGGCAGCCCAGCGTGATCGCGGTAACTTAACATCCAATTCGCGGTGTCGACCACCAGCGGGTTGTACAAATCTTTGATGAACTCCACATCGCGAAATGCCAGAAAATGTTTGCGCAGCGCCCAGGTGACCAACGCCGTTTCATCCTGCTGGATCGGAAGCAGTCGCCCCTTCTCGGTCAGCCATGGATGCCAGGTGCTGGCGAAGGTTCCGGTGGGGTTGTACTTGTGCAGAAAATATCCGTCGGGATGGCGAACGCGCCGGCAAAAGTTGAAAAAGTTTCTGCTCAGTTCGCTCTGTCCCGCCAGCGTCAGCGCATACGAGACCAACGCGCCATCGCGCGGCCACATGTACGAATAGGTGTCGCCGGCAAAATGGGTGATGTCGTAATCGTTGGCGGCAATGATGGCGCCGCCGTTGTCAATCTGCGTGCGCACAATCAACGAACTGCGTCGATGCAATTCGGCGAGATGATCTGGCAGGGGATCGTTGGGAATGCTTTCTTTATGGCTCCATAATTTCCAGTAGGCCTCGGTGCGATCCATCATTCGCTGCGGAGATTTCAGGCGAATCTTGTCATTTAACTTTTGCACATCCTCGTGGGTGTGGCCAGCAGCGATCCAATAGGTGCAACTTTCACTTCCTCCAGCCATCACTGGAAGATGAAATCCAACGGTGCTGTCCACGCTGCCCTGCGCAATCGCGTTGCGACTAAGCAAGCCATCTTCGGCGTCGCGCCAAGTGCCTTCGGCATCACCGATGCGCTTGGCGCCAGTCGCCCAACTTCCAATGCCCCATCCGCCAGGATGCACGCCGTTGAAAAGAAAATAGCAATCATCTTTGTAATGCACCAAGCCACCAGTGCTCGGGTCGAAGGCCACGGTGTCGCCCACTGGACTTTCGCGAACTGAAATATCGGCATGAAAGAAAACCCGCACATCACGCGCTATGCCAAAGAGATCAAAGACCGTGACCTTGCGAAAAAAGACCGGGCTAAAATAATCTACCGCGTCATGGCAGATCACCTCCACGCCAAGGCGCTCATGACGCAGTCGCACCTCGGTCACCAGCGAGTCACGCTTGTAGCGAAGGTTGCGGGTCCATCCAGCGCTGTCCACCCAGGCGAATTGTCCATCCACCCAGATGCCGAATCGTTGCAGATGTCCGCAGGTGTGATTGGGTTGACCAACATGCGGCCAATACAAATCACGAATGCGATACAACTCATCAAAGGCAACCAGCATTTCGCCGTTACCGATTGGAATATTTCGTGGCATGAGTGAAGCCTTCTAGGCGGTGCCGCGGTATGCGACCAATGCCTGTGCAGATATCGGATTGAGGAAGCAGGACGATTCGAAAAAGCCTGTATTTCCCTGTAAATTTTGTAATTTTTTAATCGCGAAAGCGACCAAAGACCAAACTGGTGTTGTGACCACCAAAGCCAAAGCTATTGTTGATCGCGTAATCGGTGATGCGTTGTTGCGGCGTGTGCGCGACAAAATTTAAGTCCATGCCCTCGTCAGGATGATCCAAGTTAATAGTTGGCGGCAGCGTGTTATTGAGGATCGCTAAAATGGTTGCCACACTTTCAATGCCACCCGCGGCGCCAAGCGCATGGCCGGTGACACTTTTAGTGCTGCTGATCGCAAGCTTGTAGGCGAAGTCGCCGAAGAGTCGTTTCACCGCGATCACCTCCGCCTTGTCACCAAGCGGCGTGCTGGTTCCATGCGCGTTGATGTAGGCGATCTGATCAAGATTTAATTGAGCATCTTTCAGCGCCGCGACCATGCTGCGATGGGCGCCGTTGCCTTCGGCGTCGGGCGCGGCGATATGCGTGGCATCGCCACTGGATCCAAAGCCCATCACTTCGGCGTAGATGCGTGCGCCACGCTTGCGAGCATGTTCAAGTTCTTCAAGCACAAGTACCGCGGCGCCATCGGCAAGCACAAATCCATCGCGATCTTTGTCGAAGGGGCGACTGGCTTTGGTGGGCGCATCATTGCGCGTGCTTAATGCGCGCATGGCCGCGAAGGACGCCACACAAATCGGTGTGCACGCACCCTCGGCGCCACCCGCGAGCATGACATCTGCGTCGCCACGCTGAATGATGTGAAATGCAGAGCCAATTGCATGCGAGCCAGTCGCGCAGGCAGTTGAAGTTGCAATGTTCGCACCCTGCAAATGAAAACGAATACTGGTCTGACCAGCGCAGGCGTTCACCATAAGCCGTGGCACAACGAACGGACTTACTTTACGCGGACCGGTTTCAAGCAATTTGATGTGATTGATTTCAATCGTGTCAATGCCGCCCACGCCGCTGCCAATCGCGACACCACGACGACCAAAGTCGCCGGTTTGGAAGTCGATGCCGCAATCGCGCGCGGCTTCCGTTGCGGCTCCGAGACCATACAAACAGAAGCGATCCATGCGCTTCGCTTCGCGGCCATCCACACCCATGTGTTTTTCAGGATCAAAACCCTTTACTTCGCCGCCGAAGCGCGTGGACCATTCATCACTCTGCGGGAATGAGGTGATCACTCCAACACCCGATTTTCCTTCGAGCAGTGCGTTCCAAAAAGTAGGCACATCCAAGCCAACATCGGTGACGGCTCCAAGACCCGTCACCACAACGCGGCGAAGCGTGATGGTGCGCAACATGGCGAGTAGTTCGGTGGCGTTGGAAGAAGGGGCTTAGCCCTGAGTCTTCGCGGCCAAACCCTTTAAAATCATATCAACTGCTTGGCCAACCGTGAGAATTTTTTCTGCCTGATCATCAGGAATCTGAATATCGAATTCTTCCTCAAGGGCCATCACCATTTCGACTGTATCGAGGCTGTCGGCGTTCAGATCGTTGGTGAAGCTGGTGTCACGAGTGACAGTCTCCTTCTCAACGCTCATTTGCTCTGAAACGATCTTGATCACCTTTACTTCAATCTCTTGTTCTGTCACGGGCTTCTCCTGAAGATGCGGCATGTGGGGAAATCCCTGCTGCCTTTGGTCGCGAAGAGTAGCGAAATACCACTCGAACCGCCACGCGGCGGCGGGGGTGAAAGTTACATGGCCATTCCACCATCCACCACGATTACTTGGCCAGTCACATAGCCGCCATCGTCGCTCGCAAGCCAAGCAACCGCTGCGGCAATGTGTTTTGGTTCTCCAAATCGCTTCAGAGGAATATGTGGAAGCGCCTGCTCTTTCACTTGCGGTAGAAGCGCGGCGGTCATGTCGGTTTCGATGAAACCTGGCGCCACCACATTGGCGGTAATGCCTTTACCGCCAAGTTCGCGGGCGATACTTTTGGTCATGCCGATCAATCCAGATTTCGCGGCGGCGTAATTCACCTGACCCGCGTTGCCTGTCAAGCCACTCACGCTTCCGATATTCACGATGCGACCGAAGCGTCCCTTCATCATTGGCCGCGACGCTGCACGACAGGCGACGAACGCGCTTTTAAGATTCACCCGAATCACGCTGTCAAAGTCGTCGTCGCTCATGCGCATCAGCAAACCATCTTTGGTGATGCCGGCGTTGTTCACAAGAATGTCAAGGCGTCCATGTTGCTCGGCGATGTTCTCGATCAGTTGCGCGAACGCGACAGAGTCACCAATGTCGCAGCATTGCCCATGAAATTTTCCGCCGGTTGCGGCGATGGCCGATGCCACTTCCTTCAGCGCCTCGGCGGAGCGAGCTACGCCAACAACAATATTGCCTTGACTTGCAAGGCGTTCTGCGATGGCTCGGCCGATTCCTCGGCTGGCTCCTGTCACGATGGCAACGCGCATTTCGATTGTGGGCTCCTCGGCGGAATGGTAACGAGCGTGATGAATATTGATGCGAGAGAAATAATGAAGCAAAGATTCAGTCGCCCAGTGAGTCACCCAGTGCGCCGCCTGGTGCGCCACCTGGTGGGCCACTCGGTGCGCCACCTGGTGCGCCCGGCCCTCTGGGTCCGGGCACGGTTGGTCCACCCGGCTTGCGTTTGCCTGGGCCTTCGGGCGAACTTGGTTTTGAAGGTGCGCCTGGGGCGGATGGTTCGGATTCAGTCGTGGCTTCACCTTCGATCGAACGATCTTGCTGAGCAACGGTCACCTTTTCATCAAGCAACTTCGCTTTGTCAGCCTGATCTTTCAAAATTTTCATCCACTGTTGCACGCGGGGTTCAGCTTTGGTGCCGCGCAGTTGCTCCATCATTTGGGAGGGCGCGGCGACAGCGATAAAGCTGTTTTGCTCGCCATTTCCAGGGCTTTTCACGCTCCACAACTGCGCGTCAAAATGATCGCCCGTCATGAACACGCCCAGACTCATAAAAGTTTCGGGCTCTTGGCTGGCGCAACAACCAACAGTGACGCGGTCGATGGATTCGGTCGCGCTTTTCCATTGCCCATCCTTCAGCATGAATTCAAGCGTGGTGCGATCCGCTTCGCAGAGCATCGGCCGCACCTTGTCGGCGTCGCCCTTCACCATCGCGTTGAAGAACAGCAGTGTTGACTCGAGCCGCTTCAAGTCGGCGGCGGTGTCTCCAGTATTGGGCCGCTCGCTCTCGTCCATCTTCACGCGCGGATCGATATTCAGTCGATTCATCACATCGGCGACGCTTTCAACAACTACCTCTTGCTTCACTGCGACGGGGTAGGCGACTGCGACAACCTCCTCCTCTTTCTTACCGCAGGCGCACAGGGCGATGGTTGCGCAGAGCCATGCGATGCGAAGAAGATGATTAGGTTTTCGTGCGTTGTGGTTCTTCAAGTGTGTCATGGGTGGTTACCTCCGCAGATCGATCAATGCGTCGCATAAGACCGCGAAGCACGCTGCCAGGAGCCAATTCATGCAGCGACGCGCTGGCATCAAGGCCCTGTGATTTTCGCCACGACAACATGTCAAGGCAACAAGCGTCCCATCGTACAGGGTGAATGATTTGTTCAACCAGCAATCGCTTTAGGGTTGCGGGATCGTTGTTGGCGTGGGGCTTTCCGGTGACATTGCTCCACACGGGACAAGCCAGCGGTCGCAATTCAATATGCTCAAGCGCACGCGACATGCCTTCGGCGGCGGCGAGCATAAGCGGACTATGAAAGGCGCCGGCCACGGCAAGTTTGCTAGCGCGCAAGCCCATCGCATTCGCAACCAGCACCGCGCGATCGCAGGCTTCGGCATGTCCGCTGAGCACGATCTGACCAGTGGCATTGAAATTCGCAGGCACCAGCACCTGACCTTTGGCCGCCTCGGCGCACACTTCGTTGGCTTTGATTTCGTCGCCACCGATCAGTGCGACCATGCCGCCCTTGCTGGCTTCGGCGGATTTTTGCATCAAGCGTCCGCGCGTGGCGACCAGTCGCAGGCCTTCGGTGAAAGTAAAAACGCCGGCAAGCGCAAGCGCCGTGTATTCGCCTAGTGAAAGTCCAAGCGTGCCAGCGATCGGCATCTCGCCGCCGTGTTCGATCATCGCCGCGTGACTGGCCATGGCGCAGATGAACAGCGCGGGCTGACTGGCGTCGGTTCGATTTAGATTTTCTACAGGTCCGTGAAAGCACAGCGAACTGAACTCGGCGCTGCCTTCAAGTTCGACCACCTGATCGGCTTGCGCAAAGAGTGCGGCGGCCGCAGGGCTTAATGCATGAAATGTTTGGCCCATGCCGACGGCTTGCGCGCCTTGCCCGGGACAAAGATAAATATGTTGCGTGTTCATCAAAAATTTTCCTGTGACATATGTTCACACACCAGTCAGTCGAAGGACAGGGCGCACCGCACGCGCTTACACATTCCACACACCACTGGCCCATGTCATGCCACCACCAAAGGCGACCATCATCATGGGTTTACCAACCGGGATCTTGCCGTCGCGCCAGAGTTGATCCAAGCACAACCCCACGCTGCCGGCGCTAGAGTTTCCAAACTTGTCAATATTGATGTACACCTTCTCGGGAGGAAGTCCAAGCTTTTCTCGAGCGCTTTCGATAATGCGAATGTTGCTTTGGTGGCAGATAATTTGACTGAGATCGTTCGGGGTGAAGCCGGTCGCTGTGAGCGACTCCTCAATCACCTGACGAAAACGCGAGACCGCAAACTTAAACACCTCGCGACCATTCATGCGCAGGCACCCCAGACGAATCGGATTGTCACGATCGGCCTCGGGAACTTCTTGCGCGCGACGCGGCAGATACAGTCCGCTCCAATCACGGCCATCGCTTCCAAGTTGCTGGTGAATGCAACCGCGTTGCGGATTTTCATCAGCGACTAATACCGCGGCGCCGGCAGCGTCACCAAAGAGGATGCTGACCGAGCGTTCTTGATAATCGATCACGCTGCTCATCGCATCGCCACCGCAGACACCGATGCGCTTGAAGCGTCCCGAGCGGATCAACGAATCCGCGATATTCATCGAATAGACAAAGCCACTGCAAGCAGCCACCACATCGAAGGCGCCCGCGCCCACCGCGCCGACTTCACCCGCCACGCGGCATGCCACGCTGGGACAGTTCATCTCTTGTGTGCAAGTTCCAACGATGATCAGGTCCAGGTCTTTGCCCTGCATTCCAGCAGAATCCAGCGCATTTTTAAGGGCGTCACGGTTCAGCGTGAAGGTGCCCTCGCGGCTTGGATCACAAATGCGACGCCCGCGAATACCAGTGCGCTGCACAATCCATTCGTCATTGGTGTCGACCATCTTTGCTAGATCGTCGTTGGTTAACCGTCGTTCAGGAACCGCGCTACCTGTGCCAGCGATCCGAACGCCTACGGCGCTCGTTTGATGGGTCACGCGTTCACCTCGGTATCAGTGCCCACGCCTCGCAATTCGCCAAGTCGTTTGCTGATGATGTCATTCACACCGCTGAGTACAAACATGCGCATACGCAAGACTGCATTCATGATGGTGCGTGCATGGCTGCTGCCGTGACTAATCAAGCAGACACCATTCACGCCAAGCAGTGGCGCGCCGCCATACTCGTGATAGTCATGTTTTGCGTAGAGGCTTTTCACAACGGGTTCTAAGCGCGCGGCAAGTTCTGGATCAACCGAAAGAACTTCGCGTGCGAGCGCTTTGAAGATGCCGCTGGAAAGTCCTTCCGCAAGTTTGATCATTACATTGCCCACCACACCGTCAGTGATCACCACATCGGCTTCACCATTGAACACGCCGCGACCCTCGACAAAGCCGGTGAAATTTAAGCCCTCAGCGTTGCGCAAAGTTTCCCGCGCGATGCGCATATCGTCGGTGCCTTTTTGTTCTTCACCACCTACATTCATGATGGCTACGCGAGCGTTTTGAATGCCAATCAGCGCGTGCGCGTAGGCTTCGCCCATCACGCCATATTGCGCTAAATGCATTGGTTTTGGCTCGATATTCGCACCAACATCGATCAGTACCACTGGGCCTGCGAAGGTTGGAACAGTTACTGCGATGCCAGGTCGAATCACATTGGGCAAGCGGCGCATGTACATCTGCGCCGCGCCAACCATCGCGCCCGTGTTGCCAGCGCTCACGATCGCATCCAAACGATTTTCCGCTTTGGGGCCGGCGTGTCGCGCCATCACCACAAGGCTGGCATCTTTCTTCGAACGAATCGCATCGATCGGTGATTCATCCATACCGATTACTTCGGTGGTGGCGTGAATCACAATTCGTTTGTCATGAATGCCGCGCTCGCTCAGCGTCTCTTCAATCACACGGCGATCACCGTAGAGAACTAATTCATCCTCTGGCGGAAGTTTGGGAAGCGCGAGCAGACAGCCCTTTAGAATTTCGTCAGGGGCGTTGTCGCCACCCATGACATCCACGCCTAAGCGCATGGATTATTGACCCGCTTTAGAGGTCTTTACTTGCAAGCCAGGTCGAACATAACCACAACCCGAGCATGCGGTGTGCGGACGCTTGGCGTTGCCGCAGTTTGGACATAGAACGGTGTGCACAGCCTTGATCGCTTGATGCGAACGACGACGGCGAGTGCGACCTGGAGATTGGCGAAATGCTGGTGTCATGGCGTCCTCTTGAAATGGCGATTAGGGAAATGCCCTAAGCGAGCCCAGTAATTTAGCCAAACTCTCGTTGATGTCAAGCACAGGAAGAATCCGATAACTTTTTGACCTATGCCATCAACCGAAATCATCCAGATCAAAGTTCAGTCGTTACTAAACAATGCCAAAAAATCATTGCATGACTACAAATCCAATACTTCCACCACCGATAATTCATTAATATCCCAAGCGCATATGGCACATTTTGAACTTTTTACAGACGGCGCATGCTCCGGCAATCCAGGTCCTGGCGGCTGGGCCTTCGTGCTGCGAGGCACTGGCATTTCTGGCGATCTTGAACGCAGCGGTGCCGAACCGCAAACCACCAACAATCGCATGGAATTGCTCGCGGTGATCCGTGGTTTAGAAAGTCTGCCAACCACTGGCCGTGTGCGGGTGGTGTCGGATAGCGAATATGTGGTGAAGGGACTGAAGGAATGGCTGGATGGTTGGAAAGCGCGTGGATGGCGAACCGCAGCGAAAAAGCCTGTAAAAAATGATGATTTATGGAGGCGCTTGGACGAACTTCGCGCCACGCATCAGTTGGCTCCCGAGTGGATTCGAGGACACAACGAACATCCTGAAAACAGTCGCTGCGACGCCTTGGCGGTGGCCGCGATCGACACTTTGCGTGGTAATTCAGCACACCGATAGGTGTTGCAGGGCTCTGGCCATGGGGCGATTTCATTTCATCCTCAACATATTTTCTGCGAGATCATGCTTTGCAACACCTTGCGGGAACACAACGGCTTGCGTTACACTCGCCGATCCGCCGCATATCGCGGCACACAATTTCACAGGAACCTGCATGCCAACTATCAATCAGCTCGTTCGCAAGCCACGCCGCGACAAGCCCGCCAAGAGCAAGGTGAAAGACCTTGTTCAATGCCCGCAAAAGCGCGGGGTCTGTCTTCAAGTGAAGACCGTCACTCCCAAGAAGCCTAACTCGGCGCTTCGCAAGGTGTGTCGCGTTCGCTTAAGCAACGGCAAAGAAGTCACTGCTTACATTGGCGGCGAAGGTCACAACTTGCAGGAGCACAGTATTGTGCTTGTGCGTGGTGGCCGCGTGCGCGATCTTCCGGGTGTGCGTTACCACGTGGTGCGCGGCACGCTTGACTGCCTCGGTGTGGATGGCCGCAAAAAGGGTCGTTCGCTCTACGGTGTGAAGAAGAAGGCCGCCGCTGCAGCCAAGAAGAAGTAAACAAATTTCACTCGATTGAATTGAATCAACTTACTGCGCCAAACGGCGTTCAACAATTTCGGCAAGTAATCGCGGGCTTTCACCTCAGGGCATGTTGCCCGACCCGCGGTGAACGATAGGATTCCATTTCGGAATCGCCGAGCCAATGAGAGGAGCCCACCATGGGCGGACGCATCACGAATAGCGAAAAGCAACTGCAACCAGATCCTCGTTACCAAGATTTAGTGGTAGCGAAATTTATTAACTGCCTGATGTACGACGGCAAGAAAGCCACCGCGCAAAAGGTGGTCTATAGCGCCTTTGACACGATTCAGGCGAAACTAGACAAGGAAAAATTGGAGACCATGCCGCGCACGGCGATGGAGGTCTTTCAAAAGGCCCTCGAGAATGTGCGACCTCTCGTTGAAGTGCGATCCAAGCGCGTCGGTGGCGCCAACTATCAGGTTCCGATGCAGTTGAATCGTCGTCGTCAACAAAGCCTCTCGTTTCGTTGGCTTCTTGAAGCGACCCGCGGTGAGAAGGGCAAGCCCATGCATGTGAAGCTTGCCAACGAATTGTTCAGTGCTGCCAAGGGCGAAGGCAAGGCCGTGCAGACTCGCGAAAATACTCACCGAATGGCCGATGCCAACAAGGCGTTCGCGCACTTCGCGTGGTGATGTGGATGCGGAAAGTGCTTCAAGGCTAGAAGTGATTCAAGGTGAATGACCTTTGCGCCCGTGGATTTTAGTCCGCGGGCGCTTTTATTTTTGCCGAGAATTTAAAAATTTACTTGGTGAAATTATGCGGCGCCGTGAATGTGCGGCACACTACGCGAGTAAATAAAATAAGATGACTTTGGTGAACTCGGTGAACCAAATGAACTCAATGAACTCAATGAACTCAATGTATTCGATGCATCGGTGAACCCAACAAACCCAACAAACCCAACAAACCAGTGAACCCGATCAATCAGATCAACCCACACAACCCGGTGCACCAACGACAGATGCTGCTTGCATGGCTTGGCGAGCAAGGTCAGCGTCGATTGACTCAAGCGCATGTGTTGGTGGTTGGTTGCGGCGCGCTTGGCGGTGTGATCATCGAGTGGCTTGCGCGCGCTGGCGTTGGGGAATTAACGGTGGTCGATCGCGATGTGGTGCAGGAAAGCAACTTGCATCGGCAGACGCTTTTCACAGCGCGTGATGCCCACGAGCGCGTGCCCAAGGCCGAGGCGGCGGCGCGGCGTGTGCGTGAGATCGCGCCAGGCGTGCGGGTGCATGCCTGTGTGGAGCATGCGGCAGCGGAAAATTGCGCGCAAATTGCCCGCGGTGTCGGCGTGATCGCCGACGGTTTGGACAACATCGAGACACGCTTGATGTTGAATGATTACGCGGTGCGCGAAGGCATACCCTACATCTACGCGGCGGCGGTGGCGATGCAAGGTCGTTGCATGGCGGTGCTTCCAGATTCAGCTTGTTTGCGCTGTGTATTTCCGGTGTTGCCGCAGCCTGGCGTTTTAGAAACCTGCGACACAGCCGGAGTTGCGGGACCGGTGGTCGGCATCGTGGGTTCTTTCGCCGCGTTGCAAGTGATG
>Ga0105052_10005948_pt1 | contig 12611 bp, 5 predicted proteins | sample FRY03_FD_78094 | JGI IMG/M metagenome (GOLD analysis project Ga0105052, IMG submission 78094) | Freshwater microbial communities from Lake Fryxell liftoff mats and glacier meltwater in Antarctica - FRY-03 | ecosystem: Environmental > Aquatic > Freshwater > Ice > Glacier meltwater ... | reverse complement strand
GTACTGATTTGGTGAGGGAGGTTGGTGGGCGTTTTGATGTTGTGTTGGCGCAGGGGTCGAGTGCGCGGGTGGAGCAGCCTGGTTCGGTTTTGGCGTTGGAGCGTGTTGTTGAGTTAGAGGGTCGTGATGCGGTGGTTGATCGTGTTGCCTATACGTGGTTTAACAGGTTGATAGCGCTTCGTTTTATGGATGTGAACGGGTATACCAAGGTGGGTGTTGTTTCGCCGGAGGCAGGGAAATCAAGTGGGCAGCCGCAGGTGTTGGCGGATGCGAAGGGGGGTGATTTCGACGTTGATGTCGTTAGTGTCAAGACGCAAGCGGCTGTCATAGCTTTACTCAACGGCACGCGTTTAAGTGTTGATGCGCAGGGTGAGGCGTACGGCTTGCTGTTGGAGTCGTATTGCAGGTTTTGGCATAAGGCGATGCCGTTCATGTTTGAGCGTGAGGGTGACTACACCGAGTTGCTTTTGCCTACCGGTTTGCTTGCAGCGGACTCGGTTCGTGATCGAGTGGTGCGGGTTTTAGCTGAAGATTCGTGCAGTGAGGTTGAGGTGATTGGTTGGCTTTACCAGTTTTATATTTCTGAGCGCAAGGATGAAGTTTTCGCAGGTTTTAAAAAGAATAAGAAGGCTGGTGCTGCGGAAATCCCTGCTGCGACGCAGCTGTTCACTCCGGACTGGATTGTTCGGTATCTGGTTGAGAATTCCCTTGGTCGACTGTGGATGCTGAATAATCCTGGATCAAATCTTGTTGGTCAGATGGATTACTACATCGCGCCAGTGGATGAAGAAACTGATTTCTTGGAGATCTCCAGTCCTGAAGAGATCAAGATTATTGATCCTGCGTGCGGTTCGGGTCACATGCTCACTTACGCGTTCGATTTGCTTTACGCGATTTACGAGGAGGAAAGTTACGCTCCGTCAGAGATCCCTGGACTGATCCTCACCAACAACCTTTACGGAACTGAGATTGACCCGCGCGCTGGAGCACTCGCTGCATTCGCGCTAACCATGAAAGCACGCGCCAAACAAAAAACTTTCTTTAGCAAGCAAGTCGACCCGAACATCTGCGTACTGGAACCCATCATCTTTACGGAGTCAGAATTAGACCAATTAATTTCGACTGGTGGAGATAGGTTTGCGGAAGAAGACTTCTGGAACCAATTCGCCGATGCCGACCTGTTCGGTGCTCTTATTCAACCGAACCGAAAATTAATCCCAGTGCTTCATGCTCATGTCAAACAATCAATACTGCCCGACCAATTACTTAATCAGCACCTATACGACAAAGCAAATTTAGTTCTCACCCAATCCGAATTCCTGTCCCAGCGATACCACGTAGTTGTTGCAAACCCGCCATACATGGGTTCGCGTAACATGTCGGAGACCTTGGTCAAATGGCTCAGTACGAAGTACCGGCAGGCGAAACAGGACTTATACGTTTGTTTCATTCAGCGAGCGCTTACCCTGGGAGTGCGGAACGCTCCGATTGGGATGATTGTCGGCGATACATGGATGTCGATTTCCTCCTTCACTAAGTTTCGAATGAAACTCTTGGAACACTTCGACTTTCGGAGTTTCGTCCATCTTCATGATTCGTCGAATCATGCTGACATCTTTGGTGCAAATGCCGCTTTCATTCTTTCCACCCGTGAGGCCGAGGGGAGAAATGCTGTCTTCTTCTCACTGAAAGTGAATGGGAATGAAGCCAAGGAGTCCCTGTTTAAGCGACAGATAGTAGATAGCTCTGCTGCAGGGGTCTTTTACCTAAGAACTGTTGATATGGCTAGTGTTCCTGGTGCGCCAATCGCGTATGCGCTACCGGCCGAGGGCCGCAAAGCTTTCAAGGAATGGCCTGCCATTGGGGTTATCGCTAGTCCGCAGGTGGGAATGCAAACCTCAAACAATGAGAAGTTCATCAGATTTTGGTGGGAGATTGACCATGGCGCACTTGTTAGGCGCCGAGAAGGCTTGCCGGAATGGCTCTATTATCTCAAGGGCGGCGCTTATCGACGGTGGTGGGGGAACATTGAGTATGTATTTCATTATCGCGGTGATCCATCGTATGTACTCCAGCAACCCAATGCCACCGTGCTCGACCTTGCGCGAGCGGACTCAGTCAAGGTCACGTGGTCGGACGTATCTGCTGCATATAGTTCGCGCCTGTCGCCAGAAAAAGCATTTCACGATATTGCAGGCCACTGCTTCTACCCCAAAGAGGCTGACGCACTGTGGGTACTCGCCTATTCAAACTCTGGCGTATTCCGAATGTTTCTGTCAGCACTCAATTCATCCGTGCACGCGCAGGTTGGAGATGTGGGGCGCATTCCAGTCGTCGGCATCGACCGGGCTGCGCTTTCAGAACTCGCATCTGCTGCTGTCGAGATCTCTAAACAAGATTTCAACAGGGCCGAGACCTCGCCTTATTTTCGTGTACTCGAAATCGTTGAACTTGACTCGGCGGCTCCTCTGGAGGAGCGGATTCGAGTCTTACGGTCACGATGGCAAGGCAACGTTCAGGAGCTTTCTGCGATTGAGGCAAGGATTGAACTTCTTTCTGACCCAACTGGCATCACAAAAGGCGTCTCGGATTCTGGGCGTATTCGCGCGGTATCGCTCGATGTCAATCCAGATCATGTTTACCCAAGTGTTCGCGATCCGTTGATTCGGCAAGAACGGGCAGCGCGTGACTCGGTTGTTTCGCTAGTTGCGCATGCTGTTGGTGTGATGTTTGGGAGGTACAGCCTTCACAAGCCTGGACTGATCCTCGCCGATCAGGGAGCGACTTTGCTGGACTACCTAGCAAAGGCGCCTGAACCGACCTTCATGCCGGATACCGACAATGTAATCCCGATTGTTGATGGTGATTGGTTTGAGGATGACGTTGTTGGCAAGTTCCGGCAGTTTCTGCGGGTTGCGTTTGGTGAGAAGCATTTTGAGGAGAATCTTAAGTTTGTTGTTGACAGTTTGGGTGTAAAGAATTTACGGGAATATTTTGTGAAGTCTTTTTATAAGGACCATGTTCAGCGGTATAAGAAGCGGCCGATTTACTGGTTGTTCTCGAGCCCTAAAGGATCCTTTAACGCATTGGTTTACTTGCATAGATACAACCCTTCGACGGTGTCTACGGTGTTAAACGATTATCTGCGTGAATACATCAAGAAACTTGAGGTGAGTCTTGAGCAGCAAGAACGAATCGTGGTCAGTGGATCGGGGTCCCGGGAGGTTGCTGTGGCTCAGAAGGAATCGGATCGTCTTCGTAAGGTGCTTATTGAGTTAGCCGATTACGAGCGTGAGCTTTACTCTTTGGCTTCTCAACAGATTGCACTAGATCTTGATGACGGAGTTCTGGTGAACTACCAGAAATTTGGCAAGACTCTGAAAGATATTGGTTTAAAGAAAGGCGGCAGCAATGAGTGACCAGGATACGCTCCTACGCAGTCTTTCATCCCGCTTAGCAAATGGTCCCAAGTCGAACGGGCGTCACATTGTTTTCTGGCATGATCCGGCGGGGGACAACTCGGAACGAGTCGACGAACTCGCTGCAGAACTCGGTGATGTCAAAGTGATCCGAGTCGCTGGCGACGAGTTCGCGATTAAGTATCGGTTGCTTGTCGAAGAACCGAATCAACCATTTATTGTTTACCGCACTGGCGACATTCCCCAAGGGGTTGCGAATTGGCTGCTTGACCTCGAGTACGCGTACGGCTTGTTTACAGCGGATAAAACTGAGTTGATAGGTGAAGACCTCGGACTCAAAGACTCTGCAGCACGCGCCGTGATCGCTCGCCATCACGCGTTCTTCAATGCTGCAGATCGACGCGAACGACTCAAGAAGCGGCTCTCTGCAGGCGATGACCAGATCCTTGTACTTGCAAAAATGTGCGCAGTGCTTTTAAAGACTAAGCAGCATTCTCTGAGCGAACTGACCCGACAACTTCTCGTGGAAGCAGCTGATGACGAGAGTCTCGGTTTAGATCTTCTCGTCGATTTTGATCTGATTGATTTTTACTGGGAAGGAGTTAAGTCAACCTATGGATACACTTCATTAACTCCAACTTTGGATGACTTCATCCTATGGATCTACCGCTCAGCCAATGAAGGATTTGCTTCGGATACTCAAGGCCGGAACATTGAAATCGATTATTCACGCTGGCGTGACTCTAATTCCAGCGAGATCGCAATGGCGAGACTTGCAGGGAAATCCGAGGAGTCATTACAAATTCCTTCTAGCCTGGAGTCCCTTGATTGGAAAGATCTGCTGGACAACGATACGTTTGAATGCATTGACCAAAAGATCATTAGTGATTTAGCAGATGGAGTTGCCAACAAAACAATAACCTCGCGTGACGTTTACGAAGCTGACAGGCAAAGGCGATCGACCTTCTGGTACTCGCGGTATAAATCTCTATACACAGCGGTGAGGTCTGCAAGCGAACTCCTTGCTGCGATCGATGAATTCGACCCGTTCATGTCAGGTTTTGATGATGGACTTCACAGGTACGTCTCGACCTGGTCACAAATGGACCTCCTTTACAGACATTTTATGGGTGCTGCCCGTTCGGTGGATGACAACAAGGCGCTGTCGCCGCTTGCCGTTAAGGTTGAAAATTTCTATACCAACAAATATGTCGGTCCACTCGCGACTGCCTGGCAAGCCCAGGTGGACAACATCGATGTGTGGAAATCAAACGCGGTTCGCTCCCAGCGCGACTTCTTTAACGTGTACGTCAAGCCGCTCACCGACAAAGGTAGGCGAGTCGTTGTTATCATCTCAGATGCGATGCGCTTTGAGGAGGCCGAAGAATTGGCCGTCCAGTTACGACGCTATAAAGATGACAGGTCAAATGTTGGTTTCGAGGCGATACTCGAGCCTACGCTGGGAGTGCTTCCTAGTTACACGCAAATGGGCATGGCAGCACTGTTACCACACAAGACCCTCGGTTTCACTGGGGTGAAGGCGCTCACCGAAGTCGACGGTCAAAAGGCAGACGGCACAGTGAACCGCTCAAAGATTCTTCAGGAGCATGGTGGAATTGCTATTCAGGCGGAGGAGATAGTCGGTTACACGGTTAAGGAACTGCGATCACTGACTCAGGATCAGCAATTCATGTACGTCTACCATAATCGGATCGATTCGACGGGAGATAAGATCATGACTGAAAGACAGGTATTCGATGCTGCTGCCACAACCATCGATGAGCTTGTTCGGCTGACAAAAAAATTTGCTAGCGCAGATGTAGGCTCAATTCTTATCACCGCTGACCATGGCTTCCTCTTCCAAGACCGCGAGTTGGATGAAAGTGGCTACCTGTCGACTGAGCCTCAGGGCGACAAGATCCATGATCGCGATCGACGGCGCGTCATTGGCCATGGGCTTAAAGCTGATGCAGCTTTCCGTCACTTCACTCCAACGCAGCTTGGACTGTCGAGTGATTTTGAGGTGCTGATTCCCAAAGGCACTAAGAGGCTCAAACTTCAGGGCTCTGGTTCACGTTATGTGCACGGCGGGGCAACGCTTCAGGAGATTGTTGTCCCGGTAATCAGTGTCACCCACTCTGACAGTGGCAAGAGCACTGTGCGCCCTGTGAATGTGGCGATTCAACAAAAATCACCAAACATCAGTACGGCAATTCTTGCTGTGGAAATTCACCAGGCTGAGCCCGTGAGCGACAAGGTACAAGGCAGAGAGTTACGCGCAGGAATCTATTTGGGGGACGAACTGCTGTCTAACCAGGCGATCCTGAATTTTAACTCAGAGTCCTCGGACCCGCGGGAGCGCTACGTACCCGCAAAACTTGCATTACGGTCAGAAGCTGACCTACACAACAATACGGATGTGGAACTCCGGCTCGAAGAGCAGATCTCTAACACGAATCAATGGCGGCTAGTTGTGAAAGCAGTGTATAAATTGAAGCGTTCGTTCCAGGCTGACTTCTAAGAAAGGGTTAACATGACCAATCTCGACGAAGCACTGAGCAGCCTTGATGCGCTTGCGAACAACGAGCCCTACATCCCTGTTGTAGCTCCCGAGCAATCTGAACTCGATCAGAAGATTAATCGGCACTTTGAAGGCGTTGTTGTGCGAAAGGATCTGGTCAAGGCCGTTAAAGGCAATGCTGCCGTGCCCGGTTATGTTTTGGAATACCTGCTCGGCCAATACGCCGCCTCGGACGACGAAGCAACAATTCAAGAGGGTATTGAGACTGTTCGAAGCATTCTCTCCGAACACTACGTTAATCGCAATGAGCACATGCGGGTTAAGTCGATCATTCGCGAGAAGGGGCGCCACCGAATCATCGACAAGGTCTCGGTCACTCTCAACGATAAGAATGACGTGTACGAGGCGGAGTTCGAGCACCTACAGATTTCCGCAGTCCCCATTGATAGCGATACGGTATTGAAAAATGAGAAGCTGCTTGTTAGCGGAATCTGGTGCATTTGCGACATGGAGTATCAGCCTGGCGATGGACCCGATGTCCCTTGGGTACTCGGTAATTTGAAGCCAATTCAGGTTTCGGGCGTCGACTTTGAGCAGTTTTACTCAGGTCGATCTGCCTTTTCAACGGATGAGTGGATTGATCTACTCATGCAATCTATTGGGTTGAATCCGGATCAGTTCAGCATGCGTGGGAAACTCATCGCACTGACCAGGTTGATCCCATACGTTGAACGAAACTATAATCTTATTGAACTCGGACCCAAGGGAACTGGAAAATCGCACACCTTCAGCGAACTTTCACCGAATGGCATCCTTATCTCTGGCGGAGAGGTTACGGTAGCCAAGTTATTTGTCAATAACTCCAACGGCAAAGTTGGCCTGGTCGGCTATTGGGACTGTGTCGCCTTCGACGAGTTTGCATCGAATAAAAAGACTGATACGAATCTTATCAACGTGATGAAGAACTACTTAGCGAACAAGTCCTTCTCTCGGGGCGCCAGTGTCTACAACGCCGTGGCATCAATGGTGTTTATTGGAAATACGACACATACAGTGCCATTTATGCTCAAGCACTCTGATCTCTTTGACCAGCTTCCTCCTGCATACAGGGATGCCGCATGGCTAGACCGAATTCACCATTACATCCCGGGCTGGGAGGTTTCACCGATTCGATCAGAGATGTTTTCAAGTGGCTATGGATTTGTGGTTGATTACCTTGCTGAAGTTCTACATGTGAAACGCAACGAGGATTTCTCTGATAAGTACAAGCAACACTTCATTCTCGATACGTCAATTGTTACTCGTGACCAGGACGGAATCCGAAAGACCTTCTCAGGCCTTATGAAGTTGATTCACCCATCGGGTGAGGCCACCGTTGAAGAAATTGAGGAATTACTTGTTTACTCAATCGAAGGCCGAAAGCGGGTAAAGGATCAGATCCTCCGCATTGATCCAACAATGCGAGAGAACCCGCCTCGTTTCCGTTATCAAGACGCGTTAGGTGAATGGTACGAGGTCACCTCACTTGAAGAGGCGCAATACCCGAAGTTGTATTGTCGCAATTGGTCCGATGTCGATGAAGAAGAGACGGATTTGAACGGATCGGAACTGGAGGATTACTCCCACCCTTCGGCGGCCGCCGGGCCTCGCACGGTCATTGCGGTTGCGCCAGTGTTGCCGATTCCAGAGGACGCGGTCATTGTCGCTCCCAGTGCGCCGAATGCACCGGAGCTCTTTGAGGGATTTCGGGACTTCCAAGCTGGGCAAAAGGGCATCTCTTATGAAAATTTATTGCTGCCGTACCTTATTGGGTCATCGAACATCACAATCGTGGATCCGTATATCCGGATGACTCATCAAGGAAGGAATTTGGCCGATCTACTGGGTTTGCTCGCTGTTACAAAGGAGCCGGCGGAAGAAATCGACGTGACCCTGATTACTTCAGAGGAAGAAAAAATTGAGTATAAACAAAGGCAACTCGAGATGCTCGTTGAGATCAGAAATGCAGCTGAGTCATTCGGTCTGCGGCTGAGTGTCGAGTTGGATCCCGCTATTCATGATCGTTGGATCAGTACCAACTTAGGTTGGCGTATTCAATTGGGTAAAGGATTGGACATATGGGAAAAGCCCATGAATCCATTCGCCGCCACTCGTCAAGAGTTCAGACCTATCGCAAAATCTTTCACTGTGACTTATGGCCGAGTTCCAACTGAAGGCGTCTAATCGTGGCAAAACTACATCGAGCGCAGGCTGCTTTACAGGAGGTCATTCGAGCTCGTCAGGTCGGCAACTGGGAGCTCACTGAGCCGCTTGGCAGAGGTGGTCAGGGCACAACCTGGCGTGCGATTTGGAAGAATAAGGATCAGTCGCTAACCCAAGTCGGCTTTGCCGGTGGACAGCTAGAACGCTCTGTTATCAAACTTATGCTGCCTCCCGATCCAGCCAATGTGCCAATTCCTGCTGCCAAGTTCGATTCGTGGCTGGAAAATGAGTCGAAGAGTTTCCTTGTTGAGGCGAGGGTCCTCAGCAAAATCGACAGTCCCTATATCCCGGGCGTCTTCGAGGCAGCGCTGGAGAAGACGAAGTCAGGTTGGGATGTTCCTTGGTTTGCCACTGAACTCATTAGTGGACGCAGCCTCGGTGAGCAGCTGGGCACGAATGGTCCGATGGACCAAAATCAAATTCTTGATCTAGCGCATGACATCCTCAATGCCCTCGTAGCCATTCACCAGGTGGGACTCGTTCACCTAGACCTCAAACCTGACAACGTAATGCTAGAACCAGGTAAGGCAAGGCTCATTGACTTTGGCTTAGTGTCAATGGCAAATCAGAAAGGTCGCCTTGGTGGTACATCGGGCTATTTCACGCCGGAGCAACTTGACAACGTTCTTGAGGAAAAAGACTTCGCTCCCGCGGCCGATCTGTTTAAACTTGGAGTTACTTTGTCCATCGCGGCCGGAGTAAGACTTCCGGATCTTTGGGGGACTGATCCACATGGCGAGGATGCAGTCGTTAGAGGTGCAATGCAGCACGGGCCCCGACTTAACACTCTGAAACCCGCATTGCTTGCTGTGATCGCTCCGATGCTGGCCTTCGAGCCGCGCGGGCGACCTACTGCGGCAGCGGCACTCCAGCAAGTAAGGGGATTGTTGCCAGATGGAAACGCTAAGCGTTCTGGTCAACTGGCAGCTGGTGTCCCGGCAGTTCGAGTAGCTCAGCCCAACTCACCGCGGCTAGTAAAGAGGGTGGCACCTGCAGCTGCTAGACAAAAGCCACAACCGCCCGTTGTTCATGCAGCGGTCAAGGGGGATGCAAATGTTGGCACGAAGGTAGTCGTTGTAGACCGTCTCGGTCTCGACTGGACCGGGATCGTGGTCGGCCTTGATTCAAAGCGTGCTGGCAACATCCTGGTGAAACACGAGTCCACCCGCGGAAACGACAACGTCCGTTCTTACGCGCTCGGTCAGGTTGTACGAGGCAAACCACTGAAGTGACCATGCCAGTCAGGGTTAATTGTTGAGCTCGAGAGCGACGGGGGCCCGTCTCAATTTATTGGAGGCTTTTCAAGGTGGGTGAGAATCTATCGTCGCACACGCTCTTTGTCTACATACCAAATGACGACGTAGTCGTTAGTGTCATCAAGCGCTCAACCTGTATTGGTGGAGTAGAGGTGGAGTCTGCTTGGCGTAGCGATGGCTCATGGGAACAGTTGCAGGATAAGGATATTTCTGCGTTCTCTCGTCACTCTGCGAATTACGAGATCAGGGCCTTTTCTCACAACGAGATGTTGGCTGCTTTCGATGCTGGAATTCATATTGATGTGGCTCTTGTTGAAATTTCCATTCAAGATGATAATGAAGAAATTCAGATTTCTAGACTTCGTAACACACGGAAACTACTTTCTGATCTGTTGAAAGAGCGCGAAAGAAGGGAGTCTGAGCCAAGTAGTGCGACATCCTGGATAACTTCAGTCCTGGCATCGGAACTGAAGCCCAAAGCCAGTGAACTCTTAACTGCCGTTTTTTCCTTGCTCGATGAACGTGTGAAACAGGGCCCGCCCATTTTGAAGTTGAATCAGAAGGCGGTTATCGACAATCTGCCGACACTAAACTGGGATGACGGGGATTTATTTGAGGTGCAAAATGCAGAAGGCTGGGTTCGACTACATAAATTTGTCGCTGCGCTGGTCGCTCTAACACATGATGTTGTCGTCATATCGGTCAGTGTTCCTCACTTTGATGGACCGGTTTATGTGCAAATGTGCCGTGAAGATGATGGGGCGCTGACTCTTGAAGCAGAATCCAATGCCTACCTTGAACCGCCCTTGTCGCCAGACGCGATTAATACCTTCAAGGAGCTAGGTTGGGAGGAACCACGCGACGAAACGTTGCCGAACTACGTCAAATTTCTTGAAAGAGAAGAAGCGGCCCCTGGGGCAGTCGCTCGGATTCTTATTGACACGCTCCGACTTGTCTATCTGACGAAACCCGATGATTTACACTCTTTTGAACCTGCGGTACTTGTGCGATCTATGTTGGCGGGTGAATTTGGTCCCGAAGTGGCGATGAATCCAAAATTAGGTGCTGGCCAGAGAGGTCGACTATTTCTTGGAATTCGTTTTCCGACTGATATTGGTGTTGACGAGTTGTAAGAATTTATTCAGGATGAAGAGTCTCCGGAACCATCAACCGGTGGAAGCGAGACCGAATTGGATCAGTCGAAAAGTCAGGGAGATAGGAACGTGAATAACGAAAAGATTCGAATAGAAAATTATCCGCACATTAATGCTGTAATCGGTCCTTACGAGGATCGACTGTTTATGGCCGAACGAGGCTTTGTCGCTCGTAATGGACAGAAGTCTGGTTGGGTTCCTGATTTCGAGTTACCGAGGGGGTATGTGCTTGACCTGATTGAAAAATTATTAGCTGGCGGCGCGCAGTGGGAAAGGGTGTTGAAATGGGGTGACCTGGTGGATTCAATTGAGGGAGCCTCTTGGAGAAAAGTAGTTCTCATCATCGATGATCAAGAGTTTATTCTTGGCGAAAGTCGTAAAGATCCAAGTATTCCGGTCCTGTGGGTTCACATTGGCTCATTTCCAAGAAACCTTTACCTTTTAAGTTCCCTTGCCGGTCTGCCGAATTTCTCTGAGAATCGCGTACTGTCAGTTACGAAGAATTCAAAAGAATCTGAGTTATTGGATATCTGGTTTGGTTGGGAGCCCGAAGACAAGTTAGGCGCAGCCAATGTTTTCAGCTGTGTTGAATCAGCGAGGAGCGCGATTTCAGATTTGCAAAATGCTGTTGAAACTCCTGTCCATGGCCACGCGCAGCATGATCTTTCTTCAAAGTTCATGGCAGCCGGACTCAGTGTTCCCTGTATACCCGAAGCCTATCGACCATTTTTTCGTCTGGACCGGAATTGGGCGTGGACAACTGAGAATGAGCCCAACTATTGGGACGATTATATGTTTAACACGAATCTTGATGGTCCGTTACCCGATCATGCAACGATTGCTCATGAAGGGCACGGAATTAGCAGTTACGCGTTGACTTGGCGAATGGCTATAGGTCCCTTGGCACTCATAGTTCAGACAAGTTGGGGCGGAGCTTACGGAGACCCGTCGCGAGACGTGGGCAAGCAAGCAGAATTATTTCACCGAGTCAGCCGCGTTGTGCGTCACTTAGCCAAAAAGTACCCCGATTTTGATCAAGAACCACGCATGAGACGGTACCAATGGAAGATTTCGAATGTAAGTGATTTTAATGAACTTCGTCAATGGGATGGACGGACGATGACTTGGCAAGACATAGAGCCTGCTCACGATTTTCTGGAAACATTTATATTGGATTCCCCGGAATAGAATTGTAAATCGGTCCAGGCTTAGCAATATTTGCAACAGTTAATGTGATTTAGAACTCGCGAAATAATCCACTTTGGTTCTTAAGCGAGAAAACCATCACCTAGACCCTGCGTGTCAGGGTGAGTTGAGACCAAATGTTCTTAGCAAGTCTTCCGCCGTTTGCAGGGCGAGATTCGGATTGTTTCGTGATGTCAGATTCAATAGTTATTCCGGTAGGCCACGATGGTGGCATGGATTCAATATCGGCCACGCAGTGGTGGCCCAAAACCGCGGCGTTCTTTTACGCCAAGCCAAAAACTGGTACACGTCAATGCCTATGAGATCGCCTGCACTCATGGGGGTGGTGGCGCGTAATTAGGGGAGAACGGTTTGTATTCCGCGCAAATCCATGAGTCGCGTCGCGCTTGTGATTCTGGTGGTCTTGCGGGGTTGAAGCCGGGCGCCCGGATAGGCAAACTCACTCCCGAGCAGTGACCTGCCCCCAGTTACGTCGTGAGCTGGATGTCGCTATCCACAGCCCTAAAATCTCTCCTGGTATTTAATGTTAACCATTTCTTAAACGCAGTCCCTATTGGACACCAACACTGTACAAATGTACGCACTTCGATCATGCATCCTGAGTTGTCTTGATAATGCTGATCAGCCTAATGACAAGCGCGCATAATTTGGAATTATTAACCGGAGCAACAGCGGAATGCTAATCTCAGGACAAGGAAAAGTAACATGGTCAAAGGACAGTCACCTTGGAAATGACACTCTCCTGATGAGTCGTATGGAATTGTTCTCACACCGAGTGCGTCACATCACCGAT
>Ga0105052_10005947_pt1 | contig 12613 bp, 5 predicted proteins | sample FRY03_FD_78094 | JGI IMG/M metagenome (GOLD analysis project Ga0105052, IMG submission 78094) | Freshwater microbial communities from Lake Fryxell liftoff mats and glacier meltwater in Antarctica - FRY-03 | ecosystem: Environmental > Aquatic > Freshwater > Ice > Glacier meltwater ... | reverse complement strand
GACGAGACGCGCGGCGGCTACACCATGTCCGCGGGTTTTTTCCTCGAGGGTGTCTTCTTTGAGCATCTCGGTCTCGAGATTGGCTTCAATTTCGTGCAGCACAAACTGCTCGAGACGATCACCTGGACCTACACCGAGACCAACATCGTCGGGGGCCAGGCGACCGTCAACAACTACAACGCCAAGTCTGAGCAGAACCTGCAGTGGACCGCGCTCCACATCCCGGTCCTCATCAAGGCCGTGGTTCCTTCCGGCAATACGCGCGTCAGCCTCGGTGTCGGTCCTGAGTTCGCCCTCGCATCTTGGGGCCGGTCGACCTTCGACATCACCTCCGGCGGCGTCGACGACGGCCAAGGCAACACCGTCCTGCCCGGCTCCCGCGGTGCGCTCCGCTCGGTCGGCGCGAACCTTCAGGACAGCGTCTACCTGGCGGTGGTCTTTGGTGTACAAATCATGGCCGGGGACTTCATTGTCCCAATCGACATCCACTGGGGATACAACATGTCGCAGCCAAAGAAGTATCTTGATCGCGTCGACGTCGACCCGAACTCGATCCCGAGCGAGTCCGATCCGACCGCGCACCCCGAGTCGATCAGCCTCAAGACTCGCGACAGCATGTATGGCGGCATCCGCATCGGCTTCGCCTACCAGTTCTAAAACGTCTCGACGCCGCGGGCCATCGCCGCCCGCGTCCCCTCTCGCCGCGGCTATCCCGAGGTCCTAGATGAAGACTCCGATCCGATACCTAATCACCGTCGCCCTCATGGCCGCCACGACCGCCCTCGCGGGTGGCGCGGCCCAGGCTCAGAATAACGACGAGTGGTCCCTTCAGAAGTTCCGTCCCGCGATTCACACGCACGGCGCTTTTTCGACCGAATCTGCGCGTGTCAGCCATGAGTTTACGCTGAACGCGTTCCTCATGACCAACATCGCCGGCCCTCTCCTGCAGGACAAGGCCGGCGACAACGTCGTGGATCTTTTCGGTACCAATGATTTGGTCGTCAGCGCCGCCTTCTTGGACCACCTCTCGGTCGCGCTCGACATCCCGATCCATATGCTGGCCAGCGGGCGCTTCCTCGACGGTAGCGACGTCTCGCAGGTCGGCTTGGGCGACATGCGGATCTCGCTTAAAGCCGCCGCGATCAAGCCCTACCGGACAGGTGGGGGTATCGCGCTCGCCGTCGACATCTTCGCGCCCACGGGTGGTGCTGGGGGCTACGGTCGCGAACAGGGGCTCGTTATCATGCCCCGAATCCTACTTGACGCGGTGACCCGCGGCGTTCACTTCATGACCAACATCTTTTTTCTTTTGAGGACCAACGAGTTCACGCCCGCCCCGGCACCGCCTCTCGCGTTTGGGCCGAACCTCGCCATTGGCTCTGAGGCGGGCGTGCAGGTCGCGCTCGCGGTCTTTTTGGGTTCCCCCGACTTCCGGATGATCATGGAGGGCCGCTTTGAGTCCCGCCTTGGTCGCTTCTTCGAGCCCGAGAACACGCAGCTTGAGGCGACCTGGGGTCTGCACTGGCGCGCCGAGAACGGCTTCGCGATCGGTGGTGGTGCAAGCTTTGGCTTCCTCAACGGCTACGGCGACCCCGACTGGCGCGGCTTCTTGCAGGTCGGCTATCAGCCCGCGCGCTTTATCCCCGAGGCGGCCCTCATCGTGGACACCGACGACGATGGCATCATGGATCCCGACGACGAGTGCCCGACGGACCCCGAAGATAAGGATGGCTTCCAAGACGAGGATGGCTGCCCCGACCCCGACAATGACCGCGACGGGATCCCTGACACGCGTGACCGCTGCCCGAATGAGCCCGAGAATTTCGATGGTTACCAGGATGATGATGGGTGTCCGGACGTGCGCGGCGACACCGACGGCGACGGGATCCCGGACGAGTCCGACAAATGTCCGAATGATCCCGAAGACAAAGACGGCTTCGAAGACGCCGATGGCTGCCCGGACCTCGACAATGACGCCGACGGGATCCTGGATACGGTCGACAAGTGCCCGATGCAGCCGGAGGACTTCGACTCGTTCGAGGACGATGACGGCTGCCCCGAACTCGATAACGACGCGGACGGCATCCCGGACGACAAGGATAAGTGCCCGAATGAGGCCGAGGATAAGGACGGCTATCAGGACGAGGACGGCTGTCCTGAGCTCGACAACGACGGCGACGGTATCCCCGACACGGTCGATAAGTGCCCGATGCAGCCTGAAGATTTCGATGGCTGCCAGGATGAAGACGGCTGCCCCGAGGAGGGGAAGGTCTGCGTCACGAAAGAGAAGATCGTCATCTCCGAGAAGATCTTCTTCGCCACCAACAAGAGCGCCATCTTGCCTAAGAGCTATGAGCTCATCGCAGAGATCGCGACCGTCTTGAACGCGAACCCGCAGGTGCAGCTGATCGAAATCCAGGGCCACACGGACAGCCAGGGCGGCCGGACGCACAACGTCGCGCTCAGCGAGGCGCGCGCGACCTCCGTGATGAGCCGGCTCATCATGGTCGGGCAGGTCGATCCGACGCGCCTGTCGGCGAAGGGCTTTGGTCCGGACCTGCCCATCGCCGACAACAAGACACCGGCGGGCCGTGAGCTCAACCGCCGGGTCGAGTTTATGATTATCCGCCGCGTCGAGCCGACGCCGTAGACGGCAGCGGGACGCGGCAAGGGAGGCCGCGGACCGGGCGGGCGGGGACGTCCGCGGACCTGCTTAATTCCTATGCCCGTAGCGGACGGGGACGTCCGCGGACCGGCTGAATTCCTTGCGGAAACCTTGGGTCCGCGGGCGTCCTCGCCCGCTCCGTCTCGGCATCGGTAAGGGCGTCCTCGCCTCCGCCCTCGGGATGGCCGCCGCGCTCGCCGAGGTGGGGCTCGCCGACTGAGGCACGTGGGATGTGGGAAGCAGGCTAAAAAGCCTGCCCCCACACCTATTAATAGGGGAGGCCCTTATGACCTCCTTCTAGAGGGGAGGCTCTTATGGCCTCCTTCTAGCGCCTCCACTTTTCGTTTCATTCTGTTGTACTCTTTTTTAATTTTATGATTATAAATTCAAGTACTCTCCCCCCCCCTCGATTTTTTTTGCATTCCTCCATTTTTTTTACGACGAACCATGAGACAACTATCAGTGAAAGCGCCCATTCACGGGCGGCCCCTGTGTTGACCGTCACAGATAACTCGCGCAACTGCGCATGAATGGGTTGCCCTTTGGGGCTAAGCTCAAAACGTTCTTGCTGGAGCACAAAATGAGGAAACTTATATTTGGTATTGGCGTGATCGTGTTCCTCTTTCTTGGCGCTTGCGTCGAGGGTCCTGCTACCGTCGATAACTTTGGCTACAAAGGTACCGGTATCGCGTTCGCAGTATCGCCGTTGACCTTGGATACGCTGGTGGATGCTTGCTACTCTTTCACCGTAGTGAACGGTGCGACCCCAGGCCAGCTCGTCGTGGGACGTGGCCCCGGCGCTGTGAGTACCCATGACCCCCTTATGGCCGGAACGACGAGAAACTCGCTGTGCGCGAACCGGTTCGGTAACGGCGTTGGCGGCGATATCTCGTATCTTGCGCCGTGCGATGCCGACCAACCAGCTCACACGGTGAGGCTGTGGGTTGACGCCCTCTGCACGGGGGCGGTGACGAGCACCGCTGGCACCGCGAACTGGCAGACACCCAATGGCATCTGCCCCGAATTGCAGTCCTACGTGAATCCTTGCGGTTCGGCCGGCTGCACACTTGCCGTGACCTGCGCCGAGAACGCCGACACGCCGGTGACCTTCAACTTCACCATCATGGCCCAGGCCGACCAGGGCTTCTTCGACATCGGCGTCAACTTTGAGGACGTCTTCTGCTCGGCGAAACTCGACACCTGCTATTCCGACAATTCGGCTATTATGCTGTTGCACGACGCCGCCAGCGTCCGCGCCCACACGGCCGTCGCGGCGGTCGCATGCTCGGCGGGTCCCGGAGCAAACGCTCCAACCTTTCTGCATTTCAGCGCCTTTTCCGTTATATGCGGTGCGACGACCTACACCTTGGATCTCGGCGCTGTCGTGCAGGAGGGCAGCCTCGTGGCACCCAACCCGACGCTCGCGGCGGCCAACGGTAGCCAGACGCTCATCGCCAGCACCTGGTTCGGCAACGAGTCGCTGCCCGACATGAACAAAGTCTTCACGAACGTCGCGTTCGTCCTTCCCGCCGTCGACACTTGCTCCGTGTCGTGGACGATCGTGCCATCGGATTCGGCTGTAGCCCCCGTGCCGTCAGACGGCACCGACGGGATTTTCAACTATGTGGCCGCCGTCCACTTCGATGGTGCTGTAAATAGTGTCAAGCGCGGCTTATGCTCGCGTTACCCGCTTACCGGCGCCGGTACTGGGGTCGGCGACGGGGTCGTCGCCGTGCACAGCTCTCCCCTTTCCATCGACACGGCCGCGCTTCACGGCGGTCTTGGGGTCGTCGCGCGCTATTTCGATGTCGCCACACTTCCCCCCTACCAGGCCGCGCTTGGGTTCTCTGGTGTTTTCACGAGTGTCGTCGTCGTTGGGGTCGTCTGCAATGGCGTCACCTGTCCAACGCTGACGGACTACACAGCGGCGTGCAACAGCAGCGCCCATTGTGAGTACGCACGGACCAGCCCGACAGCGACGTGGCATGCCGACGACGTGTGGATCTACGTTCCGGCTGGCAACTTCCCGATGGGGGGCCCCACGACGGATGTAGGCTCGCCGAATCACGCGCGCCCGGTCCACACGGTGACCTTCGCGCAAGGTTTCTTCATCGGCAAGTATGAAATAACAACGAGGACCTACGAGGCCTGCGAAAAAGCCGCGAGCTGTACGCTGGCATCGGTCTCGGACTGGAACGGGAACGGTTGGTACTTGAACCGAACGAGCAGCACTCCAACGCGGGCGACTCACCCGCAGAACGGGGTGACTTGGGCGCAGGCTGGGTTGGTGTGTGCGTGGGTGGGTGGGCGTCGATTGACCGAGGCGGAGTGGGAGTACGCCGCGAAGGGTCCGACGACGCACCGCAGGTATCCGTGGGGGGATACGCCCGAGCCGACGTGCGCGAACGGGACGGCGGTGATGAATGACGGCACCACCACGCCCGTTTATGGCTGTGGCACCGGCGGTACCTGGCCGGTCGGGGAGAAGGCTGAGGGCCTGTCGGCCGTGGGCGCGCTGGACATGGCGGGCAACCTCTTTGAGTGGGTCGAGGACTGTTGGCACGATGACTACACCAATGCCCCCATTGACGGCAGCACGTGGACCACAAACTGTACTAGCAACTCCAGTCGCGTGCTACGGGGCGGTAGCTTCTTCCGCCCCGCCACTTACTTGCGGGCCGACTTTCGCATTAATGACGCGTGGACCCAACGTCGCGCGGGCTACGGGACCCGCTGTCTGAGGCCTTTGCCTTGATCTCTTTTGCTCTTTGGGTATCTGGGATGCATCAAACCGTGAAAATAGCCTCGGGTCGTCGCGCCGGGGTGCTGTGGCCGCGGGACCCCGCCCAGCCGGAGTTACGGCTGGGCGGGCAGGCGCAGCGCCCTGTTGAATTCCTGCGTTTGTAGCGGGCGGGGACGTTCGCGGACCTGTTGAATTCCTACGTTCGTAGCGGACGGGGACGTCCGCGGACCGGCTTAATTCCTATACCCGTAGCGGGGGGGGGGGGCTATGCGCGGACCACCTGAATTCATTAGGAAAACTATGGGTCCGCGGGCGTCCTCGCCCGCTCCCCGCGTAGGAAGTCAGCCGGACCGGGAGACTCTTAAGGTTCGTCGGGCCCTGCGTCTTCCGCGGGGGCCTCCATGCGCGCGCGCGCCCAAGTGAGCCAACTCATGACCTCACGCTGGCTCTCGCCGTCGCGCGACTCGCGCAGGGAGTCCTCAAACCACCCGATCGCGTCCTCGAAGCGGCCGGCGCGCACATAGAGCTTGCCGACCTCCCAGGCAGGCAGCCACCGCATGGAGGCCGGCCAAGTCCAGCGGTCAAGCTGGCCAGCCGCCCGCGTGAACGAGAGGACCGCGTCGCTGGGGCGCTCCATTTTGAGCTGCAACTTACCGAGGCGCCACAGCGTCATGGGCGCCGGCGCCTCGTCGATAGCCTGACGATAGAGCGCGAGGGCCTCCTCTAAGTCGCCGCGCGCCTCCGCGATGCTCGCGAGGTTGTGGATGACGGCGGGGTCGACGCGGCCGAGGGACAGGGCCTGATTCGCGGTGACCTTGGCAGCGTCGAGCTGGCCTCGGTGCTTTAGGATGACCGCCAAGAGGTTGAGTCGGCGGCGTTGCGCGTGGATGTCGTCCCCGGTCAATCCGACTGAGGTGTTCGCCGCGTCTTCCGCCCCGCTGTAATCGCCGGTCTCGTCCAGCGCGTCCGCGAGCCTCTCCCACGTACCAGCCTGAGCCTGCAGGCCGAGCTCCAGGGCCCGCCTCAGCGCGCGGATTGCGTCGCCCCAGTGCTCGTCGGCCATCGCGGCCTCGCCGAGGACGCGCCACGCCGCCCCGAGCTCGGGTAGCTCGATGACGGCTAGGTACGCGGCGTCGAGGGCGGCGCCGTTCTCGCCTAGCGCGAGGGAGCGCCGGGCCGCTAGCAGGTGCCCGGAACCACGGGTCGCGTCCTCGGCCAAGAGATCCTCGACGCGCCTCTCGATGCGGTCGGCGATGTCGCGTCTCGCCTCGGCGGAACCATTGATAATCATGCTGCGGAGCGCGCCAAGGGCCGGGGACATGCTCTCGACGCGCATGTCCATCGCGTGCAGGAAGTGCTCTCGCGCGGCCTCGAAGCGCCCTGAGTACAGCGCCGCGTCGCCGAGGCGCATCTCGCGGTCGAAGATGTCGACGGCCGGTCGGTCGGGCGCGTCTGAGAGCCGGCCCTCAGCCTCCGGGGCACGACGCGCCTCGCTATTATGGGCGAGGGAGACCGACGGCGCCACCAATGGCGTCGCTGCCGGGGGCGTATCGGGTCGAGGCCCGCCGCACGCGACGAGCCCCAGGCCGAGGACCGCGACCTTTTTGCCTAAACTCAGGGGGCGCATGTCGTCTTGACGACGATGTCATCGATAAAGACGCCTTGACCTGTATTGCCGTTGCCGTTCACAGAGTCGAAGACGAAGCGGACCTGGGCGTCGCTGCCCGCGAAGGATGCCGGGACGGTCAGGCTGACTGGGACCCACTGGCGGTAGGACGTGGCTGGGATTGCGTCCCGCGACCACAGCAGCGCGTTGGCATTCCCGGAGATGAGCCTGACGGTGAAGAGGTCCTCACCTCGGGTCGCGTCGATATCGAGCCAGACGTTGAAATTCACGGTGACGGTCTCCGCCGGTATGCTGATGGTCGGCCCCGTGGCGCGGCCGAAGACGCGGAAACCGGTCGCGTAGTCTGTGCCGTCGCTGTCGCCGAAGCGACAGGCCCGCGGCGCGCTCTGATAGCGAACGCCGTCAACCCGCCAGGTGACCGTGAGACCGCCTTCGACGGTCATGTCTAAGGTCTCGGAGGCGCTAAAGTTGCGGGACCAAAGGATCTCGGGCTGGCAGGCGCACGCTGGGTCGGGGGCGTGCCTACAGCCGCGCGCCGGGTCGCAGCTGTCGAGGGTGCAGGGATCGCCATCATCGCATGGGAGATTCGCGTTGACGCAGAGCCCGAAGGTCGCGACACAGACGTCGACGGTACAGGCGCTGCTGTCGTTGCAATCCATGTCGGTTGAGCAGCAATCAGATGTTCGGGTGTTCTTGCAGACGCCCGTCGCGGTGTCGCAGCGGTCTGTGGTGCAGGGGATGCCGTCATTGCAGTCCCGGTCGCTGCGGCACGCGTTCGGGTTGCATGACGGCGATGTCGACGGTGTGTGCTGGCAGCGATTGTTGGTGCACGTATCTGTCGTGCACGCGTCGGCGTCGACGCACTCGGCGTCGGCCTGGCAGCAGCCCTCGATGCGGGCGAAGGCGCATTGGTTGGTGGCGGCGTCGCAGGTGTCGGTCGTGCATCGGTTATTGTCGTTGCACGTGCCACCGCAGGGCGGACCGCAACCAGGGCCGTCAATCGGCGTGTGGGCGCAGGCGCCGCTGTTTCGATCGCAACTATCGGCGGTGCATGGATCGTTGTCGTCGCAGCTCACCACGGCGCCGGGGGCGCAGCGGGACCCGACGCACTTGTCGCCGCGCGTACAGGCGTCGCCATCCGTGCAGGTCGCGCCGTTTCGGTCGAGGGAGAGGCACCCGAGGTCGGCGTCACAGACATTGATGGTGCAAGTATTGCGGTCGTCGCAGTCCGCGTTCGTGGTGCACCGGACATCGCAACCCGGCAGGGTCGGGTTCCGCTCGTGCGTGCATCCCGTGGCGCTGCAGCCGTCCTTCGTGCAAGGGTCTCCATCATCGCAGCTGGCGTCCGTGCAGCCACAGCCAGGATAGGTCTCGTGTTGGCATTGACCGTTGCTGTCGCAGAGATCGATCGTGCAGTCATCGCCGTCCACGCAGTCGACATTCGCCGTGCAGTCCGGATCCACGCAGCCCGGCACGTTCGGCGTTGGACGGTGCTGGCAGCGGCCTGCGTCGCAGAAGTCGGCGGTGCAGGGGTCGTTGTCATTGCAGTTCAAGATACGGCACCGGCATACGGGTATGGTCGTATCGAGGTAGTGCTCGCAGCGGCCATCTGCGAGGCAGGCGTCGATTGTGCAGTCGTCGCCATCGTCGCACGCGTCCGTGGCACAGGGCCCGCAGTCCGGGTCGGTCTGATAGACGCAGCGGTTATTGTCGCAGCGGTCCCGGGTGCAGGCGTCTTGGTCGTTGCAGGCCGCGTTGTTCTCGCAACACCCGTCGATGACGGCGCTGCGGCACTGGCCTTGAACGCACCGGTCCGTCGTACAGGTCCGTCCGTCGTTGCAGTCGCTGTCCGAACGACAGTCGCCGCTGCATCCTGGTAGGTTCGGATCGGGGCGATAGACGCAGCCGGCGTCCGTGCACGCGTCCACCGTGCAGGGATTGTTGTCATTGCAGTCCACGGCCCCGCAGCCACAGTTGGGGGTCGGTACGTTCGAGCAGCGCGCAGTCGCCGCGTCGCAGCGGTCGGTGGTGCAACTATTGCCGTCATCACAGGCCGCGTTCGACGTGCAGCAGTCAGCGCGAGGCTCGTTGCGGCAGACGCCGTTCGTGCAGCGATCGACCGTGCACGCGCTGTCGTCGCGGCAATCGGCGTCCCGGCTACATTGGGTCTGGTCGCATCCCGGGAGATTATTCGCCCGGTGGACGCACTGGCCGGCCGCGTCGCAGCCGTCGGTGGTGCAGCGGTTTCGGTCGTCGCACCGCTCAGCGCTGCACGCGCACTGAGGCCCAGCGGGCTCGTAAGAGCAGATGCCTTCTGGGCCGCAGGAGTCCCGCGTACAGGGATCGTTGTCGCGGCAGTCATCGTTTGATGTGCAACAGTCTGGCGTGCCGAGGCTCATGCAGATGCCATCGGCGCAAAAATTGAGCGTGCACCCGACGCCATCCTCGCATTCGCGGTCGCTGGTGCAGCGCTCGGGGCAATCGGGGGACACGCGGGTCTGGCACAGGCCGCTCTCGCAGCTGTGGACCGTACAGGGGTCACCGTCCTCGCAGTCGCGAGGCGTCTGGCACTGCTCGCCGCAGCTGGGGTCGAGGCGCGCCTCGCACAGGCCGTCGCGGCATGAGTTGATGGTGCAGCGGTCGTCATCCTCGCAGTCGCGGCCGGTCCGGCACTCTTGGGAGCAGATGGGGTTCGGCGAATACTGGCAGCGGTCACCGACGCACTGTCCGAGGACGCATGGGTCATCGGTGGCGCACTCGCGGTCGCCTTGGCACGGCGTGGTCTGGCCGCTGCAGCCGTGGCGGACGCTGATATCATCGACGAGGACGCCGAAGAAGAACGTGGAGTTGACTGGGGCGCGGCCGTTGAACTCAAAGACGAGGCGCCATGGACCCGGGACCGTCACATCGGCTTTGTGGGTGATAGATGCCCACTCTTTTTGAAGGGTGACGCGGGGAATCGTGAGCCGCGCGCCGGGCGTCTGCAGATAGATCGAGAGGCCGGGAGCCTCCGCGTCGGTCGGGATGTCTGCGAGGATGCGAAAGCGGATCTCGGCGGTCTGGCCCGAGGTGAGGACGCCGAGGGCGAAGGAGACATCGGTTCGGACGTTGTCACCGTCCCCGACGAAGGCCTGCAGGTCGGCGTTGCCGAGGTACATCGCGGCCGGTGGGGTGGAGGCGAGCTCGGAGCGCAGCACCTGCCAGCGGAGCCGCGGGTCGGAGGTCCGGACCTCCCAGGGCGGCTGGGGGTCGAAGCTGGTGGAAAAGGCGACTGGGCCCGCGCAGCAGGGGCCGCCGGGTGCACACTGGCCGTCGTCACAGCGGTGGGTGGCCGTACAGCGGCCTTCGACGCAGCGGTCGTTGGTACACATATCGCGATCATTGCAGTCCGAGTCGTCGCCGCAGCACGCGGAGTTCTCGCTAAACCGGCACTGCGTATCGACGCACTCGGCGTTGGCGCAGGGGGGCGCGATCGCGAGACAGTCGCCTGCCGTCTGGCAGCCAGCGCAGGTATCGATGATGAGGCACGATGACCCGGGAAAGGGGCATCGGCTCTCAAGACAGGCGGCGCCTAACAGGGGGCAATCATTATTTGAATTGCAACAATCCGCGCGCTCTACGACGCGACAGAGACCAAGGGATGTGTTGCACGTGGCCGTATCGCATGGACCGGTCGCGAGAGCGCGGCACTCGTCGTCGCCTCGGCAGCGCTGCTGTGTGACATCGGTGTCGGGATTTTCGTCGGTGTCGGACGCGGCATCTTTAACGCGGCCATTTAAGGCCGAGTCAGAACAGCTCGTGGTCAAAACCGCAGCTAGGATGACGGCGGCACGTACAAAGCGCATGGCGGAACTCCTCGCCCACGTCGCGTGCAAGGTGAGCATCACGACCGTAGCGTATTCGCGCGGTCAACGCGAGTTTGCGACGCAGACGGCCAGGCCCCCAGCGCGAACGATGAGGTCAGGCCAAGGCACACACAATTTCGGCGTAGGCGGCGATGCCGGCCTCGAGATCCGTGAGGGTCAGGAGCTCATGGGGGCCGTGAGCACAGCGCATGTCTCCGGGGCCCAAAAGGTAGAGTTCGGCCCCGAGGGGCGCGAGCTCGTTGGCGTCGGTGTTAAAGGACACGGTGTCGCCCGGTTTTTGGCCGAGGACTCCGAAGCGTCGGGGCTCCACCCGGTTCAATATCGTCGCCGTGATGTCCGGCCCGAGGGCGGCGCGGACGGTCCGCTCGATGCTATCGGTGGACGTCGCGCAGCGAATTAGCACGAGGGCCTCGGCCTCCGGGGCGAAGACGTTGGCGGCGATACCACCGGAGACCTGGCCGATGTTCAGCGTCGTCTCGCCGGCGCCATGATCGGCCGGCAGGGGGGCCGCGAGCAGGCGGTCGAGAGCGCGGATGAGGCCGTGGACGGCCGAGTCGCCGAGCTCGGGGAAGGCGGAGTGGGCGGCCTTGCCTGTCCGCGTAAGGCGGAGCTTGATCAGTCCCTTCTGGCCGGCTGCCGGACGGACCCCACAGGGCTCGCCGAGGATTATGTGTTGTGGGGAAAACAGCGGAGAGGCCGCGAAGGCCCTCGCTCCGACGTGATCCGTCTCTTCACCGACGACGAAGAGGCAGGCCGCGCGCGGGTCCCGCCCAAGGGTCAGGCGGGCTCGGGCCAGCGCGTAGATCATCGCGATGGCGGCGCCCTTCGCGTCGCAGGCGCCGCGGCCGTGGACGACGCCGGGCTCGAGGCGAGGCGCGATGTAAGGGGGGACCGTGTCGAGGTGGGTGCACAGGACGAGGGTGGGGGCCGTCTCGGGAGTAAATGGCGTCGGGGTGACGAGGAGGTTGTCCCGTCCGGGCGCGGCTGGCAGGCGCATCGAGGCGAAACCGAGCCTGGCCGCTATGGTCTCCGCGGCGTTGATCGCGGGTTCTTCTCGGCCGGAGGTCGAGTCGGCGGCCATCAGCGCGATAAGTTGTTGGGCGGCGGCGTCGACGTCGAATGAGGTCTGGGGCTGGGTCATCGTGTGTCGTCCTCGGCGGCTGCGGCGGGGTCCGCGCTTGGTGGGTGGGTATAACGGTGTTACATTCCACGGTCGGAGGTGTCCATGAGTGACGGAGCCGCCCTAAAGGGCCAACGAATTGCGGTGACGGGCGCGACGCGCGGGTTGGGCTACGCCATGGCGGAGGCCTTCGCGCACGACGGGGCGAGGGTCCTCGCCCATGGTCGCGTGCCCGCGAAGGCCGCGGCGGTCGCGGCGGCCATCGGCCCCGGGTGCCTCGGCGTCGTCGGCGATCTGGCAGATCCCCAGCTCGGAGCTCGGATCGCGCAAGGGGCCACGCGGGCCATGGGCGGGCTGGACGTCTTGGTGCTCAACGCCGCCGTCCTCGGGCCGATGGAGGCCCTCGCCGACACGGACTTTGACGCCTTCCGCGAGGTAATGACCCTGAACGTGGATGCCCAGCTGCGTATCTTCGTGGCGTGCCTTCCGTTGCTGCTGAAATCAAAAGGTAAGGTGATCTGGCTCTCGTCGGGTCTGGGCCGCTTTGGCGCCCCCCGCTTTGGCGCCTATGGTGCCTCGAAGCACGCGGTCG
>Ga0105052_10005946_pt1 | contig 12614 bp, 21 predicted proteins | sample FRY03_FD_78094 | JGI IMG/M metagenome (GOLD analysis project Ga0105052, IMG submission 78094) | Freshwater microbial communities from Lake Fryxell liftoff mats and glacier meltwater in Antarctica - FRY-03 | ecosystem: Environmental > Aquatic > Freshwater > Ice > Glacier meltwater ... | reverse complement strand
GAATGGGACTTGGTGATTGATTCAGATGCTGATTTAGCTTTATTGACTACAGGTGTAACAACTTACAGCAGGGTTTTAGTAACAAAAGGCACTTATGCAGTTACCGCACAAATAGATTTGAACGCTCATAGTGTTGAGACTTTTGTAGGCCTTGGGAATACATCAATTATTGATTTAAACTATGCAGGAACAGCGACAACGGCAATGATCTTATGTGGTGCAAACCTAGTAGAGTTTGGTAGTTTTAACATAGTTAGTTCTACTCCACAAACAGTGAATGATTTATATATAATATATGCGTGGGCAACTATTTCCGCAGAATTACATAATATAACCATAAGTGGTTTTGATAATAAGGGGTATGCAATTTACGGAAACTATACTTCAAACATATACCCATCATCCATTAAAAGATGTATCATTAGTGAAGCATATCATGCGTATTATAAATGTGTATTAATTGGTTCTTCAAGTGCTACTGATAATGGTGCCGGTGGGTTTGTAGATAGTGCACTTGTAGATGGTTGTTTTGGAACGGGTAACCAGAGTGCGTTTTTGGCTACTACACAAATATCGTCATGTTCTGCATACAATAATACAACTTATGGGTTTGTTAATTGTGATCTTGTATCATCCTCATACGCATCAAGTAATGGTACAAATTGGCATAATAATACAAATGTAGATTACGATTCAACAAACTGTGATCAAGTTTGGGCTTATAATACACAAGCAATTGCTACAGTAAGTGTATGGACGCCGACAGTTGGAACATATTATATTGTGAGTACCGTAGCAGGAATACAATTGCAACTATATACCGGCTCAACTTGGGTGGGATCGATAGTATCTCCTTCTGGACTTGTTTATTTTGATGGAACAAATATGAGGATATACAATTCAACCGGTGGGAATGCAACAATTTATTATAGGAAAAAACCATGATATTAGGGATGTTACTTTGGTTCAATTTTTCACTAGGATTACAAAACGGTGGTGTTGGGGATAATATATTTTATCAAGAACTGCCACCAATATTTTTAACAATTGACGTTCATGCAGAAAATGACTGGCTTGATATTTATGGAAAATACTATAACGGAATGCACCCAATGCTTCCAGAATTTGCGCCAACGCAGGATATTTTTGAAATCGGGGTTACGTTTACGTATCAGGCTTTTTCTGTTACAATAGAGCATGGTTGCTACCATCCGGTAAGTGTTTCGCCACTGGTTGATTTAGAAGGTTTTTGGGGCGGGCATAATAGAGTAATGGTATCTTTCTCAAGTAAGGATAGATAAATGATAACAGCAGTTTCAACAGAACCGATTATCACTGTAATAACTAAAGATGTTGCTTTAGTGTATTATGTAGATTCAACCCTAACCTTTTTCGATGCGAACGGGGTTGAATTTGATGTTACTTTTATAGATGCCGGAAGTATTGAATATGACGTTACTATCGCGGAACCAGTGAGAGCTTAAGAGGGCGTAAAATGAGAGATTTTTATCAAAAGACAACGAAATACTGGGATACGGAAATCAGGGTTGACAACGTAAAACCCGATATAACCTCTAATACGGTGACTGCTATTTTCAAAACGAATAAGTCCGATGCAGACGCAAGCGCAGTCATTACCGCAACCGCTGACGTTGCGACTTCGGGCGCTGACGGAGTGGCAGAATTTACCCTCTCGGTCAGTGATACTACAGTAACACCGGCAAAACTATTTTACGAAATCAGATGGACTATTGATGCAGTAGTGTACATAATCGAGTCAAGTTCAGTAAGCGTTTTAGAACGAGTCTACGACTAGGAGATATTAAATGGCTGGGATAAATGGAGCAGTAGCGATAATCACAAGTGATGATGCTTTTGAAATACTGATTAACGATGGAACCGCAAACAAAAAGATCACCACGACTAACTTATTAAAGGGCGTCAACTCAACGGTAAAATCTCTCACCTCAACCGATCTGACCGCCTCAAAATTAGTGAAATCGAGCGGAAGTAAAATACTCGAATCAGGAACCGTTGCGACAGTCGACATCGACGCTGACGCAGTTACATACGAAAAGATACAGAATGTTACTGCGACAGACAGGTTGTTGGGTAGATCAACCGCCTTAGCCGGTATAATAGAAGAAATCACGGTAGGGGGTGACATTACCCAAAGCGGTAGCACCTTCACAATCGGTGCGGATAAGGTTACGTACGACAAGATGCAGGACACTTCTGCCACCGACAGACTTCTCGGACGCTCAACAGCTTTAGCAGGAACGATTGAAGAGATTACTGTTGCCGGAGATATTACACAATCAGGCTCAACCTTCACAATCGCCGATGATGCCGTTACCTACGCGAAGATGCAGAATGTTACCGCTACCAACAAGTTATTAGGCAGAGACACCGCAGGCGCTGGCGTAGTTGAAGAACTCGGAGACACCGCAGTCAAAACTATGCTTGCTTTGGAAAATGTTTCAAATACAGCGGATGCAGATAAACCTGTTTCAACCGCCGGACAGACAGCGCTTAATTTAAAAGAAACAGTAGCCAATGTTGATACTTTGAAAGGTGTAGGCTGGGGCGCTGAAACAGTAAAAGGCAACTCAGATAATGTAGCCACTTTAAATGGAGCAGTTGGAGCCGCTGGTTCTGTGCTCAAATCTATAAAAGACAATGCACAAACAGGTACGTTTACTCCTATTGGTGCAATAGCAGCAGTTACCATTGGTACAGCATTAGCTGAACTAGATTCTGAGAAAATAGCTATAACTCAGAAGGGTGCTGCAAATGGAGTTGCTCCTTTAACTGCAGGCAGTTTAATAGATTCTGTATACCTCCCTAGTTATGTTGATGATGTAATTGAAGTTGCTGATTATGCTTCATTACCGGTTACTGGAGAAACGGGAAAGATCTATGTAACAATTGATACGGGATATACTTACCGGTGGTCAGGATCCGCTTACGTGCAGCTCACTGACGCGACGGCTTTGTGGGGTCAAATATCCGGAACATTATCAGCTCAAACAGATCTGCAGAACGCTCTTGATCTGAAAGAATCTATTGCAAATGTAGACACTCTCAAGGGGGTTGGATGGACGGATGAAACGGTAATGGACAATGTAGCCAACATTTCAGATCACGAAACGCGCATAACAGCGATAGAACAAACATTGCCAACACTTGGTATAAAGTTTGAGTCACTTCCTGCTGTTACATCCGGCACTCGAATGTCAGGTGCATCAAGTTTGACATTTAGGGTTAACGCTGGCTCAATGGACTTAGACGTTTACCCTGCAACTGATATCAGAAATTACGCTCCATACTCAGGTATAAAAACTGCTAAAATAAATGATGATATGGTTATACAGGCGTACATAGACGATCCGGGGTTTGCTGCTGCATCCGGGCACATAATGACCTGGATTCCTAAATTTTATACCAGAATAGTTAGTGCCACAGAGTTTTATATCCGTCCAGTGCAAGCCTCTGGATATACGATAGAACCGGCATTTTACGATTATGCGAACAGCGAAGAGAATGACGGGATATGGGTTGGCTCATTACCCGGTACGTTAGATTCAGCCGATGGCACAACAAAACTTGATTCCCTGCTTGGGAAAACATTACAAGTCAGCAGAACAATGCCACAGTTAAGGACATCTGCTCAGGCAAACGGTACAGGGTTTGGACTGATGGATATTGCTACAAGGGATGCACTGAGAAAACTTATTTTAATTGCTATGGGAAACACAAACTCTCAGAGTGTAATTAGTGCCGGCGTAACCTCAGAATCAACACAAGTATTGGTAACCGAAGGCAACCTGCTAGCAATGGGAAATGAGTCTGGATATATAGGAGCCAATACCGATGTCCCAGTATCATTCTTTGGCATATGGGATCTATGGGGTAATATCTGGCAATGGTTAGACGGTATTTTCAAAGTTGACAAAGAAAAAACAATTGATGTTACTTCTGCTGCCGATACTGACATAGTAACAGTAAACGGTACTGCGTTAACAAAAGGGGATGCTGCAGATTGGCAAGATGCTGCAACCCTTGCCAGTGCTATTGATGCTCTTACTGGTGTAACTACGACAGCTGATGGAAATGTAGTAACCGCAGCAGCAGGTGCAGGATATGGGCTTGTTGTCACAAAAACAGAAAATGCCGGAACGATAACAATCGCTGTAACAAAGTATGGTATATTTTATACATACGATGAGACTTATTATGATGCGATTATTGGGACGGTTCCGGCTACGCTGGCAAATTATACCGAACATGCCGAAAATTTACCGCTTACAAATGGGTATATCGGAGTTAGTGCGGGAACACCTGCAATACCAACTTCCCTAACAGGAGGCGGGTCTGCAACGGGGTGGTGTGATTATTTTTATCAAGCTGCAGGGTATAGAGGTCTGCTTGTGGGCGGTTCTTGGGCTCGTGGTTCCATCGCCGGGTTCTTCGGTTGGGACGCGTCCGTTGCGCCTTCCTACGCGGACTCGAGCCTCGGGTCTCGCCTCCTCGGTAAACCGTAGTTTGCGGAGGTGTAAAAATGAGATGGAAACAAATACCAGATTTCCCGGATTATACAATAAGTGAATTTGGGGATATAAAAAATAGAAATGGGAAAATATTAGTTCAACGAATAAACAATTATGGTTATAAAAGAATAAATCTCCAAAAAGACAAAAAGAAATATACTGTTAGAATACATTTTGCAGTCATTAGTGCTTTTAGTTCAATAAATAGATCCAAAAATATTAGTGTTGATCATATTGATGGAGACAAGTTTAATAATCATATATCCAATCTTAGATGGATAGCTCTTGGAGAAAATGTAATGCTACAACATTACAGAAATAACGATGAGGTATTCTATTATTTATCCGAAATTTTAAAATTATATCCTGGTAAAGAATTGCCCAATGCTTTAAAAGAAGCGTTAGGTGAAATCAGAAAAACTAAAGGAGATACACCGTGAAAATAGTAAATCTTTCCCAACTACCAGAGAACAATCTTATGATTACACGAGCAAAAGATTGTGTAATCATAACGCTATATGATAATATAGTTGAGTTAGAACGTGATGGAGAAATTAATTACAGCGCTGAGATGTACCAGCTAAAAACTGCTTGGCGGGATAATAGAGTAATCGATTACGACGAATGGCTAATACTTGCAAAACGACTAGAAAACCCGATTACAGTACAAGATCAAAGATTGGCACGGGATATGTTGGTTTAATGGCGATATAGGAGTAAATAAATGTCAGGAAACGTGAATCTTATAAACCTTCAGGCAAAGGATCTCTATACCCTTGCTGAAATCTTATTATTAACTCTGGAATACACTTCCAATGCGAAGGTATATCCGCGCGGTGGATGGATCAAAGACATCCCCTCACAGGCTGCTCCTGCTCCCTGGATCTACAACGCGGCACAAACTGCTATATTCATAACAGATTGCGTACTGCAGCAGGATGCCGGAACATATGATGCATTGGATGCAGGGGTTCCGGATGGTAGATATACTGTAGTAAATGCACATGCCGCAGATGCTTTGGTATTAAGTATAACCGCAGATCCGGCAGATGATATAAGTATACCAGCCGGGGGGATCACAATATTTACAAAACTTGCCGGAGTTGTATCTGGAACTATAAGCTAAAAGGGGTTTATGATGTTAACAGAAATTACAACAGGTATTATAACAGTAATTGGATCAACAGTGTTGATTGCAATTTTCGGGGTATTGGTAAGGCTCCATGTTAATGTTAAAAAAATAGTCGAGAATGACAGGAAGCAGAAAGAGGCTATCACGTTATTGATCGCTGGGAATTTGGGATTGCTCGAGGCAGTAAGAACAGGGAAATGCAACGGCAATCTATCGAAGCATGAGAACAATTTAAAAGCCTATTTAGCCAAAGGTGCGGTAGGTTAAGGGAGAGGATTATGGATGAAATGATTATTGTTTTTGGAAGTATGGGTATTGGTACCCTGTTTGAGTTTATCAAAAAGCTCACGAAATTACCGGAGAAATGGTATAAGGTTGTTGCCGTATTATTGTCCTGGGTTGTAGCAGTATGGGGAACCTTTCAGATGGGAGCCTGGGATTGGAAAACATTTATTGTTGGTGGGCTAATCATAAGTTTTGGCCAGCTTGGTTGGGATTTCATGATTGCTAAACCTATAGTGAAACGAATCCTTGGACTTAAATGAAATTATTGAACTGGTCACGGCATTGTTCAACTCGATGCCTTGGCTTGTTGTTGGTTTTAGTATTCTTGTTCTTGTCGGTTCCGCTTTCATCGTTGGAAATAACACAGGAGCAGCTAAACGTATTAGAGCAAGTCTTGATAACATCAGATCAGGCCTTACAAGAAGCAGAGATATCCTTAACCAACTCGGTGAACAGCAGGATATTACTGCAGCTAGAATACACGAAGCTAGAGACGGAATTCAATCAGCTCTCGATATTATTCAGGCAATACGAATGGGTAATGATATCAGCAATGGTGATCCTGACAGTTAGTGCCTTCTTTCTTGGTATGAGTATATAGGCTCTTTATTATTTGGTTGACAATAGAGAGCTTTATTAGTAACATATAGATGTTGGTGGAACTGTTTTTTCATTGACCTCCTTGGCCGGTTCAGAAATGAGCCGGTTTTTTTATGCACTTTTCCCTTGACATATTCCTATACCCATGAGTATAGTGATTACAGGGGGCAATGATGAACAATTTATTTCATATCATAATATCTATAGCACTCATCTTCTTGTCAGGGATAATAATCGATAAATATATTTGGAAACTCGCTGAAAAAATCTTATCAATCGTCAGGAGGAAGAATGGAAAAAAAGTATCTAAAGACAAGTGAATATGCAAAAGAGAGAGGCAGGTCTGTCGGGGTATGTAGACAGGTAGCCAGGAGGAACGGCATTGGAAAGCTCGTGGGGCTGGAAAATGGTAGTTCCGAGAGGCGGTTATATCCCGAAGATATCATAGAGATGGATAGACGTTGGAGGTCAAAATGAGCAAGAAGAAATTTGTAAGTGATTGTAATGAGTGTACTGAGCAGAAGAAATCTTCTGTTTGCCGGGAATGTCATGTGTACTGGATGGAAAAACTTGATGAGGCAGTGGAATCCAGGGCTTCTGCTATTGGAAAGCTTGGAGCCTACAAAACTAATTTCCTAAAGGCCCAGGCCGGGGAGAAAAAAGTGATTGCTGATTTAATCCAGCTGCAGCATGAAAAGAACAATGCTGATGCTATCATATTTGCAGATGGGAAACTGATAGACAGCAAGGTAATAGAAATTAGGGAACTCAATCAGACCCTCACTGCTTCCAAAGCTGCATGCGTTATTACCATGAGAAAGTTTCACGAAGAAACAGATAAAAAGCATACTCTCTTAAATTCCCTGCATTTTATCAAAGCACTTTGCGAAACGGGAAATAAGTTCTTTGTCAGAAAGAAAACCTTAGATGAGGTATGGATAAAAGCTGATGATGGGTTTGCAGAAGTAACTGAATAAAAGGCGGTTGTTATGACTATATCGAAAGCTATTTCATTGGCAACAGAAGAGATCCCTGATGGATACCGGATCAGGGCTGGGCAAATTTATGACGAAACAAACAAGATGCTTGTTTCCGCAGGGAGTAAAAAGGTATCAGAGTGCTCCATCAAAAGGACGCTTGCACGATTGCATATTTGTGTATCAATCAACAACACGCCTCAGCATCCGTCAGATATGAGGATTATGGATAGAACTGGATCCATAAGGGAGGTATTAAAAGCATGAATAGTGGATATTCCGGTACTTCAAGACAAATGGTTCCCAACAAATCCATAAATTCAAAATTACCCAAACAGCTCGCAGGTTCCTGGCCTTCCTTGAGAAAGTGCAATAAATGCGGAAAGAAAATGTGGGAAAATGGAAAGGAAACTCACTGTATATGTGAATTTCAGGAGAAAACAGAAGAAAAGGAGAATGAAGCAATGGTAAAAACGTTAAAAGAAAGAGTAATGGATCTGTATAGGTCTGATTTCAATATCTATACTACCACAGAAGGAATTGGTGATGCTGCAGAAGAAATTGCAGCCCGTATTGGCGGAACATCAGCAACGGTTGTGCAGAGTATTATCCGGGAAGAAATCGGTATCAAGGCAAAAAAGCCCGGATATACTGCAGAAGGTCTACAGGTAATTATTGATATGTATAATGCCGGATGCTCAGATGAAAAGATTGGTGCAGAAATAGGCCGTGCAGCCGGAACCATATCAGTAAAACTTTCTGATATGAGAAAGAAAGGATTGATTGGCCTGAGGACTTCCCACAAAAAGCCGATTGGTACAGTTGCAAAAAAGCCTGAGAAAAAGAATATGCCACAAACCGGGGAGCCTATCCCCGAAGGGAATTCAATCCCTGATACAGAGAAAAAAGAGCCCAAAATGAATAATGAAGAGATTGGTAATGTCCGTGTATGGCTGAATATTATGGACGATTTCACCTCCCGGATGGAAAGGGAGCAGGCTGAAAGAGCATCCAGAAAACCTACCCTTGTCCAGTTCATTGATTTTGCTTCCAGGTGCGGTTATGAATTGGAATCAGCCGGGTTGAATACTGGATATCTGATGGAAATAACTTTTGTGGAAAAGGGGGAATAGTATGCTAGAGAGATGCAAGAACTGCAAAAGTTTACTTTTAAACAAGGAACCCTGCAAATGTAAACCATTCAAAGTTTACTACCCGGATTATTACGCAGATGTTCCAAAAATTGTATATGGTTTCTCACACGGGGGGATCGCCGAAATATTAGCGGAAAAACTCAATTGTGACGATCCGGTGTTTGATGAGGATATTTTTGAGTGCCCGGTTGAGATTACAGACGAAAATGGGGAAATGAAGAAATATCAATGCAGCGCATACGTTGATATCGTTTATTCAGCAACGGAGATACAGGATAAATGATATGCCAAAGCCTAAGAAAATATATGTATGCTGGGATAGGTTCGGTTGGGAGTTATGGAGAATAACAGGAAGTTATGAGGCTGCTGCTGCAGCTTCTCTCCACCCCACAACCTTATTCATGAGGATACGGAAGGGGAACCCTGATAGGAAGGGCAGAACCTATGACGTATTTGATCAGTAGATTAAAAAGGGAGGCAACAAAATGATGTCAGGTAATTTCACGGTATTTCAAATTGAAAAAGAGCTAGGTATCGAATTAACCGAAGATGAAAGACAAAGATTAGCAGATATGAGACAAGATCGCGCTGAGAATATAGCGAAAGATAAGTACCATTGCTTTCACATTCCGTTTAATATTTTGTGTGGAAGTATGGAAACAGCTAAGATTATTGCTGATATTTTAATGCCGTATAGCAAAGAAATGAAAACGCAATTAAGAATTAACTGGACTCGGTAAAATATGTTTGAGCTGAGAAAGCATCAAAGAGAGATACTGCAGATCTGCAAGGATATCCTCTCAGGAGAAAAGCCTGAGAACATAAAAGTTTGGATGAAACTACGTGATTTATATATTTAATGCTTGACTGTCTCTAAGTTAGAGACTATAATGAGAAGTGAAAAGGGGGCAAAATGAAAAGAATCCAATGTCAAGACCGGGAACAATGGCTTGCCGGCAGAAGGCTCGGCGGATCTGATGCAGCCGTAATTATTCACATGAACAAGTATAAATCAAATGTCGATCTGTATATGGAAAAAGTCGGATTAAAAAAACCGGCAGATCTGTCAAAGAATCTACGGGTGCAGCACGGTAACGCGGCAGAGCCTATTCTCCGGGAATTGTTCAAGATCAACTTCCCGGAATTTGAAATGTACTACCGGGAATATGAGCTATTGGTTGATGATGAGTACGACTTCCTGACCTCGTCACTTGATGGCGAACTTGCACACCCGACACTCGGGAAAGGCGTCTGGGAAGCGAAGTCAACAGAACCCAGGAACAAGGATGCTCTGGAAGAATGGAACGGCAGTATACCGAATACCTACTTTCCCCAGCTTTTACACAACATGATGGTATCCGGGTATCAATATGCAATCCTCTCAGCCCTCATTTTGCACAGGACCTTTGACGGGAGCCTCCCGAATCAGGAAATCAGGAACTACTTTTTTGACCGGAAAGACCTGGAGGACGATATAAAATACCTCCGGGAACACGAGATAGACTTCTGGAATAACCACGTTATTCCGAGAATCGCACCGAGCGCAGTATTGAAATTAGGAGCGTAGCAATGGAAGAACAGAATGTATTGGTAATCAAGAATGAGATTCAAGCCGGGAAAATTGTACACAATTACATCGAATTGAAGGCAAAGGTCGCCTTGATGGTCGAGCCGTTTATCGGAACAAGCGTAACCGTAGAGACCCAAAAGGAAGCATCCAAGACTTTGGCAAACCTGAGAAAGCTGGAAAAAGGGCTTAACAGCGAACGGATTAATCTGAAAAAACAATGGATGGATCCATATTTGAAAGTAGAAGCACTTATGAAAGAAGTCATTGCCGTGGTAACTGCACCGATTGAGGAAATTGACACTCAGATCAAGGTGTTCGAGGCTGAGGAGAAGCAGGCCAAGAAAGAGGCCGTTGATGAACTCAAGGCTAAACTGCTCACAGACAGCCCCCTCGTTGATTACATCCATGATTTGAAGTGGTTCGACGATGAGAGGTGGATGAACAAATCCTATACTCTGGCAAGCATTGAAAAAGAGATCATCAAAATGGTATCAGATATTGAAAATGCAGTGGATTTGCTCCGGGGAAACGGCGGGGAATTTGTAAATCAGATGATTGCTGAATTTTCAAAAACCGGGAATGTGGTTGACGCCCTGAACTCCGGTAAACGGATGCAGGCGGAAAAGGAAGCATCCGAGAAAGCTGCAGAGGCTATGAAAGAGAGGGAGCTTGAAGCTCAAAGAGCTTTTGTGAGTGAGTCTCAGAGACAGGCTATTGCGATAGCTCAAAGAAAACCAACTCCCGTTCCTGATATACCCGAACCCGTGAAAGCAGTAATCAAGGAGCTTGCAAAAGATCTCACCGAAGCCGAAGAACTCAAAACCATCCGTATAGACGTTGAACTGACCAAAACCCAGTGGACAGATTTGCTCGCTTATTGCTGTGAAAACCGGATCAAAATAACTCCGGTAAAGGAATAAAAATGAAAGTAAGAAAGCTTTTATACAATTGGTTTGTAAGCAGTAGCGATGATGGTTCTGGCGAAGACTATTCATGGGCTGAGGTTGGGTTTACATTCCGTGGAAGTGGTGGAAATAAGGTAGTATCAATCGCTGAACATTTTCCACAATTTGGACTTTACAAATGGCACTTTGATATATTGCTCGAAGATGGAACTCTCATACGTACTTTTAATCCGAACACAGTCGAATATTATCCAGAGGAGAAAAACAATGAAACCAACTAACTCACTGACAAAGACGGGAACCAGCCCGATCGAGCTGATGAAATCCCTCACCTCAAGTCCCAAAATAATCCAGAGATTCAACGATGTTCTGGGAAAGAAAGCACCTCAATTTCTCGCTTCCATCGTCTCGGCCTACAGCGGAAACAAAGAATTGCAAAAAGCCGATCAGATGAGCGTTATGGCAGCCGGAATGATAGCGGCTACCCTGAACCTTGACATCAATCCGAGCCTGGGATTTGCGGCTATTATTCCGTACAAAAAAAACAAAAAGAATGCTGATGGATCCTGGAGTAATACCGTTGAGGCGCAATTTCAGATTATGACAAAGGGATTCGTGCAGCTTTCGCTAAGATCGGGCATGTATCGTAACATAAACATAACTGAGATCTACGAGGATGAGTTCAGGAGCGAAGATATTATAACAGGTGAGATATTCATCGAACCGGTAGCCGATGGCGACAGGACGCACGGTCGTGCATCTAAGGTGGTAGGGTATGTTGCCTATCTGGAATTTGTAAACGGGTTCCGCAAAATGGTTTACTGGAGAATGGACAAGATTGTCAATCACGCCAAGAAGTTTTCCAAGAGCTTTGATAGTAAATCTGACAAGTTTTATAAAGGATCTGCCTGGGATACGAATTTCGAAGCAATGTGCCGTAAAACCGTATTGAAAAATGCACTCTCATCATGGGGGATTTTGTCTACTCAGATGCAGGAAGCGGTTGTGGTGGATGAAGGGATTAAGAAGGATATGGACTCGGAGCTTGAATATGCAGAGGATCAGGATATTATCCAGGAGCCGGAGATTGAAACAGAGCCGGAAGTCCTGGAACAACCGAAAGTTGAAACTCCCGAAGAACTGGAATATCCCGGATTTGAGGTCGATCGTGGACTTGAAGGACTGTGGGGGGAATAATGGAAACGAATTATCCGCCCGGAGTAACCGATGCTGACATAACCGAACATTTTGGATCTGATGAAGAAGGGGAAACTTATATCCTGCTTGTCCTCAATGCAACATAGCAAAAAGCAATTTAACAGTTGAAGAATTTAGAAAGAGTATTTTATACACAATCGAGCATTTACGGCGGTATGATGCTAAGTTTCGGCTTGCCGAGAGGTACGATGTGATAAAGAGTTTTAACAGCAATATAGTATTT
>Ga0105052_10005943_pt1 | contig 12615 bp, 16 predicted proteins | sample FRY03_FD_78094 | JGI IMG/M metagenome (GOLD analysis project Ga0105052, IMG submission 78094) | Freshwater microbial communities from Lake Fryxell liftoff mats and glacier meltwater in Antarctica - FRY-03 | ecosystem: Environmental > Aquatic > Freshwater > Ice > Glacier meltwater ... | reverse complement strand
TGAAGCCGCTTTTTGCGGTTTAGAATTTGGCAGCCGGCTTTTAGACCGTTTTTTCTTGCCAGTCTCTCATTCTTACCAGATAATGTATTTCAGTCAATCAAATATTCAACAAAGCAGAACTAATGCCGTGGCACCGATGAAACCGGTCACCGATGCTCCGGGACCCGCTGCGGAGAAATCGACTTTCACCGAGTCCGCCGCCCACACCCCGACGACTCCGAAGAGAACGATGCCGCCGATCTTGATGAAGCCGAGAGTCGTGGAGATCCCCTGAATCAATTTGTTTGCGGAGAGGTTGATGAGAAAAGCCGCCAGCAACAGTCCCACCCCCAGAACGGGAACCAGCAGGCTTCTGTCATCGATTTCAAATAATTGCAGGGTGTAGGATCCGAAAGTCCGCGCCAGAAAGCTCTGGGCGATAACCATGGAAAAATACATCAGCAGGGAAAAGAAAGCGGCGGGCAGGGTCCGGCCATACGCCTCTTTCAGATACATCGCGATACCGCCAGCGGAAGGGTAGGGATTGGACAGCTTGACGTAGGAGTAGGCGCTGAACGAGACGATCAATGCGGCGGAAAGGAACGCCAGGGGAAACAGGCTTCCCGTCATTTCCGCCATCTGTCCGGTCAGCGCGAAGATCCCGGCACCGATCATCACGCCGGTGCCCAAGGCGACGGCACCGATCAGCGAGAGGCTGTCCGCTTTGTATTTCGAAGTTCTATCAGGCAAATCTTTCATATTGTTGCGGCTTTATTTCCCCAATTTAAGGCTCAGATTATAAACGCCGGCGATCACGACCCCGGCGAACCAGCCCAGAACAAAGGTGGTGGCCAGACCCAGTAAAATTTGGGCTGGTGGCACGCTGGTTTTTAGGTCGGCCCCACGTCGAGGCCGTGCATCAGGCTGTTGAAGAAGGTCACCGCCGAATCCTGTGGGACGGTGGCCATTGTCAGCATGCAGCCGAGGTAGAAGACCAGGCCGGTCGCGCCGAAGGCGAGTCCTCGGCCTCGGGGATTCAAGGAAGCGGAACTTCCTCTTTTTCTAGTGTTTGTGCTCATGGTCGTTGTCTCCTTTCTCCTCATCATTGTGCATGCCGAAGTGCATGAGGTGGCAGAGCATCATCGCTCCCAAGGCTATCGCCAGCACCCAGCCGTTTCCCAAGCCGAAGGCCGGGAGCAGAAAGATCAGCAGCAGGGCAAGGCCGCAGCCGATTACCATCATTAGTAGGTGTTTCCTTGTTATGCTTTTTTGGTTAGACCTCGTGCTGGGGCGAAACCCTTGAACTATCGGCTGGCTGAACGCATGTTTTTTATTTCGCGAGTCCCTCGTAACCGGAGATCACGTCAAATGGTTCTTCGTCGGCGCAGGGGTGTTCAGTCTCACATAATTCCAATTTTGAAGTGGTCCTGGTCCCGTCGACGGGTGCTCCGGGAGGCAGGTGTTCCGGCAAGTCGAGGCGCGCCACGCCGATGCGGTTGTCGGCCATTCCGTAATAAACATCGAAGCGGTCTGGTGTGCCGAGATCGTCGCGCCGGTCAATGCCGGTGGGAAACACGACGTTGGCGATGGTTCCACGGAGTTCTTCCGCCGACTCCGGTGTCAGCACCGGTTCCGGCGAGCGGTAAAGAATAGTCTGCGGATGAGTTTCCGAGAGGATCATTACACCGGCGGAATAGCAGAGCTGTCGCCCATTTTTCTCGGGTTCCGCAGATTTGCTCACGCCATGATAAAGAACCAGCCAGCCATGCCGGCACAGGATAGGCGGAGCGCCGCCGCCAATTTTCAGCCGTTCCCAAGGTGAGACAGGGGTCGCGAGCCGGTGATGCGAGTTGAGTAATCCGTGATGCTGCGCGGCGAGGCTCTTCATCTCCATCGGACAATAGGAAATCCAGATGCTTTCATGCGCGAGATCCAGAATCCGCGACTCGGACTCGCAGACGGTTTCCTCGGGGAGTGTGCCGGGAAAGAGCGGACGGTGAAGGAGCGCCAACTGCATTTTCCCCGCATGATTGGGAATGGCGACGGGGAAGATGCTGGCGTCCTTGTTGTCCACATGGACGAAATCAATGCCGTGGTAGGCTTCAAACCTGGCCAGCCCGAGCCGCTCCCAGTGAAATAGATCTTTCGACATGGCCAGGGCAATCCGGGGTCCACTTGCCGAAAGTGCCGTGTAAGTCATGATGTAGTGCCCAAGCGGTTCGACAAAAGTAACGCGTGCATCTTCGCAGCCGCCGCCACCACCGGCCAGGCGCTCGTAGTCCGCTTCCGGCTCAAGCGCGATGCCTAGCCGCTCAACTCCTGTCGGATCGCCTGCTTCGTTAAAGTTCACGCGGGCGATGCCGATGCGGGAATAGTTACCCTTTGCGACGAGCCGTGGAAACAGGTAGAGCTCGCCATCCGGACCGCGGGCGGCGGCCGGATTCAGGACTCCTTCAACTTCGTTGAGGTTGCCCGGCTCCGGTTCCATTAGAAGTCCCAAGCGCTGTAATTGAAAACTGCTCATGATATTTTCTCCTTTTCCGGCTTTGCTGGCAGATCGCCACCGAGGCAAGCGGTGATGGCTTCGATCACCCGTTTCGATTCGGTGGGATCTTTGACCTGGATCGACGCCACACCGGCTTCTTTGGCGGGATAGTCGTTCCCGCCGGGGAACAGGGCATCGCCGACAAAGATCATCTCATCAATGGCAATACCGAGCGTGTCCCGGAGTTTTCTTATCCCGTAGGCTTTGTCGATTCCGGGCTTGGTGACATCGATGGACGTCGTTCCGCCGAGGCGCACGGAAAACTCAGGGATCAGTTTGTCGAGACTCGCTTTCATCGTCTTACGTTTGGCAAAATCCGGATCCCATTTCTTCTTTTCGTCGATGGGTGCCTGTTGCCCAAGCGCGGAGAAGGTGATCTGGCTCCCGCGGTCTTCGATGACAATGCCCCAGACCTTCGCTGCCTTGAAGCCCGAATCGTTGCTCACCTCTTTGAGCGAGCTGATGATTTTTTCCTTCTCCTGATCGGTGAAATCTTCGGCATAGAGCTGCTCCCACGTGGACTTGTATTGGTAGAACTTGGTTTCGCAGGTGGGGAGCAGGCTGAGGTTCCGCAGGTGTTTGTCGTGGGGAAGATTGGATAGAATCTGCTTCTCGAATTGCGGCCAGTTTCCGCCGGAAATGATCGCCACCTGTACGATAGCCAGGAGAGCCGATAGCAAGGTGGTCATCTCGGCATCGAGAGGCGATTTGCTTTCCGCGAGTGTGCCGTCGAGATCGAATACAATGAGTTTTTTCATGATGTTAGATCCGCTTCGGAATTCCATAGCGTGATCGCCGGTTGGTCGGGGCGGTCGTGCGCGTAGGAGAGAATGCTGATCGCAGCGGTGTTGAGCAGGAGACGCTCTGATCGCTGGACGGAAAGGCCGATCCATCGGCCGGCGAGGACGCGGCAAAGATGCCCGTGGGAAAACAGCGCCACATTTCCATCAAGGGTGCGGAGACGGGCAATCAGGCGATTGACTCGCTCGGACATCTGAAGGGGCGTCTCTCCATTGGGAGCACCGTCACGGAAAAGGTTCCACTCCGGCTGAGCCTCACGAATTTCTTCGGGCGTGCGGCCCTCGTAGTCGCCGTTATCCCATTCGGTTAGGTTGGGATCGATTTCTGGCGTGGGTTTCAACGCCGCGAGCGCACAGGTTTGGCGGGCGCGTTGCAGCGGACTCGTCAAGACATGCGCAAACGAAACGTTCTTGAGGCGCTCCCCAGCCTTTCGCGCCGCCGCTTCGCCATGCAAGGTCAGGGGGAGGTCGGTGCGCCCTGTGTATTGGCCGGAGAGCGACCATTCCGTCTCGCCATGACGAATGAGATAGAGGCGCAGGGAATTGCGTTTGCTGGTTGGCATGTTCATGAGGATTCCATTGCGGTGGTGTATTCTCCGCCCCGTGCGGCTTGGTTGCACCGGGCGCGATGACGCAGGGCTTTTTGCGCCGCAGGCACAATCGCTTCCTCGCCCTTCCAGAATTCTAAAGCCGGTTGCTGAATGGCCCGCGCAAATGAAAACGCCACCGCCCAAGGCAGACGCGACTTGAAGCGCACATTCATGGCGTTTTAACGGGCGGAGGTCAGTTCAGCGGATTGGCCGCCCGACAGGAAGGCGATCCCCGGAAGAGCGGCAGGGATGGTTCGCAAGAGACACTGCCCCGTGGCGTCGGCCACTTCGTCCACCGAGACCTGCTGCGGGCATGTCAGTTCCGGCAGCACCATGTATGGCAGTAGTTGGGTATTCATTTTGAATCGCTCCATTTCCAATTCCGGATCTCCGGCAGGTCCTCGCCGTGTTCGGCGATGTATTGTTTGTGTTCGAGGAGCTTGTCCCGGATAAACTGCTTGGCGTAGGCGGCCGATGATCCCAATTGCGGCAACCGGTCCAGCACGTCGCCAAACAGATGAAACCGGTCGAGATCGTTCAGCACCACCATGTCGAACGGCGTGGTCGTCGTGCCTTCCTCCTTGAAGCCGCGCACGTGCAGATTTTTATGATTCGTGCGGCGATACGTGAGCCGATGGATCAGTGTCGGATAACCGTGAAATGCAAAAATGATCGGCTTGTCGGTCGTGAAAAGCGCGTCGAAATCCTTGTCGCCCAACCCGTGCGGGTGTTCGCTGGTCGGCTGGAGTTTCATCAAGTTCACCACGTTGATCACGCGAACTTTTAATTTTGGGAAATGCTCCCGCAGCAACTCGACGGCGGCCAGCGTTTCGATCGTCGGCACATCGCCGCAGCACGCCATAACGACATCCGGCTCACCGCCCCGGTCGTTGCTCGCCCATTCCCAGATGCCGAGACCGGCGGTGCAGTGCTTGACGGCGTCTTCCATGTTGAGCCATTGGGGCGACGGCTGTTTGCCTGCGATGATGACGTTGACATAGTTGCGGCTGCGCAGGCAATGATCGGTGACCGAGAGTAGGCAATTGGCATCGGGCGGCAGATAGACGCGCACAATCTCGGCTTTCTTGTTCACGACATGATCAATGAAGCCGGGATCTTGATGGCTAAAACCGTTGTGATCCTGCCGCCAGACGTGGGAGGTGAGCAGGTAGTTGAGCGAAGCGATGGGTCGCCGCCACGGAATATGATTGCAAACCTTCAACCACTTCGCGTGCTGGTTAAACATCGAGTCAATGATATGAATGAACGCCTCATAACAGGAGAAGAACCCGTGCCGGCCCGTGAGCAGATAGCCTTCGAGCCAACCTTGACACTGATGCTCGCTCAACATCTCCATGACCCGTCCGTCGGGCGCGAGGTCGTCGTCACTCGCGATCCGCTCCGCCATCCACGCGCGTTTGGTGACTTCGAGCACGTCCTGCCAGCGGTTCGAATTATTCTCGTCAGGGCTAAACAAACGAAAATTCCGGCTGGCGAGATTCTGCTGCATCACGTCACGGAGAAACCGGCCCATGACGCGCGTGGCCTCGGCGTTCACCGCGCCGGGCTGTTTAACGGCGACCGCGTGCTGGCGGAAATCCGGCAGACGCAAGTCGCGCAGGAGCACCCCGCCATTGGCGTGCGGATTAGCGCTCATGCGGCGCTCGCCCTTTGGCGCAAGCTCGGCGAACTCGGATTTCAAGCGGCCGGTCTTGTCGAAAAGTTCTTCCGGACGATAACTCATGAGCCACTCTTCCAAAATCTTCACATGCCCGGGATTGCTCATGTCGCCCATCGGCACTTGATGCGACCGCCACGAATCTTCGGTGCGTTTGCCATCGACGGTCTTTGGGCCAGTCCAGCCTTTCGGTGAACGCAGGATGATCATGGGCCAGCGCGGACGTTCGGTGACGCCGTCCTTTCGGGCGGCAGTTTGAATGCGTTGAATTTCGGCGGTGGCCTGATCGAGTGCGCCCGCCATGAGTTGATGCATTTTCATGGGGTCGTCGCCCTCGACAAAAATCGGCGTGTAACCGTAGCCGCGAAATAGATGATCGATTTCTTCGTGGCTGATGCGCGCGAGCACGCAGGGGCTGGCGATCTTGTAACCGTTCAGATGCAGAATCGGCAGCACCGCGCCATCGGTCACGGGATTGAGAAACTTGTTCGAATGCCAGCTCGTGGCGAGTGGGCCGGTCTCCGCTTCGCCATCACCGACGACGCACGCGACGAGCAAATCAGGATTGTCGAACGCCGCGCCAAACGCGTGCGACAACGCATAACCCAGTTCGCCGCCTTCATGAATTGAACCGGGCGTCTCCGGAGCGACGTGGCTGGGAATGCCGCCGGGAAACGAGAACTGCTTGAACAGCCGCTGCATCCCCTCCTCGTCTTGCGAGATGGTTGGATAAACTTCGCTGTAAGTGCCCTCCAGATACGTGTTGGCCACAATCCCCGGCCCGCCGTGTCCCGGCCCGGTGATGTAAATCGTGCTGAGGTCGTGCTCTTTGATGACACGGTTCAGGTGCGCGTAGATGAAATTCAATCCCGGCGTCGTGCCCCAGTGACCAAGCAAGCGTGGCTTGATATGCACGAGCTTGAGCGGCGTCTTCAGCAGCGGATTGTCGTAAAGGTAAATCTGGCCGACTGACAAGTAGTTCGCCGCACGCCAATAAGCGTCCATCTTTAGCAGCAGTTCCGGGGTAAGTGTATCGGTCTTCATCATTCAATCCTTTGTGTTCTTTGTTTCTGGTTTCAAAATGCGGCACAACGAGCGTGCAATCATCTGTTCTTCGTCTGTGGGGATTACGCGAACCATAACGCGGCCGGCGTCTGCGGAAATCACCGCCTCCGTTGCGGCGTTCCGCGTTTCATCAAGATCGATTCCGAGGAAGCCGAGTCCTTCGCAGATGCGGGCGCGAACGGGCGGCGCGTTTTCACCGATGCCGCCTGCGAAGACCAAGCTATCGAGCCCACCCAGCGCGGCGACGTAAGCGCCAATCCATTTCTTCGCCTGATAGCAAAACAGCGCCACTGCTTCCGCCGCGCGGACATCCTGCGTTTCGTGTTTGAGCAAGTCGCGCATGTCAGAGCTTGTTTCGGATACTCCTAACAGCCCGGACTCGTGATTCACCATGTTCTGAAATTGCGGCGCACTCATTTGTTCGGTTCGCGCCATGTAGGAGACCAGTCCCGGATCCAGGTCTCCCGAGCGGCTGCCCATCACCAATCCCGCCGTCGGCGTGAAGCCCATGCTGGTGTCGATGCTCTTGCCGTCGCGTACGGCGGCCATGCTCGCGCCGTTGCCGAGATGGGCGAGGATCACGCGCCCCTTCGTTGCCGCCGGATCGCCGAGGCGCGCAAGTTCCTCCATAAGAAACTCGTAAGACAAACCATGGAAGCCGTAGCGGCGAACGCCAGCCGGCTCGTAGCGTCGCGGAATCGGCAGCAAACTGGCGACCCTTGGCATGGTCCGGTGAAACGCGGTGTCAAAGCACGCCACCTGAGGCAATGCAGGATGGCGTTGGCGGAACGCCTCCATCAATTCGATCTCAAGCGGCAGATGCTCCGGGGCATACGGCGTGATGCGGCGTAATTCATCGAGCAACTCTGGTGTGACCCGCTCCGGTTCGGTATGCGTCATCCCATGCACCACCCGGTGTCCCACCGCTCTGACCGAGGCGAATACCTGCTGCGTTTCCAGCCAATCCAGTAGAAAATCGACCGCCGAAGGGCGATCATCCGCATTAATGGTGCGACGATCCGGTGATGTTCCGGTAGAGTCCTTGAAGGTCAAACTCATGCCGCTCTGACCGACGCGATCCAGCTTCCCATCCAGCCGCCGCCGTAACGGTTCAGCTTCCTCATAAAGCGCAAACCGGATGCTCGACGAGCCGCCGTTGATTGCCAGAAGAGAGCTTGCCTCCACCGGGCTTGCTGCACTTTTTAACTGATGATTGGTGGGCATGTCAGAATCCATTTTGCCGTCTTGTTGTTTCGATTTCGGCCGCCCGTGGGCTGGAAATTTTCAACCGGATGTTTCGTTCCGTGTGTTGGTCATGGCACCCCATTGCCCCCAGCGCGGAATAAACATCGGCACGCGTTTCCGGTATTCGCGGACGAGCAGATAGATGGTAAGCGGAAAACCATACATCTCCGCGTAGAGGGCGATGATGAATGCCTGGACCACACCCGCGCTGGCCCACTCCTTCCACGTTTTGGGTGCGAGGTAGCAGTAAAGTAGTCATGATGCTAACACGATGAAGATCAGGGCAAGGCCCCAAGCGCCGGAATGTGCGATGTGCTCTTTCATGGGTGGTTTTGTTTTTTTCCTGAATGCTTTGGTCGCCGTCTTCTGATCCCGGCTTTCACGGTGCTTTGGATTTTTCTAATATTTTTCTATTGTAGACCATGAACTTGTTGTTGTCGATGGGTCGTTCACCCCACATGATTCCACCTTGGCGGTGTCCTCGCCTCCTTGGACTGAGGGACGCCCCGATCCGGAAACGATGACGCGCCCAAGGCGAGGCCAAAGGCCGAACCGGCCGAAAAGCGAATCGCCGTCACGCTCCGGCTTCCGCAGTGGATTGGACACGCCCCGATTGACGAGTCCGCAACTCGCAGGAAGAAGCGGGAAAAGGCATGGAGCCAGCAGGACATCGTCGCGGAGGCGTTAGCCGCATTTCTGAGAAGCCACTAAAAAAGGCATTCAAGCCGTCCAAGAAACTGAGAGAGGTCAGCCAATCTTCGCAGGTGTGCCAGCACCGTTCATCTGCTTTTGCAGATCCATCCCATGATTCCGAAAATAACGTCGTGTCGCGAGCTTTCGGAATGGAATAAGAGCGAGGTTGTGACATCGACCCAATCGACGACCGCTGCCACAGGGGCAGGGCTTTTTGTTAGCGGCTCGCTTTTTTAGGCCAAGCAGATGGAGCATGCCAATGCAGCCTTCGGCGTCCTGGACTCCAAAGAGCTTCTGATAGTCCTCGATCAGTCCGGGCGTTCCGTGTTCCAACGCGCCGACGGGGAGGTGGTCATGCCGCTCGAAATAGCTCCGATTGTATAAGTAGGGCACCACGAGAGCTTCAACGAACCCCGAAAGAGTCGGATGTTCGGCAAGGATTAACCGTTGGCGGATCGGAGAACCCAAGCAGAGCGCACCGTTTTCGAGTTTGTGGTAATTGGAAGGTATCCGGCCACCGGTTTCAAAGACCAGCGGAAGCGATTTGGGGAATCCAGATGTCACGTCCCACCGCACCTCAAATCGGTCGTCTATCAAATCAAAGCCGGTTTTGACTGCTCTGAATGGAAGTGATCCTTCAACTCGAATTCCGCACTCTGGCAAATGGGTTAGAACCAATTCAGGGTAGGCGTCCCTGAATGCCTCAACTTCCCATGCTTGATGGATCTGGAAACACGGATCTTTCACCGATTTGATCCCCAAGATGGAGCTGCTCCCTTTCCAATGTTTGTAAGTGGTCGTTGTTGTCCTGTCACGATTGCTGGAGCCCCAATGGATGCGGTCACACATGCGGCCTTTACCTGATCGGGCAGACTCAGTGCGAAAGCCTTTTTCCTCCGAAGCTCAAGGCCATCCTCGGATATTGGATTCAAGAGCTGCGCGAAGTCCTCTCGTGCTTGGCGAAGCCAACGCCAGAAATTATCCTCAAGCGTCTTGTTCCATCGGTCTGCAAAATCTTCACCCGGATCCACCGGATTTTCTATGCGAGGTTTGGAGGAAAGAACGTAGGCATCCATTCGGTCAAGAATGCCGCACAAAGCTTCGGCTAGATCTTCTTCACCGCCATAGGCGCGGGCGGCAAGGGTGGTGATAATGATGGAGATTGGCTTTCCGCAAGGGTCATCGCGAAACATCTGGTCACGTTGTCTCTTCAGCAATTGAACTGATCGCTGAAGAGGCGTCTTTACACGGTAGGTCGGAACCTCATCAATTGAGGCGTATTTGACCATCGAGCGGTTGAAAACGGACTTCCTTGCGCGGCTTGCCGCGCCACTTAGGTCCATCCGCTGCTCGAACCACAGGGCGTAGCCCTTCGGGTTGCTCCGCTGCCAGTCAGGATGAACCATTGGATAGTTGGGTTTGGTCATGTCCGTAATCTCCAACGCCTCGCGCACAATACGGGCTTCGATCCCTTCATGGGCAAATTTCTCCATCACAGCCTGGCTTGCAGGAATGCTGGGCAAAACATCCATGTGGAATCTGACCTCATCCTGATATTGCTGGGTCCAGCAGCGCCTACCTTCCTCGGGATCCTCCTTGAAGCCCTGCTTCTTCGAGTAGGATTTTACCTCTTCGCCGACCAATTCTTTGACGGCTTTCTGACTTTGCGTCGCTTTCGTGAGCGCGATCCGACAGACAAGATCAAGGTCGTAGTCCTCGCCTTCGATGACTGGGCGATTCACTGTTCCGAGTCGGAATGCCCCCTGTGGATACACGGTTGGATCGAGATCCCTAATCAGGGAATCGGCTCGGTGAAAATGCTGCGACATCGACTGATAACGCTCAACCGCCTTCTCGTAGTAACTCTCCGGGATGTCGAGCAACTTCACCATCTCCGCAAGAATGCGGTTCATTTGTTCTTTGTTTTTCATAGTCTTAGAGGGGATTGGCTTTCGTTTCGGGGTTTCCAATCTCGATTGCTTTGGTGAAGCCACCCAAGGCACGGTTCTCGTCGTAAATAATCCAATTCAGGTCGGCCTTCGGCTGCCGAACTCGTCCCAGTTCCACCATTGCGGAAACTGGAGAAGCAGGGAAAATTGACAGCATGGCATCTTGTCCGTGACGTGCTTTTATTTCGTTCAGAAGGAGCCGAATAACCTGGCGGAAGGACGAAAGATCGGCCTTCGAACGAATACATTCCTGTGTAGGTTCGGGAATCGTGATCCGCCAGATTGCCGCATTGTCACCCATAACCTGCCTCACTCTTGAATCGTCAATCGTTGCGCTGAGCGCGATAACGAGCGCAGGAAGACCATCGCATAAGTTGGCTTATCCACTCGCAGGTCAATGCCCTGATCGACACTGGGCCACGCCCAACCCTTAGGTTCACGGTGGAACTGGTAAACGTCCACGTCGCGAATTTCCGTGAGTAACGTTCCCAATCGAATCAGGAGTGGCATTGGAGCGAGCGCGAAAACTGAAAGGTGATCAATCTCTCCGTTTGCCTGCCGGTCTTGAATCTTCCGCTCGAACTTCCGCTCTAAGTCTCTGGTCTCGACCGCCCAAAACTCTTCATCCCTCTCGGTGGAATCACTTGCGGAGGCCGCGAGTTACAACGGTTGATCCTCCGCTGGAAAGCGGTCCGGAAACATGGCAACCGTAGCTCGGTCATACCGGACGGGTGAGTGTATACCCCCGATTGCACGGTCGTAGAGAACCACGTGGCTGTGGTGATCCGGATCGATCCCCGTCACGCGCTCGATCCTTGCCTCATGTCTCGCCTTCCAATTTTTGAGGAGCTCAACGGAATAGCGACCGCCGTCATTCTCCGTGTCGATCGTCTTGTGACACTTGTGACAGGTGAGGAGCAGATTCGAGAAGATGTTGAGATCACTCTTCGGAATCCCTTTATTGCCGCGAGGTCCCGCAGAGGTGAAGGCATAAATGTGAGCCGCTTGTGCAACATTCAACGGTTCCTGAGTCACCGGATTTTTCCACAAAGGTGAATTGCATCCATTGAACTGGCATCTGCCACCCGCCCGACCCCAAAGTACAAAACGTGTTGTGTCAGTGATGTGGCGAGAAGTCGTCACCTCCTCAAGTGTGGCGTAGTCCACCGCTTCCGAATCGGTTGTTTTACTTCTGGCAATGGAACTGTTCATGCGCTCATGCTTTGCAAGTTACGTGCCAAAACCACCCGAACACAACATAAGGTATCCAACCAGCGAATATAGCGCAATATATGGATTTTTCCGCCAGATTAACGGTCAGCGCAAGCGTGTCAAAATGTCGCAGAGCGTCAATCTGCCCGACAGATTGACGCGCCAATCAGTGACAAATACTGAGTGATCTTCCGTTCCTGACGCCCTCTGCCTGATCCGGGCAAAGGATTCTCCGCAGTTTCGTGAAAATTCGTGAATATTCCTTGCCGCCCTCACCACATTGGTGCGAAGTGGTGCGTCATGAAGAATCGTCGCCAGCCTACTCAGCGGGATGCGGTCGAGAGACTTTCCATCAGTGTTCCCAAGGGGCACAAGGAAGCTCTTGAGCGGATTGCCACGGTTAAGCGCGTGAGTCTTGCTTGGGTCATCCGGGATGCTGTGACGCAATACCTCACGGCCAACGGCTCCAAGAAACAGGAAAAGTAGAATCCGCACCCATCAGACCACGCGACCGATAAAAATTTCACCCCGCCCAATGAAGAACCTCCAATGCTGCCAGCCCCGCCAATCCGTTCTCGATGGATCGGAAGACTTTGTCGTCAATCTCTCCGCGCTCCAGGAGCTGACGGAAGCTGAAGCCAGGGAATTCCTCGATGCGAACGTCCTCACCTCCGGTATGGAGGAGCTGGTCACCCAGGCGTTCGACCGTCTTTCCGGTGGTCCGAGCCGGGGCATTTTCAAGCTCTCGGAATCCATGGGCGGCGGCAAGACGCAGAGCATGATTGTCTGTGGTCTGCTCGCCCGCTTTCCCAAGCTCGCGGCTGGCCTTCCGTTCAAGAAGGCTCCGAAAAGCGTCTCC
>Ga0105052_10005941_pt1 | contig 12618 bp, 9 predicted proteins | sample FRY03_FD_78094 | JGI IMG/M metagenome (GOLD analysis project Ga0105052, IMG submission 78094) | Freshwater microbial communities from Lake Fryxell liftoff mats and glacier meltwater in Antarctica - FRY-03 | ecosystem: Environmental > Aquatic > Freshwater > Ice > Glacier meltwater ... | reverse complement strand
TGCAATACGAGATAGTTTGCATACTATTTTTTTACAGGATCGAGCTGGTGAGCGTATTGATCCTGCGACTATTCATCCAAATTTACTTGTATGTCCGATCAATTGTAGGGAGGTATTGGAATCGTTGATTGCTGGTGCAAAACAATCTATAGTGATACAAACTCAATATATTGTTGATGATCGTATTCTGGAGTTATTGAAAAAACAATCATGACTAGATATACAGATTGTTGTTGCTGATTTGGATAGTAATCGCGATATGTTGTATTATTTTGGTCCAAAAATAGCCAGGGCTTTGCCAAAACCGTATGTACATGCTAAGGTGATGTTGATCGATGATAGGTATCTGTATGTTGGTAGTATCAACTTTTCGGATAATTCGATGGATAAAAATAGGGAAATAGGAATTGTACTTACCAACACTGATGCTCTAGAAGCATTTAAAAAACAGTTTATGGTAGATTGGGCGAATGGTGTGGGGAAGTGGAGGTAATCATACACTATACATGTCACTTCCAGAAGTGAATCGACGAGAAGTATAGAGGATAAAAAATAAAATAATTCTTATACTTCTCCTCCTGTTAGTTGTCGAAGTGACATTGATTTTGGGTTATGTTTTGTTATAGTTGTTATGTTTTAGTTTGTGATATATATTTTCTTATGCAAAGAGTTGTTATAGAAAAGCTTGTTCAAGAAATAAAAGATATGAATAATGTTTTTGAACGTACCGAGTCAAGCGGAACCAATTGGGATCACGAATTTGGTTTTTTTGAAGAAGAAATTGGTGAACTACATAAAGAATGAATATCTGATAAATCATTGATTGGAAGTCTAGATGCTCTTGTGGATATTTGTGTGTTTGCTGTGTGAGCACTACATAAAAATGGTTTTTCTACTCATGCTATTGCTGATCTTGTAGAACAATCTGTTCTAGTGGATATTTGGTCTATATCTTCGAGCTCATTGTATGAAGAGCATTGTGTTTCAATACTCAAAACTGTGTTGTTGTCACTAGAAACATTTGTTCGTGAGCATACAGTAGGAGAATTGTTTCATGAAGTATATCTATCCAATCTGAGTAAACTCAAAGATGGGAAACCAATCCCGGGTAACTTACCTGGTAAATTTGGGAAAAATCTGGAAACGTATTTTAAACCTGATTTGGAGAAGTATTTGCATTAATGTTTATTATTTCCTAGATCCTTCGCTATCGCTCAGGATGACGATGTTTATTTGAGTATTGTTATTATGTCTAAAAATCCTTATCTAGAAAATCAAAGAATAGCAGGAAAATTATTAACACAGTTGTTGTGAGAATTGCGTGATAAGGTTGCTCCTGGTGTCAATGTACTTGAACTGGAGCAATATGCTGAACAATTTTTGCTTATGCAATGATGTGTGTGAGCGTTTAAGTGACAGTATGGCTACCCTGCTAATTTATGTTTATCGGTCAATGATAGTGTGGTGCATGGTGCACCAAAAGATTATATATTGCAAAAATGAGATGTATTGAAAGTAGATGGAGGTGTGAAATATAAAAATGGTTTGGCTGATGCTGCTTTTTCGATCGTTGTGTGAGGAAATAAGGAAAATACACAATGAGCGGCTCTTATTAAAGTAACTCATGAAGCACTTGATCTATGACTACAGTATGTGAAAGCTGGAAGAAGTGTCTATGATTTTGGTTTTGCTGTGTCACAGTATGTGAAAAGTAAATGATTTTCTGTTATTAAAAATCTTACCGGACATGGTATTGGAAAAACACTTCATGAAGATCCGTATGTGTACAATTATGGTGAACCAGCTGCAAAACATTCATTTTTCAAAGAATGACAGGTCGTATGTTTGGAGCCTATTACCGCTATACAGTCGACAAAAGCGATTGAAAGATATGGGGTAGAACACGATCTTTTCTGTGAAAAAGGTGATATCGGTGTGCAATGGGAGTATATGGTTTTGGTTGGGAAAAATGGACCTGAGATATTGGCTGGGTTGGTGGAGCTGTAGTATTATTGTTCCATTGCTCAATTAATTTTCTCTGTTAATTCGTCTTCTGGAAAATTGAATTTAGTACTACTTATTTTTGATCCATCTTTTACTACTTGTATCAATCATGGTATAGATGGATTTGTTTTTGCTTGTTTCAAAAGTTGTGTACTTATATAGTCATTGTGAGTTCATTGTCCCAATCCTCGATTAGTAATAGGGATCCCTTCGATTTTGAGTACGTTTTCTGTATATATTTCTGAATTGCATCATCATAAAATAACAATTGTTGCGTCTTTTTGGATGAGATGTGCTACCTTTTCTACAATAGACATATCTCCTGTGTGTCATTTTATTTGGATAATTCCATATTTTTGATTTCATAGTTTTTCTATATCTGATGGTTTTATAATTACAATGGTTTGTCCTTGTCCGTATTTTGTGATACCATGTTTTGTTGATTTATGTTTTTTGATTTCTTTTCGATTATACTCTAAGTTAGATTCAAATTGTGATTTTTCTCATCATTCTGCTATCACGAGCATATTGTTTTTTACCGTAAAAAATCATTGATCGTTAAATGTTATTTTCTTCGGAGTTATATTGGAAAATCTTGCTTTTTCATATGCACTTTTTTGAGGCATATCGTCATTTGTTAATTCCATCTGTTCGAGCGTGAATATGTTCATATATGTGAGATATTTTTTAATATCTTTGGGTCGATTTTTTACTTGTTGTGCAGAAAAATTTTTCCCTATTTCTTGTAAAACAACTGCGTGTACTCTATTACTATCGCCTGGCTCGAATAAATTACTACATGTTAACAATCATATAACTTCTTCTTCAGGCATATTTTTGACAGTTTTGTGTAAACTATCAGGTTTTGTAACTAATGTATTGATCTGTTCTATTTTAATCTCCTCTATACATTTTTCTTTTTCAGATGAACATGATCCTAACAATGTACCTGCAGCTATTGATCCTACAATGAAGATGTCTTTTGCTTTCATGATTTGTTTTTTATATAAAAAAATACATCACCATTATACTTATTTTTTTTATAAAAGTCAAGTATTTGTATTTGTAGATAGCTTTTTTTTTGTAAAATAGTGTGTTTATAGGTATACTATATTTGTTTTTATTCTTTATTGTAATTTTATGTCAGAATTAAAAAAACCATTTTTCCGTAGTCGAAATGACTTTGATAAATCTTTATCTGATTCGCTTATGGGTCAAATTGCAAAAAAACATAGTGATAATTTGGTTGATTTTCTAGCAGGAGGTGCTAAATCTGTGAAAAATTTTGCTGGGAGACATGCTACTAAGACACTTTTGATTTGAGCTTTAGGTACTTGAATATACTATATCCCAGACAATATTAAATCCTCTGTTTCCTCTGATAATCAGATAGAAAATGTTGTTGAGATAAACGAGAAAGCAAACAATGATTTTTGGGATCTAAATCCTGCTTTTTTTGATAAATCTTTTATGACTCAAAAATTGGAAAGAGAAACAATTGCTCCTGGTGTTGATGTAATCCGTGATGTTTGATTTACTTTTTATATTGTTAAAGCTTGAGATACTAAGGAAAAAATAAGAAAAAAGCTTTCTGAGATTCCTGAGTTTTCTTATCTATCTCGCGCTGAGTATGATACTAAAATACAATCATTTAATGTCCCTGGAGATGTTGTTAAAAGTAAAGCAAATGCCCAATGATATAGTAATAATTTTTATATTCCTATCCCTTTAAATAGTGATGTAAGAACTTTCTCACCTCAAGATTTTGCCTTTTATGCTAAACAAGGTATCGATGATATAAAGGAGCATCCTATTTATGGAAAAGACATAAAGAAACTATTGCGCAATTGTTCGGAAGAAGAGCTTGTGGTTGCTATGGTTGCATTTGCAAGAAGCGAAACTGCAGCTGACTATACTACCTTTACTACTCCTATCTGAGCTACTGAGTTTCATCGTTGGGAGGAACATATGAAAGCTTTTTCTTTTACTCCTTATCATATTTTGATGGAGAAAAATGCTGATGGCAAGACTTCGTGACCAGGGTTAAAAGCTAGATTGGACTTACAGATGACTGAATGACAAACATATCATCCTAGAAATGCTACTGCCCTCTTTCTTGCTTATTGGTGTAATAAGATGACTAATGGTCGCTCATTGAAAGATTATTTCCCTATAACTCCAAATAATATTGTTAATGTATCTAATCTTTATAATTGATCTAAAGGGTACTCCAAAAAATTGGAACCAAACTATCTATATGCTCTTGATGTATTATGAGTAAGTAGTCAAGTTTGGTCTAACGAAAGACAAGAATTTAATTCAAATAATGTCAGTGTTGGTTGATTTTCTTTTGAGAGAGTTTCTACGGATGGCAAAAAAGTTTATTCATATGTTATTAAGTCTTGAGGAAATCCAGGTGGAGTCAAGTCACACTTTAAAAACCAATACCCTTCGTATTCTTGATGAATAGATGTGGTAAAGAAAGATGGTGAAGTATACGCAGATAATACTTGGATTGAAAAATGAACTACCGTGTATGTTAAAATAAAAAATTAACTTTCTGCTATTTTCTTCCCAACCAGGCCAGTCCCAACGCATCTGCTGCGTCGTGATATGTATAATTATGGTCTTAAAATAACTAAAATTTATAGGTAAGGCAACGAAATCTAATTACAACACATTTAAATAAATAAATAAAGGAGAATTAATATTAATGTTATTGATTGACTGGTTGATAATCTACGGGAATCTGTACATACACTTCTTGATCTTTTGTAAATTGGTCTATCCCCTCGTCTCTCGCATATTCCTTTCCATTATCATCTGTTATTAGGATGTTTTGATCTATAGTGATTCATGTCTCTTGTAGTTTTTTTAATACTCATCAGTAATTTCCCTTGGATGCAATGGTGTATGTATAATTAAAGTACTGTTTGTTTTGCAGAGTAGTTATTCATCTATAGACAAACCTACTTCCATACTCTCATGGCTGTATTTTCTCTTTAATATAAACTTTTGTTCCTTGTGTATGTGTAATATCTGGGTTGTGTTTATTTCAGCTTTCATCTGTAACTATTGCATCTGTTGTGTTTCATCAATTTTTTGCAAAGCGATTAAGTACTTGTTCATTTTTTCAATATTTTTTTATGGTATATGAGTATACTTTATAGGCAGTGTTAGTTGCTTTGTCGAAACTAATTCTATGATAGGTGAAATCTAAAATATTTGAAGTTTCAGCTGCTTCTTTTCTGTAATCACTATTTCTTACTACCAGCTCAGCTATATTGTAGGCATTGTTCATATCTGCTTTCCCACCACTTGCTCATACTCCGCCTATAGCTCATCATTCTCAAAATTGATATGTTGCTGGTTTAACTCGCAGATTTTTACTTTCTGGGCCAATCCTAATGTCTCCTGTTTTTTGATTTACTCTACATTCTGAATATGCTGCTAGCCATAATTTATATTTATTAAATTTAGGATTTCCGTATATTAAACGATGATAATCTGTTGCATTGATATATATTCAGGGTGTTGTTCCAGATTTTGCTTCTACTCCCTTTAGCCATTCTAATACTTTATTTGCGATGCGATTTTTATCTTTACTGTTTAAATTGGGTGGTAAGTGCTCTACATCTAACATGGGGATTAGGTCAACTACGCCATCTTTGTCTTTATTTATCTTGTTATACTGTTTCATAAAAACATCTATTTGAGATTGTGTGTCTGTTTTTGTATGTCAAAAATAGTGATAGCACCCTACTGCTATTTTTTCATTTGATTTGACGGTATTCTTCTTGTTGTATTCTTTTATTTTGTTGAAATGACTCAAAGATTGTGTATCTGTTTTGTCTTGGTTTGATGTACGGATATATACAAAACTTACTCAAACAACGTCCTCTTTAGGATTGTCCCATTTTTTTCTGTTTCGTTTTGCAAATTCTTCTACATTAAAGTCATTCCATTTGGATATATCAGTCCCAAAACATTTTTCTTGTGCAAATCAGCCAAAATTTAACAGCATAAATAGAGTCGTAGAAGCTGCTACTTTACTTAAGGATCAAGGAAATAATCCCTCTAAAAATTTAGATATTTTATTAAGATTCTCAGATCAATTTTTTTTGTTATCCATTTAATTTAAGAATGCAGTAAAATAACCACATTATAATGATTTTTATTTAAAAGTCAAGTATTCTTTGGTTTTAGCTCTATTTCCTCCCCAACCAGGCCAGTCCCAACGCATCTGCTGCGTCGTGATACTTGGGGAGTTCCTGGAGTTTGAAGAGTTTCATGATCATCTTTTGCATGAGCATCTTGCCTGCTTTTCCTGATCCGGTTATGTATTTTTTGATCTGTATGGGTGTGTATTCGAGGATACGACAATCGTGTTGTTTGGCTAATAACATAACAATTCCTCTCACTCCATAGACAAACTCTGCGTTTGCTTGGTTGTATTGGGTAAAATAATATTTTTCCATCGATATTGTCTGGACTGGGTTTTTTTCTAGGAGGTCTTTGAAAAAATCATGGATATCTTTCATTCTGCTATATTGGTCGTCTCTTGTGGGATTTTTGGTTTCTAACAACAGTATTCACGCATCAACAATGCTTGCGTCTTTTTGGATAAGTGCATATCAAAGTTTGCGGATACCTGGGTCTATACCTAGAATCATGTGTTTGTTTTTTTAAATGCAATGATCCTTATATATATCTATGTTTTTTTTGCTAGCTATTTTTTGACAAATTTTGTGGATTTGTGTATACTGTATATGTAAACTTTAATTGCACTATCGTATATGAGTGAGTCTTTGGGGAATCAACATCCCAATGAGATACTAGAAAATCATCTTAGTTCCTTGGAATCCCTCCAACAGGAGACAAGCATTTCCGATGAGACAGTTTCTGTATTGAAAAATATTTTTCCTGAAGAAGTGAAAAAAGACAATAGCTGACTTTTTCTTATTTTATCTGTGTATTATGAACAGTCAGAAGTATATTATAAAGCATGAAATAAAGCCACTGCGCTTCTGTCCTGTGCTATACAAAACTATTCGCAGGATAGATCTTCTGATGAATATAATTTAAATGATTTTCAATGATTTTTGGTGGAGGAGTTTTTCCGTATAGAAGAATCAGATGAAGTTGTCAAAAGTGAGATAGATGCTGTGATTAGTCAGACAAACCTTGAGATGGAAGTCATGCTACCCGATCTAAAAAAACTTGACGATGCTATTTTGGCCTTTCAAAAACGTATATATCTGTCTGATTGAGAATCTCAGTTGTTTATTCAAAAAATTAGAGAGAGTTATCTAACTGATAATACAGCCAATAATATATGAGTATTTACTATCCTTACATCGTATTATGATGCGGAAGGAAAATCCGCATTGTTATCTTTGGTCGATGCACATACTACAGCAGAATCTCTCCTAGATTATCTTCTTGATACATATTTTCTATCAAAGGAACCCTATTTAGAAGAGATATCTACTATTTCGCCAGAAACTAAACCAACTATTATATCCCCCGTTTCAAATAAAATAGCCTGGCTACAGCTTCAGTCATTTGATAGAAAAATATCAGAAGCAAGAGAATTTCTTGATAAAGAATACGTTCTTACTGCTGATGATAATACTGACATTATTTCTTACAATCTCTGACAAAAACCAGCTGAACGCTTGTATGTTCAATATGCCAATAGTACAAATTTTCCGGATCAATTAGTTATAGATAGCTATAGACAAAAAAAATGACAATCGCTCGATGCTTCTGTTTCGGATGTTGATCTTGTAGACAAGTATGATATGGTTCCTAGTGGTGTTATGAAGATGTTGAATATTAAAGATGTTACTAAGGCAAAAATGGTAAAGAAATTTCGTTATGCAACATTTCTTTCTTTTGTTGATAAAAATATTTGATCAGTCGCGCGTGATACAATAAAGTGAGATACTTCTAACGATATGATAGATACTGCACTTCTCAAACTATTTAAATCAAACCTGTTTGGTGATACGAAGATGACTAAATGATTGCAGTCTCCTGATGATGTGGCTGTTTTGCTCAGCTATTACCTTATCAATGGGAATATGCCGAAAGATCCTTTATTGGTGTTACAAGAATTTTGAGCGGCGAAAGATGTCGTTGCCAAAGAGACTTCTAGATATATTGACGGTATACATCAGTGAAAACGTGAGAGGTGAAATTATGATATAGCAAAATTTCAATGAGAAAAAAAGGCATTTGTGGAAGCAGAAGTTGATAAGATTGTTGATGCTATTAAACATCCTAAAGGTTGATTTGATATAGAGTATATTGTTACTGCTGAGCCAACTGAGTGAAAAAATAATATTAATTTTTGTGGACTAAATTCATGTATAACTATCCGTAACTTTGTAAAAGCAGAATGAATTGCCCGTCCAATAAAATATCTCTGGGCTGCTCAATTTGATGAAATACAAGATGTTATTGACTCTGGGATGGTTCCGATTTTGAGATGAGATGTTATAGATATACTTAAATCTTTAAAAAAATATAAGCTTGGAGAGATGATTTCATCAGATGATCCTTCAATTTTAGGTTCTCTAGTTATGAATAAACTTCCTTACCTAGCGACTAAATATAACAATAGTGTATTTGAAATTTACTTTAATACTAGTGGACCTGTTCTTAACAACAAAACAGGTAAATATGAATTTGTTTCTAAGGCACACAGAGCTCACATTGTTTTGGGACCAGATGGTGTTCGACAGACCTTTGACCCTCACTATAATCCAGCTTGATGACTATCTAAAAGAAAATGATTTCCTGTCGAAGTTTTTTTTGAAAAAGTTGCTAAACGTATTTACAAGAAATCTAAGGAAACAACTTATGAAATTGTTGTCAATACTCCTGTACAGTATGGGCATCTTTCTGATGAGACTATAAAAACACTTGCTGATGGTAATTATCTTATGTTAAATAATGATGCACATGATCTTCTTGATAAAGAACTCCAAGGAGAATTTTTTGCTGTAGATTTAACTCAATATGAGCAGTTTGTCCCTGCTGATTTAATTCAAACGATAGATGAAAATATAGCATTAGATTTTAATGATTTGGAAAAGGCATTTCCTAATGCGCAATATGAGATACTTGAATCAATATTTCTAACTGTAGAATCTATTGATAATCCATTTATTAGGTCTATGGTTATAGAATATCTCAAGCAATGAGATGTTTTTGGATTAGAAAAAGAGCTTGCTCCTGATCAAGAGCCTTCTGGTATATTGGATCAAAACGTTATCCACCTTCTTGAAGAATCTTTTATACGAAAAAATACTGATAACGACTTCCCAACTGTATGATTAAGCGGTTGATAGTCTGCGACTTCTTAGTTTTTCTTAAATATTCTTTTGTATCGAGGAAGTTGTATCTGCTCTATCTCTTTCTTTATTTCTTGTTGTAGTCTTTTTTCTATTTCTATTTCATGATGGACGTGTGCAATATATTTTTTGAAATGGCCAAAAAATATCTTTTGGAAGACGATTCAACTTCCTATCAAAAATGTTGGGATACCTATCATACCATAAATAACTGTTACAATCTTACTCCAATCATTGCTTGGAACAAAATCACCAAATCATAAGGTAGTCATAACAGAAAATGCATAATAGAAACTATCAAATCGTCTTCGTCATTCTATGAGATGGAAAGTAGTCGCTCAAATAAGTATAATCCCAATAAATGTAATACTAAATGTTATACCTGGATAATTCCGGACAATATTGGCAATAATTCTTTCCGATCTTTGCATTGTTTTGTGTTTATTGTAGTTAAAGTATATCTGTATAATTATGTAAATCCCTTTGTATTGCAATTGTAATGTTGCTTGTATTTACTTTAGCATTTATTATATTGTTTGTGTTTATATTTTCAGAAATAAAAACGTGTATTCTATCTTGGGAATTAATAGAAGAAATCTGGAATATATAAAAAAGCTCAATCCACTAAAAAATATCCGTCTTGCTGATAATAAGTATAAGACGAAGCAATTTCTTGAACAAAGAGGAATCCCAGTTCCTAAGACTTATGCCTATATCACTGATCGTAAGCAGCTGCTAGATTTTGATTTTGGATCTCTGCCTTCGGATGTGTTTGTTGCGAAGCCAAACAAGTGAAGTAAAGGGAAATGAATTTTTATCTTAAAAAGGTTTCCATCTATTTCTCAAGATACTCATCACTGATTTTTTCAGCAAATTTCTCAATCTATCGATGATTATTTTCATAAAGATTTGGTTGACTATCCTTATGGCTATAGCTATAGGGACACGGTATTGTCTGATCGTGCATTAAAAAAGAAACTGGTAGCTGTCTTGGAATGAAATTATACTCTTGCTAATAGGCCGGATACTATCCTTGTGGAAGAAAAAATTCTTCCAGGGTCTTGATTTGAACAATTTTGTCAGTATGGGCTTGCAGATATTAGGGTGATTGTGTGTAATCTTGTTCCTGTTGCTGCTATGTTGAGAGTTCCAACAGCCAAATCATGAGGCGTTGCCAATCTTGCACAATGAGGGATGGCCTTTGGTATAGATATATCTACAGGACAGATTCGTACGCTTGCTGTACATACAAAAATCTATTATAAGGACTTTCCTGAAGAGTATAAACATTTGTATAAATCTACCATTCCTTTTTGGGATGATATTCTCTTGCATTCTGCCAATATCCAATATTTCGTCAATATGGGATATATATGAGTTGATCGAGTTATCACATCTGATGGACCAAAATTATTAGAGGTTAACGGAAAAGCGTGACTGGAAATACAAAATATTGTTGGAATACCACTCCAAAGATCGTTAGATAAAATTACTGATCTTGATATATCGACACCGCAAAAATGATTGGAAATCGCTAGAAGTTTATTTGCTCCTGCAAAAGATACTTCTATCCCACAATCAAAGGTTTTGTATCTTTCTCAAAAATGAATACTTTCTCTTACTGGTAAAAATGGTACAGAGGATATTGATGTTGTTATAGTTGCGAAGCCAAACAGATCAAGAAATTATGCATCATTGGAAATTATTGAAGCAATAAAAAATGCAGATCATGTTCATCTTAAAACCGGGACCACTCTTCTTAAAGATGTATCGTTGTATGGATCAGATCGTTTATATGGACATCGTATTGAACTGGGGACGCAGGTGTTGAAAAACTACTACATTAGACCAATACATAAATCTCATGCAAATATTAAGTTTATCAATCCAAAAAATATTCTTGAAAGTGAAGTGGATGAATTGATGATTTTAGATAAAAAATTGTATGATATTTCTAAAAATCTTGGGCTTCTCAAAACATTTTTTCCTGTTAATTATTTAGATGAATTTGATAAATTTGTCTCATATAGGTGAAGGTACAATCCTACGTTTTCTTATAATTTTCCTTCATACAAGGAAATTACCTCTTGGAGATCTAGTCTTAAACAGTTGAGGGATGAGCATAAGGGTTCTCGTTCGTTGCAATCTCGTTTTGCACAGTTGTTTTATGATAAATTTGATGAAGTAGAAAATAAGATCAATCTTATCTATGCGTATAAAAAACAAGATTATACACAGATCCGTCAGTATAATGAAAAACTTTTTGGTGCTGTGAGCGAAGAACAAGTACTTCAATCGCAAAATCTTATGCATTTTAAAGATCCAGCTATGCATCACCCTTCTCAAAAAGTAAACATTGTTGAGATGAGAAAAATCATTCGCAGTGTTTTTATGAAGTACAATATAAAAAAATATCGTATTATTATGGATTCGTCTATACTTGGTAGGATATCTTTTATGAATGGAAATATACCAACCATTAAATTAGATCCAAACTTTCATTGGACGAAGTGGGAATTATCTTGACAATTGGAACATGAGGTTGGAGTTCATCTCCAAAGAGCTGTTAATGGTAAAAAATCAAAGTGGCTTTTATTACAAAAATGAGCAGCAAATTATTTGTTGGATGAAGAATGATTGGCTATATATCAAGCACAAAAAATGGTGCAAAGTTTCTTCCCACATTATTATAATGCGACAATGCACCGTAAATATGTATTTGTCGATTTCTCTGAGAAAATGTCATTTATGGATCTGGTCGAAATGCTTAGAGATATGAATCCTAAAAGAACTCTTATGAGTCTATTTAGAGCTGCAACAAGGTTGAAAAGAGGGATTGTAGACACGAGTTATATTTGATTATGAACAACATTTATGAAAGATAAAGTCTATCTTGATGGATATAGAAAGATTTCTGAACGGATAGAATCTGGCTGAGATGTAGAGAAACTCATGATTGGAAAAATAAAAATAGAAGATATTGATTTTATCGAGTAATTTGTATCGCAATAATGTTGGTTTATAATAAGGTTGCCTGGTATCTTGATAACACAAATAATATTGCCCAGTTTTCTTTATGAAAAGAAAAATATCGTCTTATCAAGAGATGATTTTCTTCCATGGATCAAGAATGATATACTTATGGATGTGTTCCTATTAATCATGATTTTCTAGAGGAGTTTTCTTCCCTGTATACTAACTATATTCAGCAAAAAAATAATGCACATTTGGCTGATATTGTGTGAATATACAC
>Ga0105052_10005931_pt1 | contig 12633 bp, 14 predicted proteins | sample FRY03_FD_78094 | JGI IMG/M metagenome (GOLD analysis project Ga0105052, IMG submission 78094) | Freshwater microbial communities from Lake Fryxell liftoff mats and glacier meltwater in Antarctica - FRY-03 | ecosystem: Environmental > Aquatic > Freshwater > Ice > Glacier meltwater ... | reverse complement strand
CAATTAAACGGCATGGGGCAAGTAATGAGTAACGGCTTAAATGCTGCCGGAACGGGCGCTAATTTAAGTAGCACGATGGGGCAGGCTATTTCGCAAGCAATGGAAAATATGGGAATTGCTAAAGGCAATCAAGATATTGCAACGCAAAGTGGAAAAAATGGGGCATTGGCATCCGTGCTGGGATTGGGAGGTAAGGGCAAGAACGGTGGAGCGGCGGGCGGATCAGGCGGGGGTAAGCCGTCTGGCCTCAGTGGTTTATTTCAGGGCGGCACGCAGCCGGGCGAAATGAGCAGTAATTATGCGTAGGAGTAGCATTTAATGCCCGATTTAAGCATTGCCGCAGCACAGCCACTAAGTTTATTGGGCGCTATTACCGCAGGCCAGGGGGTGCAGGCAAACCAAATAGCAAACGCCACGAATCAAACCAATTTAAATACGTTAGATGCGCTGAATAAATCTCGGATAAATTTTTTAAACCAGCAGGCGACGGGCCAGGACATTAATAATCAGGGCCAGCAATCTTTATTGCCTTACTTGGCGCCCCAGGCGATAGAAAATATTGGGCAGACGAAAGCACAAACTGGATTGCTTAATCAGCAAGCACAATTTTTTCCGTTAACGGCAAAAGCAGGCTGGCTTGGTTCACTTGCACGACTTGCTAGCGGTCAAGCTGCTTCTGATAAAGCGGCGCTCGCTTTTTATCAATCACCACAAGGCCAAAATGTTTTAGCTACGAACCCACAAGATGCTCAAAATTTCTCAAATATTATGAAAAGACAAGGCGTACAAGCTGCGGGCGGAATATTAAATAGCAGCTTTGGCGTTGCGCCTCCTGCGGGTAGCGCATCAAATAATTATTCGTTATTGCCTTCTGGCGGCCAATCATTGCCGGGCGGAATATTAAATAGAAGCTTTGGCGTTGCGCCTCCTGCGGGTAGCGCATCAAATAATTATTCGTTATTGCCTTCTGGCGGCCAATCATTGCCGGGCAGAAACCCAATGCAATCGCAAAACCTTGCTAATAATTTAAATCAACTTCCCAATGGTTCGCCAGCTGGTTTAACAATTGGAAGCGCAGGGGTAACGCAACCACAAAATAATACACAAACAATTCAAGATGCGTCGCAAGCAGCATATCAAAAAACGGCAAATGTAAATCCTGGATTGACGCAGAAATACAGCTACGCAAAAAACATGTTAACGACCTTAACGCAATATGGGAATCCAGCGGTAACGTTTGCAAAATACATGGGCCCAAGTGGATGGGCGCGCTATGTAAAAGATTCTGTGGCTAACCGAAATGACCCCGGCTATATTAATTTTACAAGTTTCAAAAATAATTTAAGCAAGCTTGGAACAGATCAATTAACCCAATTTTTAAAATCCAGCGTGCAGCCCGAAGCAACAGCAGCGTTAGGCAGTATTATTGAGCCACTGACGTTTACACAGGGCGCAACAGGCGCCGCTAAAGCGTGGGACGATACGATTAATGCTTTGCGCAGCGAAGGCAGTACAGCCGCCAAGAATGTAAATAAATTAAATGAATTCAATCAAAGTTTTCCAGCGCAACAACCGAAAGATATTTTAAAAAATATGGATCAGTTGAAAAAGGCCGGTGAAATTCCTGCAGATTATTTCAATACCTTCTCTGAACCCTTACAAAAAGCCATATTAGAGGCACATAAGGGAATGAAAAATGGCTAACGATTATTCTCTTAGTGATGCGGATTTTGGAACACAAAATAATAATCCTGGTTCATCTTCACAAAATTATTCATTAACTGACGATGATTTTAAGGCTCCCGTACATGATCCTTCTTCAGCCGTTAGAGGTGCATTTATTTCCGCTGCGAAAAATTTGCCTGCCGATGTGGTCGCAGGGCTCGCCGAGGGTGGACATGGTCTTTTAAATGCCCCTTCTAATCTTGCGCCAATATTAAGCCAGCTATCAGGAACATCGGGATTACTGCAAATGGCGGGTATAGACCCCTCACAAGTTACTAATTTAATTCCGAGACAAAAAGAGTATGACTTTAGTGCCATGCTAGGAGTTCCCAACCCGACATTAGGAGATAAACTGATTCAAGGTGCCGCGCAATATCTGCCTTACGGATTAGGAGGAGAAGCCGCGCTTGCTGATAATCCATCTTTAATGGGTCGTTTAGTAAATCAAGCAGGAACCGGCGCAAGTTTTGGCTTAACTCAATCGCCAACTCCTGTAAAAAGCGCAGCAATTGACGCTGGGATTAATACAGTAGGCCAAGTGGGAAGTGAGGGATTAGGAAGTCTTTGGCGCTCGATTATCGGCAGCCCTAATACGATTAATGCTATAGGTAATTCAACTTTAGATTATTTAACTAAACAAGCTGCTAACAAAAGAGCATTATCTCCTGCTGAAGTCGCGGACAATGTTCAAAAAAATTATGTGGATATTAACGGCAATACGTTGCCAGTGGATATTGGCACTGCGGCAAATAATCCGTTATTAAAAACTGTAAATTCGGCGATTACCCCGGTGCCATTTTCTGGGGCGGCTCAGCGTGTTAATTCAATTAATGACGCGCTATTAACTAAAAAAATAACTGATACGCAATCGCAAGTAAGTTCATTGAAAAATAATCCTGAAGCTGACTATATCAATGGAAAACTACAGGCATTACAACAAAATCCCGTTGCTGATAATCTACAAAAGCAAATATCTGAATTACAGACCAACCCTACCGCTGATAATTTGACCTCTCAAATCAGTGATATTTCTAAACAATCGGATCAACATGATGCGTCAATCAGCCAGGCTCCCGCTTATTTAAATTCTTTGGCAAGCCCAGTCTCAGACAGGGCTAATTTAAATTTAAGTTTAAAAAAAGATGTGTCGTCAGCCTATAAAGATAATAAAACAGAAGCCAATAAATTATATGCCCCAATCAATAATTCTACCTTGCGTTTAGACCAATTAGGCACCGGCAATAACTTTCCGCAATACGGCGCAGCTGCGCAAGAATTAATAGCCAAACAGGAAAATTTTAATAACTTATTTGATTCTGATTCCGATTTGGGAACGAAATTAAACAATGAAATAGACAAAGCTAATTCATTTACAGCCAATTCTAATAATTGGGGTGTGACGCTTCCCGAAGCAGTGCAGCGCATGCAAACGTTGGGGCAATTATCATCGTCTGCTTATTCGCAAGGAAGGCGACATGAGGGAATGTTGTTAGGTAATTTACAGGATGGGTTATCAAATGATGTTGATGACTTATTGCGTAATTCTGGGAATAAAAATGTGGCAGATCAATTAGCACAAGCTAATAGTTTTTACAAATCGAGTGTTGTGCCATTTTGGAAAAACAACGAAATACGAAAATCAGTAACCGATCAAAATTATATTCCGCAAAGCGCGAAATTATCCAAAGCCCTTCATGATAGTAATAATGAGTCAATAATGAATCAATTGCCCAACGATACTAAAAACACTGCATTATACTCATTAATTACCGGTGGCAAGGGTTCGTCTCAGGGAATTTCGAATATGACGCCAGATCAAATTGGCGCGGCATACTCAAAGCTTCCTGTTGATTCTAAACGCGTGATTTCCTCTTACAATGCAGACGCTGACAGCTATTTTGAATCATTGCCTACATTAATGAATAGACGTGACGCACTTAACGATAATACAGCAGAACTCAATAAACAATTACAGGGTTCTGTAAAGGGAAATGATATACAAACAAAAAATTTAAATTCTCAATTACAAGCGTCGTTAAAAAATAATCAGTCTCAACAGCAGGCGCTGCAAAAACAACTGCAATCATCGATTAGCAAAAATTCCGCACAGCAAAAAGCCGCACAAACAAATTTAGATACGCTTATTCAGCAAAAATACGGCGTGACTCCCGGGGGTACTCCACAAACAGATATCTTGAGCTCTTTATTAAAAGCCGGAGGGTTAGCGCTGGGGCTTGCGCATTACGCGGGGAAAGGAGCATTAGCAAGCACTCTGCTTTTGCCGCCGCTTGCACGTACTGCAAATAAAGCATTGAGCAACCCGGATTTATTGCAAGCCTATATCAATGGAACGAAATTACCTGTGAAGCCACAAGTAAATATGGGGAAATACATCAATCCTATGCTGCAATCTTTAATAAGCGGGCTTAACCGAGGATCTCAATAATGGGCGCAAGAACAAATAAAGAAAATGCGAACCAATATGCTGTAAATGGCGTTATCCCCATAACGTATATCATTCCGCAATTTATGGCCGCGATGACAATAGCTAAAAATGTTTTCATAAATTCTCCCAGGGTGATTAAATGACAATAACTTATAATTTAGCGTCCGAACATCAACGCCGCTATGTTTACCCTGCAAGCTATGGTGCATCGGCTGGATTGCCAATTGTGGGCGGTAAACTTTATACTTTCGAGTCTAACGCCCATACCACCCCCAAAACAACAAAAAGCAGCAATGAGGGCAGCCCGCCGCCTGATAACACTAACCCTATTATTTTAGATAGCAATGGTGAGTGCGTCATTTATTGGGAGTTCGATGATGCTAACCCAGCTGCGGCGAGCAATTACTATTATGTCGAATTACGCGACCCCAATGATGTTTTAATCGACTCCTACGACATGTATAACGGGGTTCCCTATCCAGTAGGAAGCGCTTCTAGCGGTGGTAATTTTGTCAATAATTATTGCCGCAATCCGCAATTTAACTGGAACCGGTTTAAGCAGATTTATAAATTATCTACCATTCCTGCGCCTCTTACAAAATACACAGGCACATATGTCTGCGATGATTGGTTATTTACTAAAAGCACAAACGGAGCGACTGAAACAATAGAGATTGCTTCATTTGTCCCCGGCTCACAAGAGGCACAATCGGACGCCTCTAAATATTTAAGCTGGGCATGCACCGTTAGCGGCGCAGCAGAGACCTATCGTTTTGTTTTCCAAAAATACGGCAACGTTCAAACGTTAGCGGGGCAAACGGCTACTTTCCAATTTTTAGCGAATAGCACTCAAGCTTCGCAAGTCAATATTTATGCGCGCCAATATTTCGGCACAGGAGGAAGCCCCTCGCCTGATGTTGAAACCTTGCTAGCAGGGCCTATTAATTTAACATCCACCATGAATGTTTATAGCGGCACCGTCCAAATTCCCAGTATTTTAAATAAAACCATAGGCACCAATGGTGATAGCCGTTTGCAATTAGAAATTAGGCTGCCCATTAATACCATCGGGCAAGTCGGCTGTACTAATATCGCCTTAACTTCTACAGCAAGCGTGCCCACTTTCCCGTATCAGACGTTAGAAGAGCAGCAGCGTAATTTAGATTTAGCCTGGTTTAGCGTGCCCACGGGAGATATTAAACAAGCTATTACCTTGCAGTCTGAAAATCCAGGTTGGCTTTACATGAACAATGGCACTATCGGCAATGCGCTTTCCGGCGGCACTGCCGCGATTGGAGAAGATGCGTATGCGTTATTTGCTTACCTTTGGGATAACACTGCCGATCCTCAATGTGGTGTTTTGCCTGGCGGTCGCGGCGCCAGTGCACTTGCCGACTTTGACGCCAATAAAACTATTAATCTCCCCCTTTCGTTAGACCGCTTCAATATTGCGGCTGGCTCTAGCTATGTCTTAGCAGGAACAGGCGGAAGCCCGACTTCAAATGCTTTATTAGCGCACACTCACCCCTTATCGTCCAACCCTGCCACTCCCTACGCTCCATTTTCAGATGGTAGCTGGACGCCGCAGTCATCTACGCCCGGCGGGACTGATACGGCGCCGGTGGTAAGCTCTGTCGCAGCAGTGGGCGGCGGAACCGCGACTGGATCCACGGGAAGTGGAACGGACTTTTCAATTTTACCGCCATACGTTGCTTTTTATACATTTATTAAATTTTAACTTAACAATAAGAGGGCTTTACCATGGGAACAGCAGCAGTCATTTTACCTATCACTTTATCTGTAACAGAATATGCGGATGCGGCGGCATTAACTGCGGCCACGAGCACCGCATTAAGTCCAGGCGTTGGCGCAGTTGTTACTAACTTGGGATTCTATCAGCTTGATCCTACTTCTACTTCAGCACCTAATGACACTAGCGTAATCGCAGCAACCCAAGGAAATTGGATTCAATCAACTCAGCCATATGTCATCCTGGATGAAACCAATAAAATTGACGGCTCACAATTAGGGGACGCCGTTACCATAGCGTTTGGATCCGGTTCTGCAACATTGCCGAGCATACATTTCAACGGCGATACAAACACAGGAATGTATCGTGTTGCGGCCAATGAAATTGGGCTTGCGACAAACGGCGTTTTACGTGTGAGCCTTTCAACTACTGCTTTGACCTCTACGCTGCCATTTCATGGGCCCGATGGAATCCAGGGGACCCCTACATTTCGAATGACTAGCGAAGCAACCGGCATGTATTTGCACGGCGCTGGCATTTTAGGTCTCTCTATTGCCGGTTTGCTCAAGGCATCCCTTAGCGCAACCGCGCTGGATCTTGATTCAGGTGTTGCCCTTCATATTGACGGCATCCAGGTCGTAGGAGATCGCAATACCGGCTGGACCACATTTGCGGGTGTAGGAACAAAAAACCATGCCGCTATCAATGTGGATACTATTACATCATCAGACGCCAATCTCCGCCTGCTCGGCAAGGCAGTAAAAGGCATTCAAGATGCGCTTACTACTCACGGATTAATTGGATCTTAATTGATATTGTGCCGCCCCTAGCGGGGCGGCCATTTAAAAAAATAACAAGGAAATAACCATGATTCCAAGAATCCCCATTTCGATGGTCGACCCCCAGGCTACGTTAAGCAACCCTCAGCGTACATTAACGGGGCCAATTCAAACAGGGACCATTGTCCCCGATACCGAATACGGCGTTTATGCAAATTGGATCTATGTGGGCACTACAGGGACGCTAACCTATATTAAATGGGATGGCTCTACACAATTGCTTAACGGTATCGCCTCCGGCGTATGGCATCCTATTCATAGCATAATGGTAGCCACGGCTGGCACAACAGCAACCGGACTCGTCTGGGGGAATTAGATGGCCTTAGCGTTAGTGACGTTGTTCTATTACGGCGCCTATACAGAAAAAATTGCTGGCACGGATAATTTTTTATTGCTCGATGGCACCGATTTTTTGTTGTTAGATGGCACGAATTTTCTATTGTTGGGGGCGTGATATATGCCTGGAAATATTAATGAGGTTTTTGCCAAAAATCCATTGTCAGCACTACCATCAGGCGGCATTCTATATGTTGGTGATGGCGGCGATGATGCCGCTATTCAAGTCTTAGACATTTTCCCAAATGGCGCTACTGCAAATGCCTTGTTTCGCGCAGACGGAACAAGCGGGACAAAACTAAAAACCACCAATATTATCGTTGATGATGATGATAACGTTTCAGGGGTTGACGAGCTATCGGCAGACAGTGTCAAAATAAATGTCACGGCAGGCTCGGTATTATTTGCCGGCACCGCTGGCGTTTTAACACAAAACAACGCCAATTTATTTTTTGATTCCGCAACTGAACGATTCGGGGTCGGTACTAATACCCCGCAACGGAAACTTCATGTATATGGCGCATCTACATTTAATTTAGCACGCTTTGAATCGGCCACCGCAAATGTTGGCCCGCATCTTGAATATATTAATTTAACCGGCACCGCGACTTTAAGTTTTATGCCGTCCGACGCGGTCGATGCGCACCGTCAAAGTGCCATTGAATATCGCCCGCAAACAGCCGGCAGGCATAATTTTTACAACGGGACAGGCGTGTCAGAGGTCGATTTACTAGCGACGTTTAATCAAACCGGTATTAATTTTCCTTCACTTACCGCTAGGCGATTAATCGGAACAGATAGCAATAAATATTTGGCTTCCGAAGACTTGAACGATTGGATTGTGGGCACAGCAAATAGAATAACGGCGGCTGATGATACCTTCGGCGGCATAGAAATTGACATTGCATCAAATTATGTAGGCCAAAATACTATTACCACATTAGGCACTATCGCAACCGGCGTTTGGAATGCGACGGCAATTAACGGCGATAAAATTAATTACAACACAACAAATTTAAAAGTTACCTCAACACAATTAAATACCATTCAAGATATCGCCACGACTTCAACGCCAAGATTTGCCCGACTCGGTCTCGGCACGGCGGCATCCGCTACGTCTACTATCTTTACCAGTGGAATCGGCGACGTGGGCCAAGGGGTAGTTTTAATTAGCGGGATAACCCAGCCGTCAATCAATCCTGCGGCTATTTTTCACGTAACCGGCACCATACGCCCCACTGTATTATCGGGGTCTATGGGAGTTTACCTTACTTCTGCGGCTGTAAATTATTTAAGTGCGAGCACATCCAGAGTGTATGCGTTTCAGGGAAGCAGCTTATCAATTACGGGTGTGGGCGCCCCTGTCGCCATCATGGGGTTATTTAGGCAGCCTACCGGCGCGACAATGAATAAAGCGGTACACGCTCATACTGCAAGTGTTGGTTCATCCTATGAAGAAATTGCCGCCCCGACAGATGGATTGCTTGTTGAAGGTGACGTTTATATAGGCGCGACAAGCGGCAGTTATAAGCTCTCGGTTACTGGAACAGGCGGCTTTACTGATAATGTAACAGTGGGCGTCACAAATGATTTAATAACAGATACCCGAAAAATTGTAGTGCGAAGTAACGGCTACGCAGGTATAGAGTTAAACGGGGATTCGTCGGGAGAAGGCACGGAGCCAGGTGGCGCATATGTTTATTACACAACGGACGCGCTAGGTCTTGAATGTATTTCCGGCATTTGCCAAAACGCCGGATTTGACCCGCGCGGCAATGCCTTTGCGGGCACAAGCAACAATGCATTTTTGTTTGGGCACATTGATGCTTTCCCGTTGCAACTCGGTACTGCGGGCGTCGTACGTTACAGCATTACAAATACCGGACAGCATCAAATCACCGGTGATAATGCAACGATTATGCATGTAACGCAAGATGACGGCACAAACGCGATTAATCTTTATTGTGTGAACACAGGGGCAAGCGGCGGCACCTCCGGGGCTCTATTAATTTTATCTTCGGAAGATGGTGCCGCCTTAGCGAACGGCCATAGATTAGGAGGCTTGGGCTGGAGGGGTTCGACAGGCGCAGCAACGGTATCCGGATCGCGGGCCAACCTTGTTGTTGAGGCAACGGAAAACTGGACGACCACGGCGAACGGAACAGAACTTCAATTCTTTACAACACCCAATGGATCTACCTCGGCAGGCCGCACGCTTACGCTTGAGAACACATCTACCGTGACAACTGCAAACAATTTATCAATCGGTACTACCGCAGTGAATTTTCAAAGTTTAGTCAAAGGTATTTTTATAACTAATAGAAGTGCCGCGCCGACAGGAAACCCTACGGGGGGCGGATTTTTATATGCTGAATCTGGGGCGCTACGTTGGCGCGGCTCTAGCGGCACAACCACCACCATAGCATCGGCTTAGGAGTCTAATTATGAGTTTTGAAACAATTGAACAATATGCCGAATTAAAATCACGTGATGAGAGTTACCGCTCACACCTTGCCAATGCTAAAGCGCATATGCAGTTAGCAGATGTGGATTTGACAATATTGCAACAAAATCCAAAATACAACGAGCTCGGGCAAGAGCGCATAGGATTTTATGTGGCATCTAAAACTGTGATAGCGGCGGCAGAAAGAGATTTACCCCCGATCCCGAACAGTTGAAGAAGAAATAGAAGTTTAAAAAAGTAATTTTAACTTAACCAAGGAGATGTAAATGTCGCACCTAAACATAAACTTTGATTTTCCTATTAATGATTTAGAAGGCAAAGAAATTGGGAGAGCCCATAAAATTTTAGCCACATTTTTATACGGGAAACCGGATAGAATTGACATGCTAAAAGCGCACGACTGGGTAACCACTTTAATGCAAACGTCTAAATTAGCAATGGATAGAACCGATGCCGAATTATTAGAACAATCTATTAAGTCTAGCACTCTCAACAATGTATGTGCGCCGTTATTAATTGCGATTAAATCAGCAAAAGAAGAAATAGAAAAAAAGCTTGAGCCTGAAAACTAAACTAAACCTTCCTTGGGGTTTGGCCGCCCTTTTCCCCTCTACGAAAAGGGCGGCATTTTAATTTGGTGAGCAAATGAATATTAAACAATATATCGTTAACAACGAAGGATTGCGCTTGAAACCTTATCGTTGTACTGCTGGAAAATTAACGATCGGGATAGGGCGCAATCTAGAAGATGTGGGCATTTCTGGTGAGGAAGCAAATTTACTCTTTGAGAATGATTTGGCTCATTGCGAGGCAGGGTTGTCACGAAATTTACCGTGGTTCTCTTGGCTAGACGAAGTGAGAAAAGCAGTATTAATTGATATGTGTTTTAACCTGGGCATCAAGGGGCTGCTAGGATTTAAAACTACGCTAAGCTTAATCGAAGCTAAAAAATATACGGAAGCAGCAGAGCAGATGTTAAAAAGCAAATGGGCGCATCAAGTGCCGAAGCGCGCGCAACGCAACTCACGAATGATGACGACGGGGCAGTGGCAAACGTGAGCGATAAATACGTTTGGCATTTAGCAGGTGGCTACACCGTCCTTCTTGCCTTTATACTTTTTACTTTCCATTTTTACCCAAGGCCTAACGATGAAGTTATCGAAGGTCGCCTTATGGATGGCGAGATTGCTATTTTAAGTTGGGCATTTGGCAGCTCTGTTGGTTCGCGTATGAAAGATAATGTAATTGCGCAACAGGGCGAAAAAAAATGAACGCGGCAGAAATTTATTGTATAACAGATAAAGTAATTACGGATGAAGACGTGGAAAAGTTAAGTGAGTTGTATGACTTAGTTATAGAGCAAGGGAAGCACTTAGTTGAGATTTCCACGACGCAAAAACTTTTGTATGAAGATGTAAAAGAAATTAAAGTTGAAATTAAGGCTCATGAAAAACAGTTAAATAAAATCAGCGGGGTAGGGAGCTTTTTGGCGCAGTGGGGCGTGAGCATTTTCTCTTTAATTTCAACGGCAGGCGTGTTTGTTTATTTGATAAATAAACATTTTTTAGTATAGTTAATTTTTTAATAAAAATAAGCTATTTATTTTTGTGCTTTTTTTTCTTAACAAAATCGATTAGCTTTTTTGCGGCCTTTTTTTCGGTATCAACAACATTGCCGACAGGATTTAAAATGGCGTCTTTAGCTACTTTAGCAATATCAATCGGCTTAATTTTTTTTATCTTTTTTATAAATCTGTGAAACCAGCTCATATAGCACCTTTAAAATATGTGTTATTTAATTAATGAATCACTGTCATTTTTTCAGTTTGCATTTGATTGACTTTTAAATGCAATTTCATGGTTTTCTCGGTCTAATCGGTTTAGGAACAAATAATAAATCCTGTGTTTCAATGATCCAATAAGGCGGAACGGCTTTTCTTTGATTAGCTCTTTCTGCTGCCCATTGTTTTGATATTTCATAGTATTTGTAATTGCGCTTGGCGCCGGATGAGGGCTCAAAGCCGAATTCAAAACCCATCCACTTGTCAGCATCTTGATATTTTGAATTATCAGTAACGCGGGAAGGATTAAATTTTGCAAATAGAAAGCTCATTTTTATTTTTATCCTCAATAGGTGAAGCACGGCTGGAGTCGAACCAACTTGGTAACACCATATTATCTGCCTCTCGAGCCTGTTGGCGCGCTGCGTTGAAAGCGCCTGTGTCAGAGAGTTACCTTAACAGATTTCCTCAGCGTGTCGCCGTCCACGCCGCATGCTTCGTAATTCAGTAATACCGATTGAATCCGGCTTGGGAAAGCTTAACAGCAAATCACGATAATACTCGTATTGCTTTTGGCGCAGTGCAATTTCGCGCGGCAAGCCTTCGGTGATTGAGCTGGTTAGAGCATCGAATTTATCCAAGGTGGCAACTATACGGGCTTGTTCGGCGAGGGGAGGAATAGGCATTTTTACAACTTTTAATGCATTTGCGTTAAATTGTGGCTGCCCCCCTCCCGATACTAAATTGTTGGCTTGATTCCAAAATAAATTGCTCTGTGCAAAATACCAGTAGAATTTTGAATTGATAACTTTTTCATTAAAACTTAGTTTTATTAAGAACCCTGCATAAATCGCTGGGTAATCTTCTTCAAAAATCATTGTTTTGCCGTAAGTTGCTCCAGTACGAGCCATAAGCAAATCGTTCTTCTTCAAAATGAATCTTTTATTTTCCTTTGAAATATCAACATACTTTGAATCAGTTTCTATCAGCTTTCCATTGGTATTTATATCAGTGATTCTGACAAAGCGAGCATCTCCATGATCCTGTGCTTTTGCGACATAGCCATACGTGAAGTCGCCAATCTCCCCCAACGTCTTCCACTCCACCTCACCATCTTCAAAGCTTAACAACTGGTCGCGATAGTAGTTGTATTGTTTTTTACGGGCGGTCAGCTCGGCGGTCGGCTCGGCGGTCAGCTTGGTGGTCAGCTTGGTAAAGGCGTCCAGAATGCGGACGATTTCTGCTTGGATTTCTAGCGATTTTTTGGGGTTTTCTGGGCAGGGGATGGGGATT
>Ga0105052_10005927_pt1 | contig 12641 bp, 13 predicted proteins | sample FRY03_FD_78094 | JGI IMG/M metagenome (GOLD analysis project Ga0105052, IMG submission 78094) | Freshwater microbial communities from Lake Fryxell liftoff mats and glacier meltwater in Antarctica - FRY-03 | ecosystem: Environmental > Aquatic > Freshwater > Ice > Glacier meltwater ... | reverse complement strand
TGCAATTGGTCTCTCCCCCATTCTTGAGGCTCGGCGCCAGCCAATCCGGCGCAACCCTCGAAGGAGAATGACGCGGGAGAGACCACCAAACCAGCCAGCTTACACCGCGATCATGGGGTCTAATGGAATGCCAAGGATATGAGGCGCGAGAGACAGTCCCGCGAGAGTGTTTAGCTCTTAGCTGACACCCGCTTGGGCCATTGCTGACCGCAGGCTCGCGTCACCGGAAGCCGACAAAGGCACCAACGGCAACCGCACCAGATCGGTCATCACGCCGGAAATGGACAAAGCGCGTTTGACGGGGCTGGGGCTGCTTTCCACGAACATTGCCGCTGCCAGCGGGGACAGACGCTCATGCAGTGCGAGGGCCTCTTCAAGGCGGCCCTCTGCCCACGCTTTATACAGGGCCACAACCTCACGCGGGCTATAGTTCGACAAGACAGAGGTCAATCCGCAAGCACCGAGTGAAAAGAAAGGAAGTGCCAAGCTGTCATCACCGCAATGCACTACAAAATCTTGCCCGCAAGCGGCTCGCAATGCTGTGACGCGGGCGGGATCGCCACCTGCTTCTTTTATCGCGATGATGTTGGAATATTTGCGCGACAAGGCGCCTGCCGTTTCGGGGGCAATGGCAACGCCGGTACGCCCCGGCACGGAATAGAGCATGATATCCAGAGTTGCTGCTTCGGCCACTGCTGCGAAATGTGCGAAAAGCCCGTCCTGTGTGGGTTTGTTGTAATAGGGAGTGATCAATAGGGCCCCATGCGCGCCTGCATCCGCGGCGCGGCAGGTGGCGGAGACGGTCTTTTTGGTGACATTGCTGCCTGTTCCGGCCAGCACATAGGCCGAATTGCCAGCGCGTTTTACAGTATGGGCAATAACGGCCAGTGCCTCGTCATCTTCCAGCGTTGCGGCCTCACCTGTGGTGCCAACGGGAACAAGGCCTTTGATGCCTGCTTCAAGCTGGGCGTCGATCAGGCGGTCAAAGGCGGTCCAGTCAATGCTGCCGGTTGCGGTGAAGGGGGTGACAAGGGCGGTGAAGACGCCGTTGAAGCGTGTGGATTTGGTCATGATAGGTCCTTTTTTGATATATCAGAGGGTGCGTAGACCCCGCTTGGTTGGCCCAAAAGCCAGCGCGCGGCAGAAAGCGCGCCGGCGGCATATGCGGCACGGCTTGCCACCTCCAACGTCAGGGAAAGCCGTGCCACGCCCAGATCGAAGTGCAGCGTGTTTATGCCGGGTGTTTCCGCTATTCGGTTGATCTTGGTCGCAACGTCGCGACCATCGGGTGAGAGGTCCGCCACCAAGCCCATAGTAGTGGCCGATGCGGCGGGCTTTTTGGCGGCGTTGTAGGTTTCCTCAACACAAATCGCAGCGTCGGGCATGGCCGCGGCAAGCATCAGGCCCGCCTTGCGGAATGCCTCAAACCCGAGGGTGAAATTTGCGCCGATCAAGATTGGCCTTTGACGGCCTTCGGCCTTTAGGCGCGTGGCCTGCTCAGTCGTAAAGCCGGTGGTGCCAATGACCAAGCGCAAGGGGTTTTCGGCCAGATGGTCAAGCAACCCCATCACCGCATCGGGCGTTGAAAAATCGACCAGCACATCGGCTGACAGCCCTGTCGCCAAGGAGGTGGTATTGGAGCCAGAGATCGTCTCGGCCAGCATCAAATCGGGCGCCGCCTCAATTTGCGCGACCACCTCCCGCCCGACCTTACCGCTTGCCCCCAGAATGGCGATACGCATCAGTCGATCACCACGCGGGATTCGGACATTTCGCGGATTGCAATCCGCACGCCTTCACGCCCTAGACCGGATTGTTTGATGCCGCCGAACGGCACATGTTCGGCGCGGAAGTCAGGGCCTTCATTGACCATGATGCCGCCAACCTGCAGACCCCGCGTCAATTTGCGGATTGCGGCGTGATCATTGCTGAAAATACCCGCCTGCAAGCCGTAGTCAGAACTGTTGACCTCCTCCATTGCGGCATCAAGATCGGTGAAACGCCGCAGCGCAAGGATGGGGCCAAAGGTTTCCTCGGCCATCAGTTTCATGATGGGCAGGACATCGGTGATGACTGTGGGGCTGATCATGTTGTCCTCACGTGTGCCACCCGCTAAAATCTGCGCGCCCATGGTTTGCGCATCCGTGAGGCGCGCCATGATTTCGGCCGCGGCGGGGGCGTCGATCACGGGCCCCATCTCTGTTTTCGGGTCAGAAGGATCGCCAAAGCGGTGGGCGGCAACCTTGGCCAGAAGGATTTTGGTAAACTCCGTCGCCACATCTTCGTGCAGGAACAGCTTTTTTGCAGCGGCACAGCTTTGGCCCGCAATTTCAAAACGGTGGCCGATGGAGGTTGCCGCGGCAACATCAAGATCGGCATCGGGCAGCACGAACAACGGGTCGTTGCCGCCCAGTTCCATTAAGCAGCGCACAAGGCCACTGGCCCGCTTTAGCGCAAGTCCAGCATGGGAGCCGCCCGTAAAGGACAATAAATCAATCGGCGCGCGTGCCAAGGCCGTGGCGGCTTCGGCACCGCCATGCACTATCTGCACTAAATCAGTTGGAAAGCCCGCCTCAACGCAAAGTCGCACCAGACGATCCGCACCAAGGGGGGCTTTCGGCGATGGTTTCACCACCACAGCATTGCCAGCCCCGATGGCTGGGCCGAGCTTGTGACACAAAAGGTTGACGGGATAGTTGAAGGGCGTGATCGCCGCGACAACACCGGTTGGTGCGTAGGTAACCACGGCTTGACGGTCCACCCCACCGGATACGATGGCGCAATGCAACACCTCACCATCCAGGAAGGTCGCTGCATCGCCCGACAACTTCAATGTGTTTTGCGACCGGCGAATTTCGTTGCGCGCCTCGGTGATGGTCTTGCCCATTTCGGCGCAAATCAGTTGGGCCAAAATTTCGGCGTCCCGCTTCATCAAGTCGGCCAAGCGGTTCAACAACTCCCGGCGCTGATGCGGGGTGGAGGTGCGGAATCCTGCCGCCGCAATTTTGGCGCGGGCAACAATCGCGCGGATCTCGCTTTCTGGGGTTTCGGGCAGCTCCCCCACAATTGCGCCGGAAAAGGGGTTGTGGATGGAAATCGTGCTGGCTTTGGCTTTGAGCATGGGGGCGGCGATGGTCATAAGATGTCTCCTTTGGTGTCGGTGGTCGCGGCCAGAAGGTCGGACACGGCAATGGGGCTGGCGGGCCAGCGCGGTGCGCCGATTCCGGATTGTGGGGATTTGGAATGTGCCAGTTGGTTCACCCAATCGGCGCAAAAGCGGCCCTGGCAGGGGCCCATCGCAAAACGGCCATCCAGCCGCAACTGGCGCGCTGTCGGGGACGGGCCAAGGGCGCGCAGGTCATCGACGGTGCGCGCCTCGCATCGGCAAATCACGGTATCACTGGGAAGCTGGTGCAGGCGTTCTGCCCCGTCATGGGCATAAATCCGGGCCAGTCGCGTCTGTGCATCCAGTTGGCGTTTTACCTCTCGATCAGGAACAGGCTTGGGCTGCCCCAAAAGCCGTGCGGCCAGTGCCGCACCACCTGCGCGCCCGTCCGCAATTGCAGCCCGCGCGCCAAGCGCTTCATGGCAATCGCCGACCCGGATCACCGGCAAAGTGGCGCAATCGGGCAGGCCAATATCATTTGGTCGGATACCATCGTGCAGGCCGATATGGTCTATTGTGAAAGTCTTGTGGCCCCGCGGGGTTTGTACTTCGGCCTGCAATCTTCCCGTTTCAGAACGGATAGCAGTAAGATGGCTACCGTTCAGAATTGGAACACCCGCAAGGCGAAGGCGGATAAGATACTGACATGCCTCCATCCAATAGCCGAGGGGCAGGCGAAGGGCGGTCAGCGGATGGTGGAAGGGGCGGCCCGCCTCAACAATCGCGACAGGCGGGTTGCCCAGCCGAGTCAGCTCTGCGCCCAGTGCTAAAAGCAAAGGGCCGGACCCAGCCAAAAGAATTCGGCCTGTGGGCGCTTGCCCCAAGGTTTTAAGCCGCGTTTGCAGGCTGCCAACCGTTTCCACACCAACATGGGTCCAGCCCGGGCGGGGTTGCACGGTTTCGCGCGCACCAAGCGCCAGAACCAAGGCGCGTGGGTGGATAAGCTGATTGATCGTCCCCCCCAGCAGGACCGTGCCAGTATGGTCCAACCCGCAAAACCGCGTGGAAAGGTTGATGGTGATATTGTCCCTTTGTGCGATCAGACCTGTCATGACCCCATCCCAACGCCGTTTTTGCGCCGCAGATGCAACCGATTTGACGCCGGGCCTGGGCTGGCGATGGATAGCGCCGCCAAGCGCTTGTCCCTGATCCACAACCAGCACTTTAAGGCCCACGCGGGCAAGTTCGGTCGCCGCCGACAAGCCCGCAGGCCCCCCCCCAACAACAATAACAGGTGAGTCAGGCATCCGAGCCTCCGATTTCTGGCGACAGATGCAGGCCGTCATGTGCTGGTAGCAGACAGGCCTCGGTCAGGCGGCCATCTGCGCGGATCAGGCAACCCTGACACAGGCCGATACCGCAGAAAACCGCGCGGGGTTGGCCGGTAAGGGCAGTGCCGAACTGCGCAATTCCGGCCTGCAAAAGCGCATTGGCGACCGAGTCACCGCTTTGAAAAGGGATGGCGCTTTCATTCCAGAACATCGTGCCGATCATCTCTGTGCCTCCAAGCGCTGACGTGTGAACCGGTTGGGCGAAAGGATTGCCAAATCAGCGGCAATCGCGTCTGTGGGTGGCAATCCACGCACGAGATGCGCGACCTCGCGCCCCATCAGGGCGGAAAGGCAGATGCCATCGCCTTCAAATCCGGTGGCAATGGTGATGCGCGGCTCGCCTTGCAGCGTGCCGACGATGGGCAGATTATCGGGGGTTGCGGCGCGGATGCCTGCAAAGGCGCGGATGATGCGGCGGTCTGACAGTGCCGGAAACGCATCAACCGCGCGCTGCATGAGGTACTTCATTGTGACGAAATCCACTCGGTTTGGGTCACCGTGATCTTCCCTGCTTGATCCGATCAGGAACTGGCCGGTTTGCAAGGGGTCAATAACCACAGGCGGCAGCGGCACAATCTCGGTCGTTTTAGTCTTGGCCACCAGATAGGCGGCGGCGGTCAGCGATCCTGGCAACGCACTCAACGGACCGCGATCGGTGACAAACAACTGTCCCGCCCGTGGTTGTACCGGCAAATAGGGAAAAACAGCTTGGGTCGAGGTTCCGAGCGCCGCCACCAGATGCCCCACACGCAAGCGCTTGGCCCCAAGATCCATCGTGACGCCTGCTTCATCTGTCTCTATGCTTTGAACGCGGGCAGGCCAAAGCGGGGTAATCCCGGGGGTTGCCAGATAGGCGCGCACGGCCATATGGCCGGGCATATGGCCTTCGCCCGTCAGGGCCACCAAGCGTTCCACATCCGAGCCAAGACCGGGCAGCAAGTCCGCACCGCCATCGCCGGTCACTTGTACAGGGCCACCGATCTGAACCAGCTTTTCAATCAGCGCATCAAGGGCAGCAAGCTCGGCCTCTCCCTGTCCAAAAACGAAAGAAGGGCGGGCGTGAAAGGCCTTGGCCAACAATCCCTGCGCCGCCAGATCACGGGTATATATCAGCGAGGTGGACGCCAGACGCGCAAGAGGGCCGGGTTTTTTGGAGGCAACCGATACCGCGCCATCCGATGCGCCTGACGCAGCAGCAGCGGGACCTAGCGCATCAATCACGACAACCCGTAGGCCCGCCTGCGCCAGATGCCACGCAATTGAGGCGCCGATGATTCCGGCCCCGGCAATCGCGACATCATGATCAAGGTGCTTGGGCAAGGCTTGCTTCCTATTGTATGTATGCGACGGCTGACTTGGCTTCCAAATCCATCGGTTAAAAACAGGCTAGCCCTCGTCCCAAAACGGCGCGATGTAAAATTGCGCAACGCAGTTACAACATTTTTTGCAAGACAGGCGATCTGTGTCCAAAAAAAAAAGATAAACGTCGCATCCTATAATTATGTTTGTATGAATCTGAGGCATTCTTGTATTGCTCGAAAGCGCGAAACGGGGTGCTGTGTCAGTCACGGCCCAATCCAGAAAGCCGACAGATCGCTTACGATATTCCCAAACAGAATTGCGCTTTGCGCTGACAAGGAGGAAATGATGACCTTTCTGAAAAGAATGACCACCGGGATTGCCGCAGCGGCAATGATGCTTGGCACCAGTTTTGGTGCCGTGCAAGCACAGGAAAAATCGACCATCGACGAGATCCGCGACCGCGGGGTTCTGCGGATTGCCGGCATTTTAAATGAGGACCCCTATTTCTCAAAGGATCCGCGCAGCGGCGAATGGCGTGGTTTTGTGGTTGAAATGGGCAAGGATATGGCAACCGAATTGGGGGTGGAGTTCGAGGTTGTTGAATCGAGCTGGGCCAATTCCATCCTTGATGTTCAATCGGGCAAGGTCGATCTTGCGTTTGCGCTGACGGCATTGCCCAAGCGTGCGCTGGCGGTACATTTTTCGTCCCCGACCTATTACAACAGCTTTGTCATCATTTCCCCCAAACCGGAACTGAAGGGCAAGACCTGGGCCGAGTTGAACGACCCGGCCTATACGGTCGCGGTGGATCTTGGGTCTTCGCAAGACCAGATCACAAAAGCATTCTTGCCAAAAGCGAACATCTTGCGGTTCAAAACACGGGATGAGGCGATCTTGGCCGTCAGCACCGGGAAGGCTGATGCGATCATCAACACCGTCCTGAACGGCATGGTGATGACCAAGAAAAACGACCGGATTGGTCAGGTCTATGTGCCGACGCCAATCCTGTCGTCACCCTCAGTGATCGGTATGAACCAGAATTCTGATGACACCTGGCGCGGGTTTGTGTCCGCGTGGGCGGACTACAACCGCCGGGTTGGCAACAGCCAGACGTGGATTTTGAAAGGCCTGGAGCCATTCGATGTCAAACTGGAAGACCTTCCCGAAGGTTTTGATATCAACGGCTAACCCTTATGCGCGGGCCAAACCGGCCCGCGCCCCCCCAACCACGGCAGGAGACAGGCCGAATGTATAATTGGGATTTCTACACCGTCATGCAATCTTTTGACCTTTTCGTTTACGGGGTCTGGACAACGCTTTTATACACAATCGGCTCTATCTTCTTTGGGGTCATCATCGGACTCGCGGCTTGCTTTGCGCGTCTGTCACGTTTTGCCTCGCTGCGTATCTTGGCCCGCAGCTATCAGGAGTTGTTCCGTTGCACGCCGCTTTTGGTGCAAATCCTTTGGGCTTATTACGCCTTGCCGATGCTGCTGGGGATCAGCATTTCCAATGTTACCGCCGGGCTGCTGACCTTGTCGCTTTATGTTGGCTCATTCTATACCGAGATTTTCCGTGGCGGCATCAATGCCATCGACAAGGGCCAGCGCGAGGCTGCGGCCGCGATTGGCATGTCAGGCGCGCTTGCCATGCGGCGCATCATTCTGCCGCAGGCTGTGAAAAAGATGCTGCCCGCGTTTATCAACCAATCGGTCATTCAGGTAAAAAACACCTCGCTGCTTTATGCAATTTCGGTGGCAGAACTGACCTACATGACCTCGGTGGTGAATTCCGAAACCTACCGCCCGCTGGAAGCCTATTCCCTGGCCGCCGTGATGTATTTCGTAATGCTGTTCCCGCTGACGCAGGTTGCCGATCATTTTGAACGCCGCATGCGCCGCAGCGACTAATCCGGGAGAGAGTAGATGACACAGACACAACCCGCGATTTCCGTCCGCGGCCTGACCAAGAACTTTGGCACGCTTGAGGTGCTGAAAGGTATTGATCTAGACCTGATGCCGGGGGAGGTGCTGGGTCTGATCGGTCCTTCCGGCTCCGGTAAATCCACGCTGATCCGCTGCCTGAACATGATGGAGACGCCCAGCGGCGGGCAGTTCTTGTTCAATGGCCGTGAGGTGACCGCCAAGTTTAGGGATGTGGGCAATAAAATCGGCATGGGCAATCTGCGCCGCAATGTCGGTATGGTGTTCCAGCATTTCAACCTGTTCCCCCATCTTAGAGTGCTGGACAACATCACCGAAGGCCCGCGTACGGTGTTAAAACAACCGCGCGCCGAGGCTGAGGCCTACGCGATCGACCTTTTGGCGCAGGTCGGGCTGGAAGATAAGGCCAGCGCATACCCAGCGCATTTGTCGGGTGGGCAAAAGCAGCGTGTGGCGATTGCCCGCGCCTTGGCCATGAAGCCTGAGGTGCTGTTGCTGGACGAGGTGACCTCCGCCCTTGACCCCGAGTTGGTGGGCGAGGTTCTGGCCGTGATCCGCCGTCTTGCTGACCGCGGCATGACTATGGTTTTGGTGACGCATGAGATGGGCTTTGCCGCCGATATTGCCAGCCGTGTTATCTTTATGGAACAGGGTGTCATTGCTGAAACTGGCAGCCCTGAAGATATCCTGCGCAATCCGAAATCTGAACGCCTGCGCGGTTTTCTGTCGCGTTTTCACGGCTAGGGGGGAATGATGGCCCCCATATTTCCGGTGCTGATCTTGGGCGCTGGCCACATGGCGCAACGGATTGCGCAGATGCTGCAACAAGATGTGCGCTTTGATGTAGCGCTTGCAAGCCGCGATGGCGATGCGCTTGCGGCGACCGAGGGGTTGGTTTGCTTGCCGCCTTTGGTTGGCGATCTGCGCGAGGCGCTTGCGGGCGCTATCCGTGGCAGGCGTGCGGTCATTCTCGCTGATCCCACGCTGCCCGCCGCTGATATTGCACGGGTGGCGATTAAGGCAGAGTGTCACTATCTCGATATCATGGAAAGCGCTGTTTCCAGTGCTGCCGTGGGTGCATTGGAGGGTGACGCACGCGGGGCAGGGGTCTGTCTTGCACCCGGTTGTGGCTTGGCACCGGGATATGTGACCGCGCTTGCCGCGGAGGCGTTAGCGGCTGCGGGGCTGCATGACGAGATCACCGTTTTCGTGGGCGTCCTGCCTGCCAAGCCGGAAAACCGGCTCGGCTATGCGAATATCTGGGGCATTGAGGGGTTGGTGGGGGAATATTCCTCACCTTGCCTTGCGCTGCGGGGCGGGCATTTGGCGGAATTGCCACCGCTTTCGGAACTGGAATCCATCTATCTAAATGGCAAGGAGTTTGAGGCTTTCACAACCGCAGGCAGCCTTGATGCATTGGTGCGTGCGCATGAGGGTCGCGTGGCGGGGCTTTCGTTCAAAACCCTGCGCTTTCCGGGGCATTTGGATTATATCCGCTTTTTGCTGGATGATCTGGGCTTATCAAAACGACTGTATCAGTTTCGTAGTTTGCTCGCGACCGCCCTGCCACGCATCGAGGATGATCACATAATAATTGCGCTCCGCCGCCGCACGGATGCGGCCGAAAGCTGGGCCTCAAGGATTTTGGAGGCGGTTATCGATGGCAATGGTCAACAGGTCAGTGCGATTTCAACGGCTACGGCGTCCCATGTTTGCGCAACGCTGGACCTGATCTTGGGCGGGGATGCAGCATCCGGATTTGTGGCGCCCGGCGTATTGCTCCCGGCGGCCTTGCGTAATTCTGCTTTCTTCTGTCATCTGGATCCAGTGGGCGCTGCATCTTACGCCCCCTGACGTGGAAAAGGGCAAACATGATTGTGCGTAAGCGAGGCGAAGCAGGGAACAAGACCGTCAACCCGCCCTTGGCTGAGGAGAAGCGGCCCAAGATCGACATCGCGTTGATGCAGACGTTCCATTTGGTCGCGCGCACGGGGTCGTTTTCGGCGGCTTCACGCGAACTCAATATCTCCTACCAATCCGCCGCCAATCATGTGCGCCGGTTAGAGCAGTTATACGGCGCGAAACTGGTGGAGGCAGAAAAAGGCTCACGGCAAATCACCCTTACGCCGCAGGGACGTGCGCTTCATGCGTCATTGGGCGAAGAGCTGGAAACAATCCTTTCGCGTATTTCGGTGCTGTTGCATGATGTGCGCTCTGTTCTGCGCGTGGGCGTGCCGCAAGCGCTTTTCCACCATTTCTTTCCCAAGATCTTGCAGGATTTCCGCGTTGAAGCGCCTGATATTGAGCTTGCCTTTTATGAGCGCGACACGGCCTTGGAAAAGATGATGATGGTAGGCGCGCTTGATGCCGCCGTAAGTGAGCGAAGCTTTAGCCATCCAGCAATCACCCAACATCTTTTGGGCACCTACAGGCTGGTTCTGGTCTGGCCGACCGACTGGGGCATTCCCGCAGAAGGAACGGATATCGAAGCTTTTCGCGAGCGGCCCTACATAACCTATGAAGCGGGCCAAACCGTGCGGGAACGTGCTTTGGAGTATCTCACGCGGCAGATGCAGACTGCGCCGCTTGTCGCGACCTCAGCCTCAGGGAGTACCAGCGTGACACGTCTGATCGAGGCCGGGCTTGGTTATGGTGTGGTTCCCGAATGGGCCGCTGCAGAGGTCAGCTCCCAGACAATGCGGCGTGTTCTTGGCGGGATGGAACCGGTAAAGCTGTGGTTCGCCCATACTGCTTTTCTGGGCAACAACACCTATGTGCGCGCGCTGCATCGATGCTGCCAAAAAACGCTGGGCGATACGAAACTAGATTTGCACTTATGAACTCCCTCAGTTTAAGAGCATTGAAAGTTGTTCCATCAATTTGTTGCTGCTGATTTACCAAGGTTAAATCCTGAGCGACACATCCAAAATCGCAAAGCAGTCTGGGTTCGCCAAATTCAGGTTGCTACGGTCTGTTGACATTCACCGAAGCCGGATGTCGGTTGATGCGAGGGCGATGAAGGCGCTGAAACTGGTGGGGTCTGATGCCGGAGAGTGCAGGATCATACGCTAAGAATTCTAACCTATTGAAATATAAAGCCTTTCTAGACATGGCCTTTTCAACCAAACCTGAAAAAAGGTAACTAAAAATATACAATGATATCAGATACTTATTTTCACTATCGTATGATCCTGCACTCTCCGGCATCAGACCCCATCAGGTCTCTTTTTGCAGGACGCAGGAGACCCATCTTTTGTTGATTGCCTGATAAGACGATGATCTAGCCCTTCATTTTTGCTTAGACCACAACCTACTATAGCATCGCAAAATTGCAACTCGACGGCCAGTTCGTCCAAGTCTTTCGCATCTGCGCGGGCTTATTGAGGTGCCCGACCATCACGTCGATGGAGTATGGAAATGCCAGCTCACGTTGTCCCACCGCCTCGGAAAAAACTCCTGACGATGGGAAATGACGCTACTTTCGGGAAGCTTGCGCTGTTTTGGTTGTCACATAAAATAAGATTTTGAGTTTTCACAAAAACGCTCGTTTTTGGTGCGTTCAAGTTAGGCTGTCGATAAATTCTGTTACGGCAACCTCAGTGTCCGTGAGCATTTTCCCCACGCGCCATCATCATATGATGCTCGCGGTGATGATCTTGGCTCGCCATAAGGCCGAAAAAACCCAACCCTCTGATCCGCTCTATGACAACGCGAACATCGCTCGTAACCCGTAATTCGATTCCGGTTTCCGTTTCTGAAGTTGTGACCGTCCAGCGATCATCATTCGAAAGCTGCGCCGCGTGCGCAGGGACCATGCGGCGCAGTGTGGCAAGCGTATCTGCATCTCCGGTTGCAACTGCACTGATGCCGCCAGAAACCTGTGTTTCTGTCACAACGGTATCTGAGATCAACCGGTCCATGTCCACAAGATGGGCGCGCAATCCCCCAAGATCGACCTTTGCCCAGTCTGTGGTCGGGTCAGTCTCCAAGACGCGCACCACTTCCGATAAGGCGGCAAAAGCGCCCTGACCCGGTTCGGTGAGAGGCGAACCGTCTAAAATATTACTTTGCATATGGGTATCATGGTCCATCGTTTCGTCGGGGCCATTGTGGTTAGTCTGAGCAATCGCAAAAGTGGTGCTGCCCACAATGGCCACCAAAGCAAGAACAGTGATCGTCCGCATAAATTTCTCCAGTATGTGAGTTTCAATTAACCCTACCTCCCGTCGCGCAAAACCAATATGATCTCTATCATGTTGGACTGGCATCATATCTTTGATGAAGCCCCGGATCGCGTGCTAAAAGCTGGCGCTGCATTGTTCCGGCGTGAAGACCCTGTGCGATTCATGTATATCGTTCGTTCAGGGATGATCGCCCTTGAACGTCCAATTGTGGATGGATCGACACTTATCCTCCATCAGGCAACACAGGGCATGGCCTTGGCCGAGGCTTCCCTGTTCGCTGAGACCTACCACTGCGATGCAGTTGCACGAGAGCTATCAGTCGTTGCCGCCATGCCCCGTCCGACCTTTTTGGTTGCACTACGAAAGTCACCAGATGCAGCACTCAGTTTGATTGAAGCTCACTCGAAAGAGATTCAGAAACAGCGAGCGCGTGTTGAAATTCTACGCCTACGCCGCGTGGTAGATAGGCTTGATGCTTGGCTAAACCTCTACGGCGAACCAGCCAAAGGCGAATGGATTAATGTAGCCCAAGCAATCGGCGTTTCTCAGCCTGCGCTTTATCGAGAACTGGCGAAAAGGCGTGACTAAAACCCTCGTTTTCGCCGGTCCGCCCTGTCCCACGCAAGATCAACCACTTCGCGGTGACACAAACTCCCGCCAAAACCTTTGCAGTTCTGGCAGGTTTTTGTCGTGGCAGGGTGTCTGGGGCACCAGT
>Ga0105052_10005926_pt1 | contig 12642 bp, 14 predicted proteins | sample FRY03_FD_78094 | JGI IMG/M metagenome (GOLD analysis project Ga0105052, IMG submission 78094) | Freshwater microbial communities from Lake Fryxell liftoff mats and glacier meltwater in Antarctica - FRY-03 | ecosystem: Environmental > Aquatic > Freshwater > Ice > Glacier meltwater ... | reverse complement strand
CGATAAACCCCTGACAGAGTCAGGGGTTTATTTCCTCGTGTATAGAAGTTCAAATCAAATCTGAGCCAATTGTATACTTTTCTACCACTCCATCCTTCGTGAGCTACTTTCTCAAACATTTGTTTAATGACGTGAGCTCTATCAGGATCTAGTATTATCTGACACTTCTTATCCATTTTTTTTTGGTTCAAGTATCCCAGCGGTGCCATCCCTGGCCAGAGACCTGACTCTACTCGCGTCCGTAGTCCACGCTTTACATTGATACCTCGATTATCATTTTCAAGTTTTGCCTGAGATCCGAGAATCATCAGCAGGAACTTTTCATTTGGATTGTTACTGAATGTTTGTCCGAAGGTTCGTATCTGCAGAAGTTTACCTGCATCCATCAGATCAACAATTTTTCCAAGATCTCCTGCGTTTCTTGAGATTCGATCAGGTGCCCATGTCAAAATAGCATTGTATTTACCAGATGATATTTCTTCTACTATCTCGTTAAATACTGGTCGTTGTCCTGTTTCTTTAGCAGAGTGAGATTCTCGTTTCATTGATACAATTTCAAGTCCTTCGCGTTCTGCAAGTTGTAACATTTCTTTGATTTGTGAATCAATAGATAGTACTTGTCGTTCCTCTGATTCGCTTGATTTTCGAGCGTAGAGGCAGTACTTCGTCTTTATAACCTTTAAGCCTTTAAAAATAACTCTATTTCATTAAGTGCATTTGCTACACCTTCAGTCATTTCTTTATAAACCTTTTCCAATCTTTCAACTTCTTCTCCATGTTCTATCATTGGTGCATATAAATGGACACAGAGATTACTAAGTTCACTCAGAATGAAAGAAAAATAATCATGAAAAGATATTATAAAATCTTTATCACTTGTTTTGCTTGCGAGTGCGTCGTAAAGCATTTTTTCTTTATCCAAAATAGTATTCATGTGCTTAGTATATCATTCTGAATATTTTTCTCATTCAAGGTATCTTATATAGAACTATCCGATTTGTAAATCTTATAATACTCCCTGCCGAAAACTTGCTCAAAATCATTCATAGAAAGAGAGGCCGGAAACTCATTCGTATGGATTTGTGACTTATGAGTTTTCAAACATTCATATTTTTTTTCTAATTCAATCTTATTAAGTTCATAAAAAAATGATATCTCACTTTCAGATAGACCAAACTCCTTAGACCAATAAGACAATTGAGGCAAGGATTCAGTACCCAGTCTGTCTTTAGAATCATTTATCCAATCTAATATTCTATTTCTATTTAGAGTCACCTCTAAGAAATTTAAAACTTTATTTCTATTTTTTTCTATATACTCTCTTCCTACCTTATGAAGAAGAACGTGATCCTTGTTACCATAACCTCCATTTTTATCATAAGAAACTAAGACGAAAGGAGTTTGTATCTTATTATCAGTAATTATTTTATCGAGTTCACTAAGCAAAGTCTCTGTTTCCTGATTTATAAATGGTAAAGCATTACTTCCTTGATATTGTGGTTCGCAAAAAGGTAAATAAAATATTTTATGAATATTTAGGATAGTACTCACTGATGCAATTTCTTTTTTTCTAATAAGTGTTTTTTTCTGACCCTCAACTTCTTCTGCTGCAGCGTAGATAAGTATGCACTTTCTTCCATTTTTTTGTAGGTAATTGATTGTTCCAGCAGAAAGAAAGGATTCGTCATCAGCATGCGCATGTATGAAAACTACAGTGACATTTTTAGGAAAGATATTACTAATATTTAGGAGTATATTATTCATGGTTATATCTTACAATTTCCTTTAATATAATAAAATCTTTTTCTATGGAATTTTCTGGTGTAGTAAAGTTGTCAATATATCGGTAGGCATCTTTAGATAATTTATCCCTTTCAATTAATGCCTTAGTTGAGTTCTCTGCAAAAAGCTTAAAATCAAATAGCGGTGTCTTTAAAACTGCATTGATGTCTGAGTAGTTTATATGTGAAAAAGGTACATCCCATACTATAACTGGTAAACCATATGATAGAGCTTCATTAACAACGGTGGGAAAATTGTCTAATATTGAAGGGTAAATAAAAACTGAACTTTTTAGAAAGAAATCTCTTTTTTCATCTTCTTTTATCCATTTAATATATTCCAGTGAAACCAACTTATTCAGTTTAAAACGCTGGATTAATTTATCTAACGCTTGCTGACTAAAAGAGTCATCAGTCCTACCAATGACTGCTACTTTAATAGGTCTATTAATTAATAATGAGATATTTTCTAATATATCTTCTAAATATTCTACACCCTTTCCTGATTCCATCCTTGCCATGTAAACAAAATCGTACTTCATATTTAGACATCTTTTTCCAACACTTTCCTTTTTTAGTATCATGGGTTGTTGTAGCCAAACATGGGAGTCTTTAAAGTAATTTTTTATGTAAAATTCTACAGTCCTATTACTTGCAATTATTTGTATATTTTCAAACACGTCGCGAGCCTCTTTATAATGTTCTAAAATATAAGATTTTTTAAATTCATCTATTTGAGATTGAGAATGATTTACTGCGTCTTTTTCGAAATCCTTAGAAGGGTTAATTGGAGAAACAACAAATGGCATTGCGTGAAAAATAGTAGCGAAAGGAACTTTATTTTCTAAGGTAATACTTAACTTTTTCAATAAGTCCCAATACTCTAGTGTAAGAACAACTAAATCAGGTTTTGTATCCTCAATTATATCAATAATATGGTCAGTTACTTCATCAATATTTCTTAAACTCCACCCTTCAAAAGATACTTTGTGATAAAGAAAATTAACTTTATTATATTTATTTTTTACCTCAAGAGTATCCTTGTGTTCACTCAGAGAAAGTACACTTATTTTATGTTCTTCTTGTGTATATTCAAGCTGAGAAAATATTCGTCTTAAATAACTACTTTCTAGTGATAATTGATCGAATGTTATGTAAAGTAATTTCATTATTCTATATTTTTAGATGAAGCTTTTTCAGCAATTAATAATAGATTTCTTACTAATGTATATGGATTATATTTTTTACTTCCCATTTCATAGACAATATTTCTGTTGAGTTTGAGACAGTATTTTATTGCTTCTGATAACTTTTGTGGCACTTCACTCTCCTGTAATGAACTCACATTTATTATTTTACCTAAGAGGTTGCTGTCTATGGCTTCGCATACAGCATCATTACCAGTCCATGTGATACCTGCAACAGGAATCCCGCACGACAATATTTCTCCGAGAACTCCTGCCCCTGCCTCTGGAAAGGATTTATCAACGGTATAGATAGCACATCTCGCATTGGTAATTATATCCATCTTTTCCTGCCCAGTCTTAAAACCTAATAAATTAACGTGAGGAAGATGGAACATGGCTTTATACTCCTCGTAATACTCTGGCTGATAAACCGTCTTTCCTAATATATAGATTGGGATATCTAATAACCCCGCGGCAGTAATAGCATAGTGAGGTGCTTTGTCTTTATCAAGCCTACCTAGCCATACTAAGTATTCTTGAGGTTTTTCAACAAAATAAGGATCTTCATTTACTCCATTATGAAATAATAAAGCTTTTACAGGTTTTTGTTCTTTGTAAGTTTCTACCATTTCATCCGAATAGCAAAAAAGTATTTTATCTTTTCCATTAAAACTTTTTTTCTTGTATTTATAAGGGTGAAGTTGATAACTCAGTAGAGAATTTGCACAATTTTCAAAAGGCACTACCCACTCATCTTTATCAAAATATTCGTGCCCAGCAAAAAGAAAATCACATTTTCCATATATACTAAGAAATTCTTGATATGTATGCGAATTTAATTGTTTTGGGAAATATTTTGCATTTGGAACATGTTCAGGCAACCACATTGGCCCAGTTATTATTACCTCATATCCTTCTAGCTCGGAAGCTATTTTTGCAAAATGCCAAATACGTTTTTCAGAGCTTCCCATGTCAAAGTTTGGAAAGGTGTAATTATTTGGATTATTATAATCACAAACTATTATTTTTTTCATAGTATATTTATACAGATAGATGCTCCTGGCTTAATAAAACTTTTTTATTTTCATTAAAGATGTAAACATCACCAATAATTTCTATCTCGTTATTTTTTAATATGAGTCCCGCATTTTCTGGTAATGCTAATATTGGAATTTTAATTTTATTAAAGGCCTCAAATATTTTACTATCAAGATTTTCTTCATAATGGCAAATTATGGAATAATCATTGAATAAATTCATTCCTGAGTGGTATTGATAGTCTTCATTGTTTTCTTCTTCAACAGTTCTAATATCTTTCCCAAAGATGATAGCTCCAGCACTTCCTCCATATATGATTCCCTCATTATCTATATACTCAATGAATTTTTCGTTTAAACCTCTTTTTTTTACATAATTAAGAAGAGCAAAAGTATTTCCTCCTCCAATATAAATAGCATCAAAACCAGAGAATTCTGGAATTTCATCATCTTCAAGCAACATTGTAAAATCTACATCTTTGTCATTGCAATATGTTCCAATCAGTGAAGAAAACCAATCATAGCAACCTTCGTATCCAATTAAATCAACTCCCATAGCGACTGGGATGTAAAGTATTTTGCTATTGTTTTTTAATAAACTGAAGTATTTTCTATCTAATTCTTTTGTTTCAGGAATATCACCTCCTCCAGATATGAATATTTGTCCTTTCATTATTTTAGTTGGTTTAATATATTATTAATAATTTCACTTGGTATGCTGAATTCCATTTGAGTAAGAAACCCTTCCGTAGACTGATTGATTTCAATATATATGTCCTTACCTTCACTTTCTTTTAATTTTGTTAAAAATAAACTATTAAAATTTCTATCATTCTCAGTTTTTATTACTTCTACAACATTTTCTTTGGTAATAGATGCTTCGTTACCCCACTTATTCCATTCATCAAAAGATAAGTTTACAATTTTCTCAACATCAAATCCTAAGGCTTTGTTCCTATCAATAAATCTTTTTGAGAATTGTCTAAGTCTATAACCATGGTCTTTTCCTGATGGCACCACCCCATCACCTGCAATCAATACCATACTTCTCACAGCATCAAGTATGGATGATATCTTGTTTGTATCAATCTCTTTATTTTCAGAATATATTTCAGAGAATTCTGGGAGATAATCAGCATCTTTTTTTATTGCCCAATTAAGTCTCTCCACTCCGAAACCAAAATCAGTGATAGTTATTTTTTTATTTTCATCTACAGGATAATCATATATGTATACACATTCACCCAATTCGACATTCTGAAAGTATACTGAAACAGAAATATTATCGAAACTCTTTTCTCCATGCGAAGAATGATTACTCTCAATATTGAATCTAAGATCGGAAGCTTTAATGCCCTGCTGTTCAAGCATACGAATAAATTCATTACAGGTATCAATAAAATCATTTGGAGTAGATTCAGTAATCCCTATTGAAAAGTTTACAAAAGAAGTTGAAGTTCCCTCCGAAACTTTGTCCATAAATTGACTCCTTATTACGGGTTGGAATATTGCAAATTTTTCTTTTTCAAACCCTCCTTTTTCTCTTGTTAGTGTTTCTAAATGCTGAATACCTGCTGTGGTAAAGAAGGTGCTATCTTTTGACGGTCTAGAAACTTTATCTGGCTCTCTTCTAGGGATGTCTTTAAAGTAATCTGAGAAATCCTCAATATTATTAAACCCCTCCACTTTACTTTCCTTATCTTCAATTACTTCTGTATCTGTAGATGTGTTAATCCTTAACATTTCCCCATCTTTTTCTGAAACAAGGTTTAACTTCCCAATAATAAAATCTTTATTAATATTTATTTGCTCAAACTGTTTAGAGTTATAGTTTTCCATACACTAGTAAAGCCTTACTTTTTGCTCTAATAATAGTTTCGTAATATTAGGAATATTTTTCAGCTCTTCTTCCACAAAAGACTCAACCTCCTTCTCGTTTGTAAAATCGTCAGGTAGAGTTATGCATGTCACCCAAGGATCTAGCAAATCTCTTCCACTCTGACTTATTAATGAAACCTCATTTGGTATATTAAACTTTTCGTATATTTTTCTACTAATTTCTGAAGCTGCAACATAGTAAACCTTACCAATATGATAAACAGGGTTCTTTCCACACGCTCCTTCCATGCTCATGAGCCTCATTGGGGTTATTAATCCATTTATACGGTTACCTCTTCCGACTAACCCTTCATCTCCGCTTTCTATTGAGGATCCCGTAGCTGTTAGATATAACTCAGTATTTTCGTAATTATCTCTTGTATTAATATGAATATCGAATGATTCAATACCTGCATTTTTGATAATATCTTCAATAAGAAGACGTGAAAAATCTATATTTTCTTTATATTCATCAATATTTTTTACAAAAGTTGAAATTTGAGGAATACACAAGGTTATGTCGTATTTATCCTCGTAACGGAACGCCATTACCTTAATATCTGAACCCATCCAAGGATTTTTACTTTTAAATTCAGATGAATTTAATTTCTCCTCAATATCTAATGCTAATTTTTCTAGTTTACTATATGGAGCATAGCCAACCCCCAAAGATGTATCATTAGATACTAAATGCTTAAGTTCTTGTATATCATCTAAACTTCTTGGTTCAAACCAGAATTTTCTAGTACCTTTTTCAGAACCAGCCTCTTCAGTTTTACCGGGACTACTTTGATTACTAAGATTATAATGAAACTCTAAATCTGTTTCCGGATCAATCATTGGAAACTTTGAATGTAAAAATTCTTTAGCTGTAGATAAAAGTAATTCTTTTACTGGAATAATTATATCTCCAAATTTTGTTGAGGCTCTACCATTAATTAATACTCTTATAGGATTTATTAGCTTCCCTTCTCCAAAACGGACAGAAGAAGCTCCACCTAATAATCCAACTTTATCAAAATTATGATGCAAAACCGCACCAAACTTTTTTAGAGTATAGTTTGAATAGTCAACAGAAAGCTGTTCTGCCAAAGCATCAGACAAGGTGTCAGGGTGCCCAGAACCTTTTCTTTCTACAAATTCGTATACTGGTGCAAATATTTCTTTTTTTGTTATATATATCATATTTATTTTCCTTCAATAAAATCTTCTACTTTAGTTCTTGCTACATCATCTCTATATTGAACTAGAGGTGATTTGAATGCATAAGCACTTATGGCTTCAAGATTCCCACTTATTCCTCTATCTAATGCTACTTTCATTGCGCGAATTACGTCAATCATAACTCCAGCACTATTAGGACTATCTTCAACGCTTAATTTCAAATCTATCTCATAAGGCACATCGCCAAACTGCTTACCTTTTATGTTTATATAACAGACCTTATTATCTTTCATATGAGGAATATAATCACTAGGACCAATCCTCACTGCGAAATTACTATCTGTTTCTGGAATAATTGATGCAACAGACTGAGTCTTTGATTTTCTCTTACTCACTATCCTCATTTCGTCCTTCATGTTTAGGAAGTCAGTGTTTCCTCCTATATTTAATTGATAAGTACTATCAATAGTCTGTCCACGATCATATATTAATCTTGCGAGAGTTCTATGTAATATAGTTGCCCCTATTTGAGATTTAATATCATCTCCAGCACAAGGTAAACCTTTCTCTTTAAACTTTTTAATCCATTCCTTATCGGAGCAGATAAATTCTGGAATTGCATTTATAAAACCAACTCCAGCCTTAATTGCTTCATTTGCGTAAAATCTCGCGGCCTCTGCACTTCCTACTGGAAGGTAACAAATAAGCATATCTGCGCCACTTTTACTTAAAACATCAGCAACGTCGACTGATTCTTGAGATTCATCGACTAATATGACTTCCGACATGTGTTCAGCAACACCATCGAGTACTGGTCCCTTAGATACATTAATCCTTTTTTCTTCAACCTTAGAGAAAACTTTTGTACAATTGGGTTCAGTAAAAATTGCATTTGATAAATCACTGTTTACTTTTCTTGAGTCAACATCAAAAGCAGCAACAAATTCAATGTCTGATATTTTGTAACCTGCAAACTCTTGATGTACTAGACCTGTCAGAGTATTGTTATTATTAGAGTAATAGGATACTCCTTGAACTAAAGAACTTGCACAGTTACCTACTCCAACTAATGCAACTTTTATTTTTTTATCATACATGATATTTAATTAGGAATTAGAATTATTAAAAATCATTATTTACATGTCTATATTATATACTCTCATATATTTTGATTCCTGGAAAGGAAGAATTTTATAAATTGTTGTGTTATAATGTATATATCTCAGAAATTGGCATTTGTTGGCATTTGAACCCGACCCACAAGCATATTTTATGTTTGTAAAATTATCCTCAGAAACCCTTGTGGTGCTTGGAGCTCTGGGTACCATACCCATGGCCTCCGCAAAATGAAAGGAAATTTTATGGTTTTGTTTTCGTCGCTTTGTCCACATACTTGTAATATACTACAATATTGTTATACTACACAACAAGAGTATACTGTTCTTGTGGATACTCCAACGACAAAACTTGGCAGAAATATAAAACGCATTCGCGAGCGTAAGCAAATGTCGCAGGGCGACATTTGTCGTGCAACAGGTTTTGACCGCGCTCAAATGAGCAACATTGAATCAGGGAATGGTAATCCGACGTTCGCGACAATTGATAAAATAGCTAAAGCACTCGGCGTTTTGAGTGATAAACTTTTAAGATAAATAATATGAAACAACTTTCACTAGAATATATACGTCATACCCTGGCTCATTTGCTGGCGGCAGCGGTGGTAAAAAAATATCCTCATGCCAAATTAACACTTGGTCCAGCGATTGAAAATGGTTTTTATTATGACATAGACTTTTCTGGTGGTGAAACTCCAGGTGATAATGATTTAATGAAGTTGGAAAATTTGATGCGAAATATTCTGCCGTATTGGACTGAATTTACTCACAAAGAAATTCCCGCCGATGAGGCGCGCTCTATTTTTGCAGGCAATCCATTTAAGTTGGAGTTGATAAACGAAATTGCCGAGCGTGATGAAAAAATTACTCTCTACACAATCGGCGATTTTACCGACCTCTGTCGTGGTGGACACTCAAAAAATCCCGCTAAAGAAATCGCACCCGACTCCTTCAGTCTCGATAAAATTGCCGGAGCCTACTGGCGTGGGAGTGAGAAGAATCCGATGCTGACGCGCATATACGGACTGGCATTCGCGTCTGCAAAAGAGCTGGAAGAATACCGTACACAACAAGAAGAAGCAAAGAAACGTGACCACCGCTTACTCAATGAAAAACATGATTATTTCATGATTTCAGAGGATGTCGGCAAGGGTCTACCTCTCTATCTACCCAATGGCGCATATATCCGAAAGAAATTGGAAGATTTCATGTACGAGAAAGAGCTTGCTCACGGCTATAAATATGTGTACACGCCCATTTTGACTCACAAGCGCCTCTACGAGCAGTCAGGACATCTTGATCATTACCACGAAGACATGTATAGCCCAATTTCGATAGAGGGTGAGGAATATTACCTACGCCCGATGAACTGTCCTCACCATCATCAAATATTTCGCCATCGCCCGGTTAGTTATCGAGACCTTCCTCTACGATTGGCTGAATTTGGCTTAGTTCATCGATTTGAGAGATCTGGAGTACTTACAGGACTCATTCGTGCTCGCTGTTTTACTCAAAATGATGCACACATCTATTGTGAAAAGAAAGACTTGAAAAAAGAATTACTTGATGTATTGTCATTGTTTAAAGAGGTGTACGACGATGTCTTCAGTATCCAAAATTATTGGTTCCGTCTTTCACTCCCTGATTTTGAAAATACGGAAAAATTTGGGGATGTCGAAAATAGGATGATGTGGGACGAAGCCACCGAGTCTGCACGCACGGCTTTGCAAGAATTTGGAGCACAGTATGTCGAGGGAGGTGGCGAAGCGGCATTTTACGGACCAAAAATTGATGTACAAATACGCAATGTGAATGGTAAAGAAGATACTATTGCCACGATACAAATTGATTTTTACTCGGCAAACCGTTTTGATTTAGCTTTCACGAATAGTGATGGACAGAAAGAAAAGCCGGTGATTATCCACAGAGCAATTATGGGTTCATTTGAAAGGTTTTTTGCATTTCTTATAGAGCAATATGCAGGTGCGTTTCCGACATGGTTGGCGCCTATGCATGTTTCCATATTGCCGGTAAGTGATAAACACAACGATTACGCAAAAAAAGTTTTGGAAACCTTGCGCGCTGGCGGAATACAAGTCTCGGTAGACAATTCAAAAGAGACGCTTGGGAAAAAAGTACGCGAGGCGAAAAGTTCAAAAGTGCCATATTTTATTGTGATTGGTGATAAAGAAGTGCAGGCAAACACAATCGCTATTGAAAGTCGCGACGAGGGCAAGCTTGGAGCAATGTCAGTTGATCTATTTCTTAAAAAAATTCAAGAAGAAATCACAACACGCAAAGGTTCGAGCAAAGGTTAATACATCACCGCCAAGACATTTTAGTATCGGAGTCAACTCATTGTCCTATGACAGTGATACGACCAGAGTAGATTAATATTATGAAAAATACAAAAGCCGCATTTCATTGGATTACTAATATTCTTGAACAACACAATATAGTCTATAAAATTTCTGGTGGTTTTGCTGCACGTATATATGGAGTTGATCGGGAGCTTGCAGATATAGATATTGAAGTTGAGGATGCTAATATATTAAAAATTGCTGAGGACGTAAAACCTTTCATTATATTTGGTCCTGCTCGGTACACAGACAATAATTGGGATCTTGAACTCATAACGCTTAAATATGAGGGACAAGAAGTCGACATCTTCGGAACAAAGGCAAAAATCTTTAATCACGAAACAAAACAATGGGAGCCTTGCCCTGGTAATTTAAAAAGCATCGAAATAAAGGAAGTTTTTGGTAAAAGTGTTCCAGTAGAATCTAAAGAATCTCTTATTGCCTATAAATCAAAACTTGCTCGTGAAGTGGATATAGAAGATGTAAAACAACTATTAGATTCCGACTCACATACCTCAATTGTGATACAATAAAATCGCTCGAAATAGTTTCGAACTTTGTCCAGCAAACACCGCCAATGGGATAATAATCATGCGCAGTATGGTTGATAGCCCAGTGTCGCAAAGTCGGATGCCCAAAGGGTGGACTCTCCGCTAGGACAATTTATTATCAGTCTCAACCCATATACATATGAAGTATCTAAATATTGAAATTAAGGCGAGGTGTACAAATCACGAGAAAATTCGAGAGATATTAAAATCCCGTAATGCGGATTTTAAAGGAACAGATCACCAAATTGATACTTACTTCAAAGTTAGTCGTGGTAGGTTGAAATTACGTGAAGGAAATATTGAAAATTATCTGATTTATTACGAAAGAGAAAATAAGGAAGGACCTAAACAGTCAGATATCATACTTTTCAAATCAGATCCAGGAAGCTCGCTTAAATCTATACTAGTTAGTGCAAATGGAATACTAACTGTCGTAGATAAGGAAAGAGAAATCTATTTCATCGAGAATGTTAAATTTCACATTGATACTGTTCAGGAACTCGGCACATTCATGGAGATAGAGGCAATTGATGAAAATGGAATTATTGGAAAAGATCAATTACTCGAGCAGTGCAACAAATATTTAAAACTTTTTGAAATTCCAGAATCTGAACTTCTCGCAGTTTCCTATAGCGACTTATTGCTAAAAAAATCAGAAAACTGACCCTGACTCGAGTACATCAATTAGCCAAGCCAAAAGATGCCCGAATTCTCTTGCGTTACCTCACCACTCTAGTATCATGTCCCGCCAAGACATTTTAGTATCGGAGTCAACCCACCTACCCGAATAGATGGTGCGACCCACGTACATAAAAAGGTAAAACATGGGTATTAAACCTTGCTTTTTCTGTCTTTCTATGTTATAAAAGTAATAAATTTAAATCATAAAAACTATGGGCACATTAACAAAAAAAGAAAGGTGGGGTTCTTCATCTTCTAATTCTAAACTTCGAGAACAAATTGAAGCAAAGATGATGGAGTTGAATACGGCAGACCTTCCAACCATCACCGACTACCGTGTTTTGCAAGCAAGGTGGAATTATTCATCTTTTAATTCTAAACTTGAAAAACAAATTGAAGCAAAGATGATGGAGTTGAATACGGCAGACCTTCCAACCATCACCGACTACAATGTGTTGAGAGTAAGGTGGTATTCTTCATCTTCTGATTCTAAACTTCGAGAACAAATTGAAGCAAAGATGCTGGAGTTACTTTCCTTGATAAGTGACACAAACAAACCTGAAGAGTTTGTGACATTGGTTAAAGCAACCGTGTTTAAAAATCTTCCTGAGTTTTTCAAGCAACCATTGAAAGAAAAGATCAATTCTCTTGTGAAATAAGAAAGAAAATTTGTATTTTCTAAGGCCCTTCGTTAATCGAAGGGTTTTTATTTTGATGGAAAAAATAGGAAAAAATAGTGACAGACAACATTTTAGACATACCCACAATATCTATCCTGACTGTTCGGAGCGTATAATATTTATTATATAAAATTACAGGTGAGTGACTCTTTTTCCCCTTATAAATCTTTTCCAATATAATTTAGATATGACTTTTTAAATTGCTCTT
>Ga0105052_10005916_pt1 | contig 12658 bp, 10 predicted proteins | sample FRY03_FD_78094 | JGI IMG/M metagenome (GOLD analysis project Ga0105052, IMG submission 78094) | Freshwater microbial communities from Lake Fryxell liftoff mats and glacier meltwater in Antarctica - FRY-03 | ecosystem: Environmental > Aquatic > Freshwater > Ice > Glacier meltwater ... | reverse complement strand
TGTGAACCTGTGAACCTGTGAACCTGTGAACCTGTGAACCTGTGAACCTGTGAACCTGTGAACCTGTGAACCTGTGAACCTGTGAACCTGTGAACCTGTGAACCTGTGAACCTGCTCCAGTGTCAAGCTGAGAGAGTGTCAAGCATGGCACGCTGTCAAGCATGTTACGCTGTCAAGCTGGGATAGAATTAATTGGAGCGTGCTTGACTAGAGGTGCGTATATTACATGTAAACGGTTGGGTAGGTAGAGGTGCGTATATTACATGCTGGAGAGGCGGTCCCCCCTTTTGCCGCACGCGCAGGGGGGTATACTCCCACCCCCCTTTAAATTTTTGGCTATTTAAAATACTGCCAAACAGGGTACTTCCATAAATTTTTGGCTATTTAAAATACTGCCAAACAGGGTACTTCCCTAAACTTGTTAAAAATTTTTGGCTATTTAAAATACTTGTTAAACAGGGTACTTCCCTAAACTTGTTAAAAATTTTTACCGCCCATAATTTTTACTTGACTATGTTTTAACACTTGAAATAAGCTGAACATGATTTCAAGGGGAATACCTTCTAGCTAAACTCGTAAGAGAGTTCTGATCGAAAGATCGTGGGCATACAAAACGAGAGGCGAAAAGGATGTATAACTGGACCATGTGTAGATAACCCTAAGGGCACATGCACCGACCTGATGGTGAACAATCAGCCTTGCAAGTGGGCGACTGGATCGGGGAACACTTGCACCTTAAAGTCTCTTACCTTATACCTCCGTGCAGGCAGTAGTATACAGTAAGAGGCTTTTTTATCTTTTAAATTCAGTTTGGCCAGATTCGTCTATCGGAGTACTAATCTACTAATAAACCGTAGGGCAGTGTGTGAGCTTCAGTAGACGGGCTTGGTCACTTTACACCAAACCTCCACCAATTCTAATTACTTGATTACTCAAACTATCCCATGATACCATTTAGTATGGAATATGATCTGGTAGAATCCCCTAACATTACTGATCTTATCGAAGACAGTTTAAGGCCTACGTTAAACGCTAACCCTAAGCTGCGTAAGTTCGTACGCGCATACGAAGGCGACTTGGTGTACGCCCTCAGGATCGCAGGGTATCACGGTACAGACATTTCACTACAAGCAAAAGGCATGGAGCTACTCAAGCGCCCAGACATTAAGCAAGCAATACTCAATCAAGTAGCTAAAACAGATAAACGAGAAGCAAACCTACTAACTAAAATAGACAGAATGGAATTTTTAGCATCGGTAGTGCGAAACTCAGACCCATTTGAGCGCCCAGTTAAAGACGACTATGGACAAGAAGTAGCTCCCGAGCCTACAACCATGGCACTGCGCCTCAAAGCCCTAGACATGTACAACAAAATGGAAGGCGACTACCACACAAACGTACACGTAAATCATGAAGTCAATATTACCGATTTAATACTATCCTCCTATACAGACGTTACTAGGCCCATAGAAGCCATAGAAGCAGATTATACCTCTACAGACGACACACCCATACCTAAATTAGAAACATTAGGACTATAACTTTGAACAATCCTAACGACATATTTGACCTACTACTGGCACCTAGAGTAATACCTACTCCTACAGAAGTAACATCGAACGTATTAGTATTTGAACCAAAGTATGCAGAAGTACCAAAGCAGTCTTCACTCAATGAAAAGTTTAACTCAGCAGCGCCACTTAAAATATCAATAGCAGAAAAACTTAGACTATGGCGACTAAGGTACAGATACTTCTTCGAAGAAGTATTAGACATGGAGTTAGACGACTGGCAGGTAGACTTTGTAGAGAGCTTTTTAAAGAATGAACGTACAGTGGCCATTGCATCAAAAGGCGTAGGTAAAACTAAGCTACTAGCAGGATGCGCACTGTACATGCTAGTGCTATACCATGAACCTAAACTTGCAGTAATGTCAGTAACTAAAGATCACTTACGAGATAACTTATGGGCAGAAATACTTAAGTTTATAGAAAAGTCTCCATTCTTAAAGTCGATATTAGATAAGAGTGCTACACGGATTAGCTTTAAAGGGTCTGACGTAGCGTTCATTGCATCAAGATCAATACCTAAAGGGTCTAACGAAGAAGATATGAAGTCTGCTCTGGCCGGACTTCACGCTAACCACGTAGCGTTTTTTGTAGATGAAGCTGGGTCTATGCCTGATTCACTATGGGATACTGCAGATGCAATCCTAGCGAATGAAGATTTACACCCGACTATACCAAAGTTCGCTAGGATACTTGCATGTGCAAACGCAGAGATGCCTAGAGGACTATTCTATCGGGTATACACTTCAAATATTGCAGGTAACAAGTCCGTAGAAGCAATGCAGTGGAACATGATAAATATCAGTTCTGACCCACTAGACCCTAAACGCTCAAAGCGAGTATCAAAAGCTTGGGCACAAGGGGTAATTGATAAATACGGTGGACGAGATCACCCAGTAGTAAAAATTAACGTACTAGGGATATACCCAGATACTTCACAAGAACTATTCCTATCGGAGTGGGAAATTGATGAAGCAATGCGGCGCAGTTATGACGACCACTTAGTAGCTCACCATGAACCTTCCATGGGGGTAGACGTTTCTAGGGGTGGAGATGATACGATAATAGTCACCCGTAAAGGGCTTAAAGTGTACCCATTTGTCCAAGTTAAGCCGGGTGCCGATGGGCATGAAGTAGGACGGGCAGTAAAACGTGAGGCCTTTGCACGTAGAGTAAACAGGGTAAAAGTAGATGGAACTGGAGGCTACGGGCTATCAGTAGTAGATTATTTAAAAGCAGAAGGGTCCCTAGACGTAATATCTATTATATACAACCGAACTGCGACTAGACCCGAAAGCTTTAATAACATACGTACAGAAATGTACTGCAAAATGAGGGACTGGATTAGAGCAGGTGGGGCTCTACCTATGGACCCTATGCTCAAAGAAGACCTACTTGCACCAAAGCTAAACATCAGAGGTTCAAGGTTTGAGCTAGAGCCTAAAGAAGAAATACGCAAACGACTTGGACGCTCACCAGATAGGGCAGATGCACTAGCACAGACATTTGCAGAAATGGATACTCTCGAAGAAGGTGCGTTAGATACTGCCCAAGACCCTGATACTTATGATGAAGATGGCAACATTAGACCGCTAGACGAAAGGATTTTACTAAGAACTCTTAGGATGCGACAATCTAGCAGTAATGAGGGTAATCATAAATCTAATGACACAAATGCTAGACATAATGTAAACTCTAAACATCTATCTTAAAATGAGGGTTATATATGGCAACTAAAAAGAAAGCAAGAAGAGTATCAACAGTGTTCGGTAAGCAGAAAGTAATGACTACTCCCGAAGTTGCTGCAAAGATTAAGTCGGGGCAAATTTCCCCAGACACGCATACATTTTCACAGAATGACGGATCAGTTAAATTTGCTCCTAAACGCAGAGCAGTAGTTGGTGGAAACGGGATTATTCCTACGGCAAATAGTGCTGCAGGTAGCATAGGTGCATCAGCAAATAGTGCTGCAGGTAGCATAGGTGCATTAGCAAATAGTGCTGCAGGTAGCATGGGTGCATTAGCAAATAGTGCTGCAGGTAGCATAGGTGCTGGGTACAACAGAGCTACAGGTGATGCTCCAGTATCTAACAAAGCTTCAGGCAGCATGGGTGCTGGAGCTAACAGAGCTACAGGTGATGCTCCAGTATCTAACAAAGCTTCAGGCAGCATGGGAGCCGGGGCAAATAGGGCCACAGGTAACGCGCCTACGTCAGACAAAGTGCCCCAAACAGGAGTACCTACTACCGATAAGGCCACTGGCCAGCCGATAACTCCTGCTCAGAAAGTACAAATGCAAGAGCAGCAAGCTATCAAAGTAGCGCCTTTCAAAGCAGACCTAGCGGCATTATCCACCCAAATTAATGACTTAATGTCAGGGCTTGACTCCGCAGAGGACGATGACCAAATAGGTGTTATTAGACAAAAAATTGACGCATTTAAATCAGCTATAGCCTAAGGGGTACGCAAATGTACACGTATAACTTATCTGAAGTTGAGTTTTTAAGAGCTGACATGGTGAACGAGCTGCAGGAATACATGCCTGAGTTTAGGCTTGCGGCAGCGTTTACTAACCCTAGATCAATTAAAAATCCCGGTGAAAAGCTACATCGTAAGATAGAATCAAAGGTATTAAAAAATACCGCAGGTATGGCACTTAGAACGGCCACCGCAGGTATGTTTAACGGGGCTACCCCTAAGACTAGACCTTGGTTTACTTCGGTAGTGTCTAACCCAGCAGTAGCAAGAACTACGGCAAATAAACAGTTTACTACCCGTGAAGATGCAATAATTGCAGAAGTAATGCAGATAAATAATACCTACCGCGCATTACCTCTCTTATATAAAGATACCCTACAGTTTTCTACTGGCGCTTGTATGATGTTACCTCACCCTATATACGGGTCATGGTTGTATCCTCTAGCTACTGGGACGTACTCTTTTTCATGTGATGCTGAGGGCAATCCCGAAATGTTTTGCCGTGACTTCGTGTACACAGTTAAACAAGTAGTAGACTCTTTTGGTACAGTTGGAGTAGACGGGGAGCCTATATGGGATAACTTTCACCCCTACATTAAAGACTGTTATAATAAGTGCCTGTTCAATGAAAAGGTTTACCTTACTACGGTAATACTCCCGAATAAAAAGTGGCAACCGTTACGAGAAGACAAGTTAAACCCTACAGACCGAAAGTACCAAGCGTACACATACGTACAACGCTTTGGCTCCGCTTCAGGTAGATTCTCTGGACTTTCATCGAGAGAACTTAACCGTGACAGAAAGGACGTAGTAGGCAATAACGGGTTTTTGAAAGTGGCAGGGTTTAGTTATTTCCCAGTGATTATTTCACGGTGGGAATTGCTGGCCGAAGAAAACTTTGGTGCAGGAGCCCCTACGCAGCTTGCCCTTGCAGACATTATGACTTTCCAAGAAATGCAAAGAGCAAGGCTTAATGCTATCGATAAAATGGTAAGACCTCCTATGGTTGGACCTGCTAGTATGAAAAGACACCAGTCTTCTATTCTTGCTGGAGGGATTACGTACGTTGAGGATAACCAGTTAGGAGCCTCATTCAGACCCGCTTTCGAAGTTAGCTCACGCATATCTGACCTAATTGCAGACCAAGCAGAATACAAGGACATTATTGACGAGGCCTACTACATTAACTTGTTCATGATGTTAATTGGCCAAGACTTAAAATCACACGTATCTGCCCAAGAGATAAATGCCCGAGCGGCAGAAAAGCTACAACTTTTAGGCCCAGCACTATCGCAGTGGGACTTTGATATAGGGTCTAAGTTAATTGGTAACAATAGGCATATACTTAGAGAGCAAGGAAGGCTTCAGCCTCTACCTAGAGCAATGCTAGAAAATATGGGGGCAGGAAATGTACCTATAAGAGTTGAATACGTTTCTACTTTGGCACTAGCGCAGAAAGCGGCTAACCTAAATACTATGGAAAGATTCATAGGGATTGTAGGTACGATAGCTGAAACTACTCAAGACTTAAGCGTTATTAAAATTATTAAGCCAGAACAGTATTTACGAACTTATGGGGATTCTATAGGATTAGACCCTAACCTACTTTTAACTGAAGACGAGTTTGCCAGTGCTAAAAAAGCTGAAGCTCAAAAGCAAGCAGAGGCCCAACAGCAAAACGCTTCAATGCAACAGTCAGAAGTAGCTAAAAACCTATCTCAAGCAAAAATTGGCGAAGGGTCAATGCTTGATACAATGATGAGCGCATCGAGTTTATAATGAGCTACATATCTAAAGTTATTGCTACAAAAGACGGGCGCAAGTTCATTAATGAAGTGCTGTCCTTTTGTGGAGTGTACCAGTCGTCTGACGGAACTGCTAATGACCTATTAAGGAAAGAAGGCAAGCGTCAGGTAGGGTTACACATACTAAGTTTAATTAAGGAAAAAAATGACAGGACGCACCTATATTCTATGATGGAGGAAGCGTACCTCGCTAACAAGGAGAAAGAAGATGAGCAAAGAGAATCAAGCAAACGTAGCCGAGAAGATCACGACTCCGGAACCAATTTCAACTACCAGTACTACACCGGAGATAGAAGCGACGACGAAGGACACGACTCTGGAGAAGGACTTAACCTCTAATGCAGGCATTATCGAAGAAGCAGTTTCTACCGAAGTACCCGTAGAAGTTGCAGCGGTAGAGGCCGCTACTGAAGTAGTTGCCGCTACTGAAATAGAGCCGTATGAACTATCTCTAGATGAGGAAAGCCCTCTGACAGATGAAGAGTTTGACGAAGTAGTACAAGAGGCAGAACGTCTTAAACTTGGTAAAGAAGATGCTGAAAAGTTAATCAAGATGAGAGAGTACTCCCACAAAGCTAGTACTGAAATATTTGAGAAGTCTATCCAAGAACGTAACGATAACATGGTTAAAGAATACAAGAGCGATACCGCGCTACACACAGTAGAGGCCAAGCTTTCTCTACGTGAAGCAGTTAAAGCTTTTGGAGGCGATCCATCTTTCAAAGAGATGTTTAAAGACCCTTCTATGAACTTTAATGTACCTCTTGCTAAGTTCCTTATCTCGGTAGGGGATAGAATTAGAGGCGGCCAAGATACTCTTCCTACTAAGAAAGGTAGCAGTGTTATTTCGGACGATGCGTCAACGTTAACTAAGGCAGCGAACAATTTTTATAAAGGTATGTAAAAAGGTTGTTGACACAAATATAGTATGCAAATACCATATAAGTACTAAGTGCTAATTGCCTAACTAAACAAAGGTTAAATATATGTCAATCGTATCACAAAATTATTACTCGTTCAAAGACCTAGCTCTACAAATGGGTAAAGATAGCTCTGAAGCAGACGTTATCAACATGGCTTCACGCAATAAGCCCATCCTTGAAGATGCTTTGGCGTTACCTTGTAATGATGGTACGAAGCATAAAACGTTAATCAAGAAAGGTTTACCTACGTATGTGTTGAAAGCACTTTACGGCGGTGTTCCTGCTTCACGCGGTAACAAGATGCCAGTAGAAGATACTTGCTCTGTTATTGCTTCTGCTGCAGAAATTGAAACTGATTACATTGATATTTTTGAAAAAGCTGAAGATAAAAAATCTGCAAGACTTGAAGAAGCTTCGGATCACATTGAGGCCCTAGGCCAAGGTGTAGAAACAATGGTTATCTACGGTAACTCTTCTTCTAACCCTCGCGCTCCTAGAGGGCTAGTTCAACGTTACTCTTCTCTTACTGCTGAAAACGGTAAGAACATTGTACACGGTGCTGGTACAATTGGTGGAGGAGACTCTGGTAAGTGTACTTCAGTTTGGTTCATCACTTGGGATAGTTGCACTATCCACTTGATCTACCCTAAAGGTGCTAAAGCTGGTGTTGACCAGAAAGATAACGGCAAGATTAATAAAGAAGGCCCAGAGGGTACTTACTTTGTATTCCGTGACGACTTTTCTTGGCATGTAGGGGTTTCTCTACGTGACTGGAGATACGTAGTTCGAGTTGCAGGTATCAACACTGAAGACCTACTTGCATTTATTAACGCTCAAAAAACATTCAAGTACTACTCTACTGCAAATGCTTTAACAGCTAATGCCAACGTAGCTGATGGTTCTGGTGCAGACGTTCAGTCTACTCTAGTGTCGGAAGCTGATAACGTTGCAGGATTGTTCAAGCTTGCTTACTACCAGCATGAAGGTCGTAACCAGCAGAAAGGTAAGACATACATCTACGCTAATACTATGGTAGTAGCTGCACTAGACTTCATGGTTGACTTAGGTCTACCGGGATTTTCTAGATCAGAAATCGAAGGTGGTATGGAAGTTCTTAAGTTCCGTGGTATTCAAATTAGAGAATGTGCGGCGATCCTTAACACTGAAGACCCTCTACAATAGTAGTGGTCCTAGTATAATGTTTTATAATTTTAAACAAAGGTAACTATATGTATCAAGATTTACAGTCGAGCTTCACAAAAGATATGGCCTCAGCTACTAATGACTCAGCTCAGACGGTAGTGGGAGCTTTTGGAGTAGCAATCTTGTCTAAGAACGTTTTAGACATGGGCGCTCCTGCGAATGTTAAGAGAAACTCTCTTAGCCAAAACGCACAAGTTAATAACTTTAACGCAGCTAACATCCCAGTACGTATCCAAATTGTAGAAAAACTTTTGGGCGCTACTGGCGGTATCAAAGTAGACATAGTAACTGATTCTGCTTCAGACCTAGTTACTGCTCCAGTAGTTCTTTATACAACTACTATTCCACTTGCTGAGGCGTTAGTGGGTAAAGTACTTCTTATTAAAGACCTACCTATGGGTATCGTTAAGCGTTACGTAGGGATGAAGTTCACTCCGTTAACAGCTAACTCTACTGCTGGTAAGATTGACGCTTTTATCTCTTCTGATACAATTTCAGACGACAACTAAAAACAAGACTTAACATTAATAGGAGGGCGAAAGCTCTCCTACTTATACCTTAAATTCATACGGAGAAATTATGAAAAAGTTCATTGAAGTAACTGGTACTCTTCGCGCACCTGCATACATTGGCAACATTTACTACATGGGTGGCGAAAGCATTACTATGAATGTGTTGGTAACTTCTGCAAAGAGTCTTGCCCCTGAAGTGGTAGAACTATCGGAAGCTTCTAACGCACTAGTTGAAAAGACTATTAAAGAGTTAAAGGCTGACGTTAAAGCTGCTAAAGCTCCTACCAAAGCTCCGGCCAAGGCTCCTGTAAAAAATGATAATAAGTCAGTAGAAAGGGAAGTTCCCCTAGTATAATTTTATAAACTAAAGTAGGATTGTAGCTATGAACAAGAATGACATTGCTAACTTAGCTACATCCAATTTAGGTCAGACAATTAGAATAGTTGACTTTGAAACTGATAACTCACTAGCTGCCAAACTTATACAGCAGTGGTGGCGAATATCCCTACTAACTTTCCTTGAGTCACACCCTTGGGCATTTGCTACCTCATTCGCAGCATTGCCCGTAGGACTTTCTACCCCTTCCGCTGGGTACGCATACGCTTACATTAAACCTGCAGACGCACTGGTTATTAGGCGAATTGCTCCGAATGGAGTATTCCCTAAGGCCGAAATACAAGAAGAGTACGCACTTAGATGGCGCGAAGTTAACGTAGGTACTGGTACTGAAATATGGAGTGACGTTTCCGAAGCTCACGCAGAGTACACCGTAGCTCTTGGTGATAACTATGACTTCCCTATCTACTTCGCTAGAGGGTTAGCGTATCAACTAGCTATCGATATTGGACCCAAACTTATTACCCAGAACTGGCCAAAGATTGTTCAGAACATTATGCCTATGTACCAGTCTGAAATGCAGAAGGCCATAGCTAAAGATATTGCACATCAACCTGAAAACTATGAAGGCAACTCTTCGTTCATTAATGTACGGGGGTCATACTAATGGCTTCATGGAGTGAAAATTCTTCGTACCAAGGTGCTGCATCAGGTGCAGCTACAGGTGCTATGTTTGGTCCTAAGGGTGCTGCCATTGGAGCAGGGATAGGATTTGTCGCGGGTGGGCTAATGGGTGGCAGTCAAAAAGATGCTGCTAAGAGAGCAGAGGAAGCTAGGCAAAAAGAAATTAAAAGAGCTATTGAACGGCAGAATAGAAATGAGTTTACTGCTAAATCTCAAGCTGAACAGTGGGCACTAGCAGATATAGGGGTAGGTAAAGGAGATAGAGCACTTGACGTAAACTCCAAAAGTAACGTTGAAGGACTTAAGAAAAATGCTGCTTCAGCTAATGCTGCAGTAAAAGCTAATGCTGCAGTGGTATACGCAGAGAATTATAAAAATGGGGTTTATGTAGGCGACAGAGGGGAGCAAAAAGCCAGTCCAGCAGTAGCAGCATCTAAAGGGCTTATAAGCAATGCAAAAGTTGCCGATGATGCGCTCAGGGCTAATGAAGGGATTTATGCAGCCTTGTTGGAGCCCGATGATAAACGTAAATACTAGAGGATTATATGGCCGGAGAAGCACAACAACTATCATTCATGCAAGGGGAGATTTCCCCCGAATTCTACTATCGAAGTGACCTAGCTAGTTTTAATAGCTCCGTTTCAAAAGCTTCCAACGTTAGATTAGGGCCTCTAGGAGGACTATCAAATAGAAAGGGCAGTAGAGTAGAGCAACTACCTGCTTCTGCAGATATTAAAATAACTACTCTTACAAGTTCAAATGACTACGTAACTTGTGTTTTTCACCATTATATAACTAAACAGTTATTCTTCCTTGAAGTGTTTAATAACGCCGGAGAAATTAAGGTATACTGCGGAGGCGTATTAATGAATACCGAGATATTCGGGTTTCATAATATCCCAGAAGCTCTAGACATTAGAGGGGATATATTAACGGGCCTTGCTGGACTCCACTTTGTAATACATAACGATGCAATAATATTCTCAAAAACATTACCTATCCGAGTACTTAACGTTGATATAGTAGGGTACGAACAGTACGTACAACCGATAGATGAGACTTACTCGTACACAGAAACTCAGTTTTGTATACGTATGGTGCCCCCAGATTACGTGGGCAGTGACCCTAGCAAAATGAACGGGTTACGATTGGAGTCTAACTTCACATTGCAAAGCTCCAATAACGCAACAGTACCGTATACATATAGTGCTAAGTCTACCTACGTAGCTCCTGTAACGGGTAATGCCTCATACGCTATAGTATCTGAGACTGCAGACGGGGTAGATTCTTCGATGAGTATTATGAATAGCATAGCCGGGGTTAATATGGCCCTACTACCTAGTGGTAGTGTAGATGACGTAATACCGTACCCTAACACGACTGTTACCAATGTACTTAGTATAGCAAGTGTTGGCCCAGAAATAATATCTTTTGGGGGCAAAGTAATAACTAAACTAAAGGTCTATCGGGCAACAGGTAAGCACGATGGGTACAACGGGCTATACAAACTTGTAGCAAAGTTTGGAGTAGACGAGGCTCTAGCAATATCCGTTACTGACAAGGGGCAGGACGAGGCAGCGTACACAGTTTGTAGCGACACTTCTGCCTTGTACAAACAGCCTTCCTTCTTAACTTTATCTACTACGCTTTTAGCTAATACATTAACTGGGGGGCTAAAAACAGTAGTTGATACTACCGTATTCCAACAGAGAGCATACTACGCAATAAATAAAGGTCTATGGTGGGGAACTAGCGTCTATAACAACACAATTGTAGCTTCGAGAGTAGGGGCCCTAAGTCAGGTAATATACCCACAAATATCTAACCCATCAGAAGCGTTCCAGTTTAACGTACCTGAAGATAAAGGTGGATACCTTACCCACCTTGCCAGTTTGTCTAGGCTTGTGGCCTTCACTAATACTTCTACCTTTGTAATACAAGGCGACGAAGCTGGAATTATAACACCTACTTCAATTAACCCATATAAGGTGTTATCCTTCGGGTGCAGAGAAGGAGTCCCTCCTGCAGTATCGGGAGAGACTTGTATATTTGCCGCTTCAGGTGGGGGCGTGGGGTACCTTAGTGTAACCGCTGACGGTTCCATAGTAGCAGGTAATGCTTCTGCTCTTGCAGGGCACATGTTTGAAAACAAAACAATTCTTTCGATAATCCCCTTGCTTGACCGAAAAACTCTTCCTGTATTTTTAATTAATACTACTGAAGGTGACGTATACGAGTGCTATAAAGTGGGCGAGTTTTTTGCGTTCTTTAGAGTTAATATGTTAGGAATTCCTTCTAATGGTACAATCACTGACGGGGGGATTTTCCCGTCAACTCAGGTTATGTCACCTGCATTTACAGGGCACTCTTTAGGGGCAGAAGCATACGTTAACTACCGCATGTGGAACTCGACCTTAGGGAAGCATTACGTTAACTCAGTGGCCCTTTCCCCCGAGCCAGTGGTAAGTACCAAGTATTTAGATTTTAGCAGCATATTGGACTACGCTACCTCAATAGGGACTGAGTACGTACACTACGACTTCTTGCACGAAGTAGAAAACGCTGCTGAAATAGCCGCTGGTTCCGTTAAAGGGTGGCACACTAGTAATAATTACTATGTAGCTGACGCAGTAGGTCCATACTTACGTATAGAATCATTTACGACTAAACTTGCCGATGCTACGGGTGACTGGCTTCCTGATACTACTATTCAGGTTACTGCAGGAGTATTACCCCTATATTTAGACGGTATAGACCTCCTTACTATGGGCACCCTGTACATGAAGTTTACTTGGCTTGAGGACGGGGAGTTACAAACTTCTTACGCTGAGTTAGTTCGTGGTACGGCCATAGATGCTTTCCACTTCGGATATACCTTTGAGTTTGGCGTTTCAGTACCAACGTACCTACGTACTAACGATATTTTGTTCAGCCCTATAACTACTGTAAACAGAGAAAGCAGTATGGAGCAAGGGATAGTGATTGCAGAGATTGCCTTTACTACTTCATTAATCCCGTCAGGCTACTCCCAGTACGCTAGTCTTAAGGGTTACTGCGACATGATGGGCTACGAGGTACACGAACTAGGCACTATGCTGGCACCAATAGAAATTCCTATAACTATCGAAGTCAATGGCAATATTTACGG
>Ga0105052_10005914_pt1 | contig 12659 bp, 10 predicted proteins | sample FRY03_FD_78094 | JGI IMG/M metagenome (GOLD analysis project Ga0105052, IMG submission 78094) | Freshwater microbial communities from Lake Fryxell liftoff mats and glacier meltwater in Antarctica - FRY-03 | ecosystem: Environmental > Aquatic > Freshwater > Ice > Glacier meltwater ... | reverse complement strand
CGGGTGTAGGATGTGGCATTTTCTGTCTCGTTGCAGGACTGGTTTAGACACCCAATTTCCTACTGCAAGTCAGTGTGTTACGCTACTCCCGCCAACCCCTCAGACCCCCTCTGATGAATAATCCGGGCTAGAGGGAGGGAATGATGTATCTTGGCCGGGCAGCGCTGTTGGGCGCGACGATGTTGACGACAAGCCTGGGCTTCGCGCCCATTGCCGTCGCACAGGGTGCGGCGGCGGGCGACGCGTCGGTCGCAAACAGCAACGAGATCATCGTCACCGCGCGCAAGCAGGAAGAGCGCCTTCAAGAGGCACCGACCACGGTCGCCGTCGCCACTGCCGAGACGATCGACCGGCTCGGCCTCGATAACCTCACCGACATCGCCAAAACCACTCCTGGCCTTGTCTTCGACGACACTTTCGGGCGCGATGCCAATCGGCCGGTGATTCGCGGCCAGGCCAACATCCTCGGCTCGTCGGGCGTCGCCTATTTCATCGACGGCATTTATTATTCGGGCAGCCTGGCGGACTACGACGTCGATACGATTGCGCGGATTGAGGTGGTCAAGGGTCCGCAGTCCGCGCTCTATGGACGCAATACCTATTCGGGCGCGATCAACCTGATCTCGAAAATGCCCGGCGACACTTGGAAGGGCCGGGTCCAGGCTGACATTTCAGAACACGATCGCTATGAACTGACCGCCGGAGTGCAAGGTCCGCTGACCGAGGGGCTGGGCCTCGCGCTGGGCGGGCGCTATTATGACAACAAGGGCGAGTTCACCAACGCCTTCGACGGCAGCCGCTTGGGCAAGCAATCGACCTGGTCGGCCTATGGCAACCTGCTATTCGACAACGGCGGTCCGTTCCGTGCCTCGCTGCGCGCCAATTACAACGACACCGACGATGGCCAGCCCGCGATCTTTTCGCAAAGCGCCAACGCCAACAACTGCTTCACCGACAATGGTGCGCTGTATCGCGGACAGGGCCGGTATTTCTGCGGAACGATTCAGCCGCAGCAGGTCAGCACCGATTATCGCCGTCAGTTCACCGATCCCGGAAAGGTCGGCCTCGAATCGAAAACGCTCAATGCCGGGTTCCGGATGGATTACGATCTGACCGATCGGCTCACGCTGACTTCGCTGACCGGCTACAACCACCGCAAGGCGACCAACCAGACCGACGGCGACTATTCGCCGAACAGTTTCCAGCAAGTGATCTTCGCCAGTTTCCCGGCGGGTCCCGGAACGCGCGGGCTTGTCAATTCAACGACCGACTTCACGTTCTCGAACCGTACCCGGACCGAGGATTATTCGCAGGAGCTGCGCTTCGCCTATGACAGCGACAACCTGCACCTGCTGCTGGGCGGATATTATTTCGACCAGAACGACGACAGCTTCGACACCCGAACCGTTCCGGCCGACGCGCTGGCGCGGGCACAGGCCAATGCGACCGTTGCCGCAGCCTCGCTCTGCGCGCAGCTTCCCGGGTGCGTGCGCACGTTCTTCAGTTCTCCGATTGCGCTGCCGCTGTCACGCAACACCAACTTCTTCGACATCACCAACAAGGCGGTATTCGGCTCGGTGACAGTCGATCTGACCGACACCTTCTCGCTCAGCGCCGAGGGAAGCTATGCCGATGAAAAAATCCGCCAATCGACCCAAACCTTTAACAACGGCACAGCCGCGCCGCTGCCGCGCATCGTCCAGGCCAGCTTCAAGGAATTCACGCCGCGTTTCACCGCGAGCTGGCAGGCCAACCGCAATCATCTGCTGTATGCCGTGTACGCTGAGGGCCAGAAGCCCGGGGGGTTCAACTCCAACCAGGCGATCACCGCCGGTTTCCCCACATTCGATCCCGAGGATAACAAGACCTACGAATTCGGGACCAAGAACCAGTTCCTCGACGGCGCGCTGACCGCCAACCTTGCGGTCTATCACACTACGATTCGCGGCTACCAGATCACCCAGAACATCTCGGTTCCGCCCAACCAGGTCTCGCTGACCCGCAACGGCGGCAATGCGCGGGTCAACGGGGCTGAGGTGGAACTGTCAATCCGGCCCGACCGGCGCTTCACAGTGACCGCCAACTATGCCTATACCAACACGAAGTTCACCTCCGGGACCGACGAAAACCTCGGCCTCATCAACGATGTGGCGGACGACAGGCTGGTCAATTGCTCGAGGGGTGACGAGTTTCCACTGATCGCGGGCTGCCAGTCGGCGTTCGGTTCGATCAAAGGCAAGAGCATCCCGCGCGCGCCCGAACACACGGTGTTCCTCGATGCCGACTGGCGCGCGCCGCTGGGCTCGTCAGACTGGACGGTGTTCGCCGGAGCCAACGTCAACCTGATCTCGTCGAGCTTCGCCCAGGTGCTCAACTTCGCCGAGACCGGCGGATCGGTGGTGATCGACGCGCGGCTGGGGTTCAGAACGATCGCTTCAAGATCCAGGCCTATGTCAAGAACCTGGGCGACGAGGATTCGATCGCGCAAATCATCCGCTATGCCGATGCCAACAACGACCTGCGCCGCAATTTCATCGCGGGACTGCGCCCGGGGCGACGCTTCGGGGTGATCTTCAGCGCGGGCTTCTGAGACAACCCACCGGGCCTGTCGGTCGCACAAGAAAGGGGCGGCAACCACATTGGTTGCCGCCCCTTTCCCATGTCCGAAGCGCGACGTACGAAGGCGACGATTATTTCGGCGGAGCTGCAGCCTTCATGTTGTCAATCCGCCGTTTGAACACGGTCCAGGTGGTATCGTTGGGCCGGGCATCGTCGCCCGGCGGCGGGGTGGTATAGATCGGGTAGTTGCGCGCGATCTCGTCCTTGGTCACTTTGGGCAGTTCGTCGAAGCTGTGCAGCTTGGAACCCATTGCGGTGAACACCAGTCCGCCATCGCGGCTGCGCATCTTCATCCACGGCAGCCAGTACGAAATGCGCTGCCACGATACGCCGGGGTGCGCGGTGGCGTTTTTGGTATCGAGCATCTCGCCCGCGTCCATGAAGAAGTTGAATATCTCCATCGCGTGATAATTGCCCCCGACATAGTCCTGATAGTCGCCGGCCAGCGGGTTGGTGTAGAACAGCGGGGCCTCCAGCGGCATGAACAGGTAGCGGCCCTGACGCTTGAGATTGACCGTGGCTGGCTTGCCGTCGGCCCCGATCGGGAAATTGGGTTTGGAGTTAACCGGATCGTTGTGGACGTGCATCACCTCCACGGTTTCGCCTGTAAACGGGTTCTTCCACTCGCGCAGCACTTCGCCGGTGACGGGGTCGAGATAGAACAGCAGTTCGCGGCTGACCAGGCGATAGCCTTTGCCGCGCACCGGGTCGGTCACCGCGACACACTGGCGCACGTTCATGCCCTCGGCCAGGAACAGCAGCCGGTCGGGCTCGCCCGCGACCCGCGAATAGACCTTGCCGCCGAATTGATAGACCGCCGGCGTGCCATCGGCGGTGCCGCACTGAACGCGCTTGGAAATTTCGAAGGCGTCGGCGGGCACCGTGGGGTCGAGCTGGCGGGCAACAGCGGGTGAGGCACTCAATGCCAAAGCGGCGATAAAAACGTTTATCCGAAGAGCGGGCAACATGGCAGCTAATCTCCCAGTCCGGCGCCGGTGTGGCGCTTTCGACTTGACTTTAAAGTTGTCCGGACAAATTGTGAAGGCCAAAGTTACAGTGCGTGTCGCTTGAAGGGGATTCGGTATAACATGTTCGCGACAAGCAGCCTGCTCTTCGTGCCGGGCTCCCGTCCGGACCGCTTTGCCAAGGCACGTGCGGCGGGCGCGGGGCTGACCGTGATCGACCTTGAGGATGCGGTTGCAGCGGACGATAAGGACACTGCACGCAAAGCGGCGATCACCGAAGTCGCCGCAGGCCGCGATACGCTCGCCATCCGCATTAACGGAATGGCTACCGCAGCCGGAGTCGCCGATCTGGCCGGGTTGGCCCAAATTGATGTTCTGCCCTCCACCCTTCTTGTCCCTATGGTGGAATCGGCGGAAGAGTTGCGCATGATTTCAGCCACACTTGGCGAACGCTGCCCTGCGCTGATTCCGCTGATCGAAACCCCACGCGGCCTGCGTCATGCGCTGTCGATCGCGCAGACACCCCGCGTTGCGGCGGTGATGTTCGGCGGCGCCGATTTCGCCGGTGAGCTTGGCGTCGCGCTCGCCTGGGAGCCCTTGCTCGCGGCGCGCGGCGCGCTGATCCTGGCCTGCGCCGAGGCGCGTGTGCCGGCGATCGACGTCCCATACATCGTGCTCGAAGACACTGCAGGGCTTTTCGAAGAGTGTCACCGCGCGAAGGCCATGGGGTTTGCCGCCAAGGCCGCGATCCATCCCGCGCAAATCGCCACGATCGAGCAAGCTTTTGCATCCTCGGCGCGCGAAGTCGCCGAAGCCGAAGAAGCGCTCGTGGCCTATCGCGAGGGCGGCGAACGGGCGATCCGCTTCAAGGGAAGGATGCTCGAAGCGCCATTAATCAAACAGTACCGCGCGGTTCTTAAAAAGAAGGGAAAGCTGGGACATGCGTGAAGGAGTGAAGGAGGTCGCGCCAGGACGCTTCCGTGAGGTGTTTGGCCGCAATTTCGAGGAGTTCGAAGTCGGCCACATTTACGAGCATCGCCCCGGGCGCACGATTACCGACGCCGACAACGTCTGGTTCACCCTGCTGACGATGAACACGCATCCCGCGCATTTCGACTATGAGTTCGCCAAAAAGACCGAGTTTGGCAGGCCGCTGGTAGTCAGCCCGTTGACGATCGCCCTGATGACCGGGATGAGCGTGTCCGACACCAGCGCCAAGGCCGTCGCGAACCTGGGTTGGGACGAGGTGCGCATGGTCCATCCGCTTTTCGTCGGCGACACACTTTACTGCGAGAGTGAAGTGCTGGAAAAGCGGGAGAGCAAGAGCCGCCCTGAACAGGGTATCGTAGTCTTCAAGACCGTCGGCAAGAACCAGCATGGGGTCGTGGTCAGCCACTATAAGCGCACCGTGCTGGTGTGGAAGCGGGGTTTCGGCCCCGTCGATGACTAAGGAGAGTTCCGTGGCGACCGCCGCTTCCCTAACCATGGCCGATCAGGGCCGTACGATCGATCCGGCCGAAGAACAGGCGTTCCTCGACGCCATCGACCGCTGGCTCGAGCGATCGGTCATCCCGGTCGTTATGCATCACGACCACAACGACATCTGGCCCGAGAAGCTGGTCGCAGAGATGGCCGAAATGGGCCTGTTCGGGGCGACCATCGGCCAGGAATTTGGCGGACTCGGCCTGCCCGCGACAACCTATGCCAAGATCGTGATGCGGATCTCTTCATACTGGATGGCGCTGACCGGCATTTTCAATTCACATCTGATCATGGCCGCGGCGGTCGAACGCTTTGGCACGCCCGACCAGAAGGCGAAGTGGCTGCCGCGCCTGGCCACCGGCGAGATCCGCGCCGGGCTGGCGCTCACCGAGCCCAACGCCGGCACTGATCTGCAGGCGATCCGCACGATCGCCCGCCGGGACGGCGACGACTACGTGGTCAACGGTACCAAGACCTGGATTTCCAATGCGCTGAACGGCTCGGTCTTCGCGCTGCTGGTCAAGACCGATCCCGAAGCAAGTCCGCGCTACAAGGGAATGAGCCTGCTGATCGCCGACAAGCGGGACGGCTTCACCACCGGCAAAAAGTTCGACAAGCTTGGCTACAAAAGCATCGATTCCGCCGAGCTGATCTTCGAGGACTATCGCGTGTCCACCGACCAACTGATCGGCGAGGTCGAAGGACAGGGCTTTTTCCAGGCCACCGGCGGGCTCGAGCTAGGTCGGATCAATGTCGCAGCGCGCGGTGTGGGCCTGGCCGAGGGCAGCCTGCGCCTGGCGACCGAATACGCCCAGCAGCGCCAGACGATGGGCAAGCCGATTTCGGAGCACCAGGCGATCCAGCTCAAGCTTGGCGAGATGGTCACCCGGGCGCGTGCCGCCCGGCTTCTGACGATGGACGCCGCCGAAGCCTACGACCGCGGCGAGCGGTGTGACATGGAGGCGGGGATGGCCAAGTTCTTCGCCAGCGAATCCGCGGTTGAGAATAGCCAGGATGCGATGCGCATCTACGGCGGCTACAGCTATTCCAAGGAGTACGACATCGAGCGGTTCTATCGTGATTCGATGCTGATGTGCATCGGCGAAGGGACCAATGAGATGCAGCGGATGATCATTTCCAAGCAGTGGGTGAAGCGGAACCCCGCGTGAGCGATTTGCACCTTCCGCTTTCCGGCTTCCGCATCGTCAGTGCCGAGCAATATGGTGCCGGCCCATATGGCACCATGTTCCTAGCGCAGCTCGGCGCAGAAGTGATCAAGATCGAACCGCCGCACAAGGGCGGGAAAGGTGGCGGTGACACCGCGCGCGCGGTTGGACCTCATTTCCTGCGTCCCGGCGAAAGCCTCTATTTCCAGAGTTTCAACCTCAACAAGAAGTCGCTGACGCTCGACTTAAGCCAACCTGAGGGTCAGGAAGTGCTGCACCGCCTGGTCGCCGGTTCGCACGGCGTCATCAACAACTTGCGCGGCGATCTGCCTGTGCGGCTCGGTCTGACTTACGGAACGTTAAAGGAGTGTAACCCGGCGATCGTCTGCGCCCACCTCTCGGCCTATGGCCGCGACAATCCGCGCGAGCGCTGGCCGGGCTACGATTACCTGATGCAGGCCGAGGCAGGCTATTGCGCGCTGACCGGCGATCCCGCGGGCGAGCCGCAGCGGATGGGTCTGTCGATGGTGGATTTCATCACCGGGACGATCATGGCCACCGGTTTCCTCGCCGCGCTGATCGACGCCCAGCGCAGCGGCACCGGCCGTGATGTCGATACCGACCTCCTTTCCGCAGCAATCCACCAGACCAGCTATCCGGCGCTGTGGTACATGAACGACGGGACAGAAACGGCCCGCACGCCACGCTCGGCACACCCCAGCGCAACCCCCAGCCAAATGGTCCGCGCCGCCGACGGCTGGCTGTTCGTGATGTGCCAGTTGCCAAAATTCTGGGGAATCATGCTCGACAAGATCGGCCACCCCGAATTCGGCGAGGATCCGCGTTTCCGCTCCAACCCCGATCGTCTCGCCAACCGTGACGCGCTGACCGCAGTGCTCGACTCGGTCTTTTCGCGAGAGCCGGTCGCTCACTGGATCGAATTGCTGGCGGGCGCGATCCCGATCGCCCCAGTAAACGGCTTGGGTGAAGCGCTGGACAGCCCTTGGCTAGAAACCATCGGCATGCGGGAGACCATTCCCCATCCCGACCGCGCCGACCTCGCCGTCCTGGCCAATCCGCTGAAGCTCGACGGACAGCGCCTTCCCAGCCGCGCGGCGCCCCTTCTCGGCGCCGACAGCGACGCGATCCTCGGCGAATTCGGCTACGACCCGGACGAAATCGCGGAGCTTCGCGCCGGCGGGGTGGTGTAACCAGCGATGGGCAAGCTTTCCGGCATCACCGTCGTCGATCTCACGCAGTTCCTGCCCGGGCCGATGCTCAGCGTGATGATGGCCGATCACGGCGCGCGGGTGATCAAGATCGAAACCGCTGCGGGCGATCCGACCCGAACGCAGGCGCCCTTTGAAAACGGCCAGTCGGTGTGGTTCGCCAACCTCAACCGCGGCAAGGAGTGTGTGGTTCTCGACCTCAAGGCGGAAGCCGGCAAGCGCGCGTTGGAACAGCTGGTGCGCGACGCCGACGTCTTTCTCGAAGGCTTCCGCCCAGGCGTGATGAAGCGGCTCGGCTTCAGCTACGCAGCGGTCCGGGCGCTTAATCCGAAGATTATCTATTGCTCGATTTCCGCCTTCGGCCAGGAAGGCGCCCTTGCCCACCACCCCGCGCACGACATGGCGGTTCAGGCGCTCGCGGGGTTCCTCAGCGTCAACGACGGAGCCGACGGCACCCCGGTTGTACCGGGGGCACCCGCGGCAGACATGGCGGCGGGGCTCACCGCACTGGCTGCCGTGCTCATGGCGCTGATCGGACGGGAGCAAAACGGCCAAGGCGACTACATCGACTGCGCGATGTTCGACAGCATGCTGCCGTGGTGTGCGCATATTGCAGGTAGCGCGATCGCAGGCGGCCTCGCGCCGGTCTCTTTACGCCAGCGCTCGCTGGGCGGCGCGGCATTGTACCAAGTCTATACTACCAGTGACGGGCGGCACGTGGTACTCGGCGCGCGCGAACTCAAGTTCGCGCGCAACCTGCTCAGTGCGCTGAACCGGCTCGACCTGCTACCTTATGCTGACGCCGAGGCGGGCGAGCAGGAGCCGCTGATCGCCTTCTTGCGCGAAACCTTCATCACCCGCACCCGCGCCGAATGGATCGCATGGTTCGCCGATAAGGACGTCGCCTTCGCGCCGGTGCTCGATTTCCGCGAAGCGCTGGACGAGCCGCACGTGGCCGAGCGCGAGCTTTTGATCGAAGCCGACGGGCGCCACCAGATCGCATCGCCGATCCGTTTTGCCTCGGACCCGGCTAGGGTGCCGGGAAGCGTGCCAGAGCTCGGCAGCGTATGACCCGCTCAGCCGTCCAGGTCCATGTGCATCGAATAGGCAAAGCGGTCGCCTGGGTGGTGGCTGAGCGAAATCTCGAAAATTCGGCCAGCGCCATCGAAATAGCAGCGCAGGATTCGCAGCACCGGCGCCCGGCGCGGGATGCCCAGCACCTCGGCCACTTCGGCCCCGGCCCCAACGGCCTGGATATCCTGGGTAACCCGGCCGACGCTGATTCCGGCCAGTTGCTCGACCTGCCCAAACAGAGTGTTCGCCTCCAGGTCGAACCGGGTGACCGCATCGGCGAGCGATCCGTGGAAATAGGCATCGGTCGCGGCGATCGGCAGCGCGTCTCCCTCGCGGCGCCGGACGCCGCGCAAAAGCAGCCAGTGTCCACCGACGTCGACGTCGATCTGCTCTGCGATCCTGCGCGGCAACGGAGCCGCGTTCGCTCGTTCGTAGGTGACCCGCGAGCCGCGCGCGTACTGAAGGATTTCGCCGACATTCGACAGCGGTTGGTGCAGCGTCCCGCCGCGCGCCGCAGCCGGCTGCACGGTGGTACCCGAACCCCGCCGGCGCGCGATCAGGCCCTCGTTCTGCAGCCGCCGCAAGGCTTCGCGCACGGTGAATCGGCTCACGCCGTACCGTTGGCAAAGCTCGTTTTCGGTCGGAAACAGGTCGCGCGCAGCAAACTTGCCGGACAGGATTTCACCGCGCAGTTCGCTGGCCAACTGCAGATAGCGGGGCGTCTCGCGCTGCTCGGCAAGCGGGGCCGTGTTACTCAAGTCGGTCTCCCGAGGCGGCCGCAAATCTGCCCGCACGTTTCTCTGCCAAACTATGCGCGGTGCGCCCGGTGAGCGCAACCTCCGACCTGCTCAATTTCGCAAGCGCGCCGCATCGCTTGCCGCCCGATGTGCGTGAGGCAACGCTTCGTTTCGTCGCCGATACGCTTGCCGTAGGCGCGGCTGGCTGGACCGGTCCCGGGCTAGTCGGGGTGCTGGCGACGGCCACGACCTGGGGCAGTGGCGGCACCTGCCGACTGCTCGGCGACGCCGGGGCGCGGCTGCCGGCCAACACCGCCGCCTATGTCAATTGCTTCGCGATCCACTGTCTCGAATGGGACGCAGTCCATGAGGGCGCTGTGGTCCACGCGATGACCGCGGTTGTCCCTGCGGTGCTTGCCGCGCTGGACCGCAACGGCGCTCCTCGCGATCCCGAAGATGTGCTGTCGGCGATCGCGGTCGGAGTGGATATCGCTTCTGGGCTCGGCCTCGCCGCGCGCGGTGGCCTGCGCTTCTTCCGCCCGGCGATCACTGGCATTTACGGCGCCGCAGCGGCCGTAGCGCGATTGGACGGACTGGCGGCGGGCGCCTTTGCCGACGTCTTTGGGCTCGCACATGCCCATGCTGCCGGGACCATGCAGGCGCATTCTGAAGGCTCGATCGCGCTGCCCTTGCAGTTCGCCAATGCGGCGCGCGGAGCGCTGCACGCGGTCGATCTGGTCAAGCAGGGCCTTACCGGGCCGCACGATCCTTTGGAGGGTCCGTTCGGCCATTTCGCGCTGTTCGAGGATGGTGATCTGGCGCGCTACACCGCGAACCTCGGCACCTGGCGCATCGCCGAACTGAGTGTGAAACCGTTCCCGTCTGGCCGCGCCAGCCATGCGGTGCTCGGCGCGCTCGCCGGGCTGCCGGGCAAGCCAGTCGCGCGCATCATCGCGCACGTGCCTCCGCTGATCCGGCACCTCGTCGCCCGCCCGATGTGCGTGGAGATGACGCCTGCCTACGCCCGTCTTTGCCTGCCCTTCCTGGTAGCGCTGATGCTGAGCGAAGGCGCCATCGATCCGCGGCGCTTCACGCCGGAAACCTTCGCTCGCGCCGACCTTGCCGCACTGGCAGACAAAGTCGAGATCGTCGACGACGGCAATCCGGACCCCAACGCGATGTCGCCGCAGCGGGTCGAGATATCCTTTGCCGATGGCGAGCGCCTCGACCTGTCCGTGCCGGCAACGCTCGGATCACCCGAGCGGCCGCTCGATGGCGAAGAAACAGCGCGCAAATATGCGCTGTGCCGCGCGCTGGCCCCGGCGACAGTCGATCTTCGGCTGTTTTCCGATCCCCTCGATTACCTGGTCCGTGCATGAGCCATCCCACCTACTTCGAAGCGTTCGACATCCGCGAATTGCTCGCCGACTATCCGATCGGCGACGCCTTTATGGCGCGCTACGCCACGATGGGCCGTGACGAGTTGTTCGCGCTGCAGGATGCGCGGTTCCGCAAGCTGATGGTGCGCGGGTGGGAAATCCCCTTCTACCGCCGGCTGTGGGGTGCTCAGGGAATCGAGTCCGGCGATATCCGCGGTCTCGCCGACATTGGCAAACTACCGGTCTACGACAAGTCCGACCTGATGGCGTCGATCGCCGAGCACCCGCCCTACGGCGATTTCGTGGGCCTCGGCGGGCCTGACCGACCCCCCGCAGTGCTCCACACCACCAGCGGCACCACAGGACGGCCGCAGACCCTGTTGTTCGGCCCCAAAGGACGCGAAGTCGGCAACCTGCTCGTCGGACGGATGTACCGCTGGTTGGGGCTGGGTGCGGACGACGTAATCCAATCAGTCTATGGCCACGGGATGATCAACGGCGGGCATTATATCCGCGAAGCGGTCACCCACTTCACCAACGCGATGTTCCTCTCCGCCGGAACCGGCATAGAGACCCGCTCGGCCCAGCAAGTGCGGTTGATGGCCGATTTCGGGGTGACGACGATAGTGGGGTTCGTCGATTATATCCGCAAACTGGCTGAAGTGGCCGAGGCCGAGGGGCTAAAGAACATGATCGCCGTGCGGATGATCATCGGCCATCTCGGCACCGAGGATCGCGGCGCGATCGAGCGGGCCTGGCCGGGTGCCAAGGCGTATGACTGGTACGGCGTCGGCGATACTGGCTCGATCGCTGGCGAAGGCCCCGACCGCGACGGTCTCTACGTGTGGGAGGACGCGCATTTCCTCGAACTGCTCGACATCGATAGCGGCGGCGCGGTGGCCTCCGGCGGCACCGGCGACATAGTCGTCACGTGCCTCTATAAGGACGATATCGCGCCCTGCATCCGCTTCAACACCCATGACATCTCGCACGAGCTCGGCGGTCGCGGCGAAATCGCGTTCAAGCGGATTGCAGGGTTCAAGGGGCGCAGTGACAACATGGTCAAGCTGCGCGGGATCAACGTCTTCCCCCACGCGATCGCCGCGTTGATCGAGGACCGCAGCGACCTGACGGGCGAATACGTGTGCCGCATTCGCCGCGACGCCGGGGGGCGCGACACGATGGAAGTTACGCTGGAAAGCCGTGGGGACAGCGACGTGAGCCAGCTTTGCGAAGTGTTGCGGCGCGGCCTGGGAGTCGAGGTGGAAGTCGCCCTGTGCGGGCCGGGCGGCACCGCTGGGGCGACCCAGGTCGACGTACGCCAGAAGCCTCTGCGCCTGATAGACGAGCGCGCGCTGTGATCGACTTCAACGATCTTGAAGCGCGTAACGTTACGCTCGGGGCGTTCGTCGATTTTGACAGTTCGGCCGCGTTCGGAACCGGGCCGCTCACTGGGGTAACCGTCGGGGTCAAGTCGAACATCGCAGTGCGGGGCCTTCCATGGACCGCGGGAATGGAACTGCGCCGAGGCGAGATCGCCGAACGCGACGCCGTGGTGGTTGCCCGCTTTCGCGCCGCCGGGGCCGCGATCCTCGGCACGCTCAATATGCATGAAGCGGCGCTTGGATCGACCACCGACAATCCGTTCTTCGGGCGGACCCATAACCCGCACCGCCGCGGATACACCCCGGGTGGCTCGTCGGGTGGCAGCGCCGCAGCAGTGGTCGCCGGGCTGTGCGACGTCGCGCTGGGTACGGATACGCTGGGATCGATCCGGATTCCGGCGGCTTACTGCGGGGTTTATGGGCTCAAACCCGGCGCGGGGGCCGTATCAGACATTGGGCTGTTCGCGCTCGACCCGGCGCTCGACGTGGTTGGCCCGCTCGCGCGCGATCTCGATGTGCTCGCGCGCGCTTGGGCAATCCTAGCTGACGAACCCGGCGCTGACCGAGATGTCACGCGCACAATCATACTTCGTGACTTCGGCGGAGTAGAACTCGAGCCTGCG
>Ga0105052_10005908_pt1 | contig 12668 bp, 10 predicted proteins | sample FRY03_FD_78094 | JGI IMG/M metagenome (GOLD analysis project Ga0105052, IMG submission 78094) | Freshwater microbial communities from Lake Fryxell liftoff mats and glacier meltwater in Antarctica - FRY-03 | ecosystem: Environmental > Aquatic > Freshwater > Ice > Glacier meltwater ... | reverse complement strand
TGTTTTTGTTTTTGTTTGTGTGTTTGGTTGGGGGTGTGTGTGTGTGTGTGTGTGTGTGTGTGTGTGTGTGTGTGTGTGTGTGTGTGTGTGTGTGTGTGTATGTGTGTGTGTGTGTGTATGTGTGTGTGTCAACGAGGGCCGAGATAGCCAATTCCGTGGTCTAGACACACTTCAAAAAAATGTTCTGGCACGATCTTTAAGAGAAAAAGAGATTAAGAGAGAGAGACAGAGAGAGAAAAGGAAAGAGAGATAGAGAAAGAGAGAGAGCGAGAGAAAAAGGGAAAGAGAGAGCGAGAGCGCGAGAGAGAGAGAAAGAGAGAGAAAGAGAGAAACACAGCCAGAGAGAGACAGGGACAGAAAGAGAGAGTATATGTAAGTGAGTGAGTGAGTGAGTGTGTGTGTGAGAGAGAGAGGGAGAGAAAAAAAGAGAGAAAGAGAGAGAGAGAGTGTGAGTGTGTGTGAGTGTGTGTGAGTGTGTGTGAAAGAGAGAGAGAGAGACAGTGTGTGTGCGTGAGAGAGAAAATGTACAACCAATCCAGAAATCTCGACACATTTCGAAGAAATAATTTAGCACTCTGTGAATGTGTGTGTGTGTGTGTGCGTGTGTGTGTGTGTGTGTGTGTGTGCACTTGTCTCAGTGTGTCATCACACTACATGATATTTTGGAAATCATCAATTCTCACGATAATTTGTAGACGCACGAAACAAAACTGCAACACACTGCAACACACTGCACCGCACTCCAAATCACTGCAACGTACATTTTATTACAACACAAAAAATTGATGTCCATAATTTGCTGACTCATGCGTAAAATTTCTCGTAAGATTTGTTTTAAGAGGAATAAGTCATATCTTACAGATGAATTATTCATATTTCACAGATAGATGAGTCATGTCTCACAGATGAACGATTCATGTCTCACAGATGAATAAGTCATATGTCACAGGTGAATGATTCATGTCTCACAGATAGATGGCTCATGTCTCATAGATGCATGAGTCATGTGTCACAGATGATTGAGTTATGTCTCACGGATGGATGAGTCATGTCTCACAGACGAAAATCTCAGAGACGAGTACGACGTGTCTCACAGATGAATGAGGCATGTCTCACAGATGAATGAGTCATGTCTCATAGATGAATAAGGCAGTGAGCTGAGTCTGAGCCGAAGATGGGGACAGTGAAGATTGAAACCGTAATGGGGACATGATCGGCCGGCTATGGGGTGGCTACGATTAGTAGGCTTCTTAAAATTATACGTCTCTTTTGCAAAAGAACCCTATAACAGAGACTATATTCTGCAAAAGAGACCTATAATTTTAAGGAGCCTACTAATCGTTGCCACCCAATACCTCCAATGACTCCTGCTTCTGCTCAAAGTAATTCATGTGTCCAAATTTTTTTGTATTAAGAAACTGTGATACGTACATCTGAGGTTTGGATGTAGTGAGAGGTCTACAGCTAATGTGGGCCTTTCAGCAACAATCTGTTGAATCTAGCTAACATAACAGCCCTGCTCTGGGGCCTTCATGCATGTGACCCACTCACTTTGCAAGCAGGTTCCTTGCTTCGACGAAGTTCTCATGACATCCAGTCGTCTTGAGGACATACATGCTGTCGAGAACAAGCTGAATCTCACAGATGTGAGTGCGGATGTCCGGCTTATCCCAGATGTCGTACGCTGACACGAACTCCAACGAGTCCCCCGACTCGCTCGCAATGGTCCATGCCACCTCCACGTTAAGATTGATGTAACGGTACCCATCTTCCTGGTACACCGAAAATTTGTCCTTGATATTGACCAACCTGAAAACTTGTTCAGATTTGGCCTCTTCCATCGTCCCCGCCATCAACATCAGTCGTTCTTCTTCACCATGCGCTGGCAAAGCTCCCACCACTGACTTGCTCCGAATTACCTCCAGGCATTGACGAACGCTTTCTATGGACGGCAGTACCATACAACAGCGAATGAGATCGGTCAAACACCGTATATCACGGTAGTATTTGCGCACGACCTTTTGAAGGGCGCGATCAGTGCGTTTGACGGGCCCACACACCAATGTCCCCGTGAATGACTGACTGGCTCCCAGAATCTCGTCTTCAACCAGCTGGAGGAAGGCTTGGTTGAGTGCTACCGCCTCCTCGAATAGAAGATCGACATTCTGCGTGCGCTGTCGGTACTTTCCAGTCCTGCCATACCGGCTTGCCTGTTGCCAGAATCTGGGGCCCGCTCCCATGTTAAACAAGAACCTGTTGAAAAAATTCCATTTTTTGACGACGTCATCTCGCTCCTGTTGGATTTGGATTTTGGTTTCGGAGCAGAGATTATGGATGAAACCAACATCATCTGCACCAGGGTCAGATGGCTGCCTGTCCTGGACGTGGACCTGTCGGCCGTGCGATCTCCCCGAAGCAGCTAACCCCTGGCGCACGACAACTTTGGCTTCTGGTTGAAAGTATGTGTCTCCCACCTTGATGTAGGTGTCGTCGGAGACCTCGCCAATCTTGAATTCGTCGATTTCTTCTGGGCGGAAGCGCAGGGTTTGCTTCAGGGCTGTGGCGAGCGCATCGTTGATGATTTCCGTGCCATTCAGCGGCCTTTGCGATCCAACGTCCTTCCACTTGAAGCAAGATGCGTTGGCCACTGACCAGGCAGCATTATACTTCTTGACATCGTCTTTCAAGGTGTATTGGGCCTGCTGCTGCCCTCTCCTCCGTCTCCAAACTTCTCTCGGGTAGGCGATAACGAGAAAAACTACCAGTATAAACACCAAATACTTGGCTACTGTGTGTTGGTAAACCATCCACCAGATGGCGAAGGCACAAACGTAAGACAAAGGGTTGACCACTCTGAAAAACCACGCTGGCCGGAAAAAATGGACCGTGCACATTGATAAATACATGATCAGATTAACAACTTCGCTGTAAAAAAGTAACCGAACTGATGGCCCCCACGTCTTGCAAACAGGGTTGTTGGAGAATAAGCTGGGACCCAAAGGATCTGTTGCCACGATGTAGAAAGTTGTCAGCGTCACAAATATATTGTATATCCATTCACACCATACAGCCTGGACGGCTGCCCGAGGGGTAGTCGTTGCAAGCTGGTACACACAAGCCAAGACAGCGCCAAAGAAATGTATAGGCCAAACAAACGTCCACATCGTACAGGACACCCCATACTGGGCATGGGGCGTTGCCCCGTATGCCATAGAATCGGGCACACCTCCCTGAATCTGTAAGCCATCAATTTGACGCACGCTCAGAAGATCGACGGTAACTTGTTTCACACTTTCAAAAGCATTGTCGCTATGCAACCTGCCTATTTCTTCTTCCCAACCTGCGTCCACCGAGGTGCTGGTCCAGACATGCTCCTCGTCGTAGCCACACAAATTGCGGGGGGTGTCGGCCTCAAGCTGGCCGCAGCAGCCAGATGAGGCCTTCCTATTTAGCTCTACCCTGCTGCACAATCTCCAGCCCCGTGTCTCACACCGTGATTTGGCCTCGCGCCAGTTGACCTTGACAGCATCACCTCCACTGGCGCTCAGACAGCCGTCACGCGTACACGTGTGGACGCGGGGTGTTGCAAGACAGCACTGTACGTGGCCAGCATTTTCATCCTTGGAAACCCATTGCCCTGGGGGAGCATCATGTTTACCACTACAGCCATTCTGCAACCAGGCCTGCCCTGCAAGGCCGTCCAGCACAACTGTAAAATCAAGGCTGGGACCATCTGCAAGGCTTCCCACAATACTGAGCCGCAGATCACCACCGGTGTTACCATCTTCGTGGGAACCTAGTTGGCCTTGCCAGCTGCGAGGCAGGACACGAATATACCGTGCCTCTGCAGGGTGCGGGAACAAATTTGTCACTACTAGTCCAGGTCGAGCGGCAGAAGCACTGCTGTCAAAGACATACGCACCACCCGATCCCTCCGCGTGCGTCACGTCGGTCCAATTGACATTGTTCGCACTTAGCTGCACCCCATATGATGTCACGCTGCGGGGCTTGGTCTCGGACTGTATTTTGTAATACAAAGGAAATCCCTGGAATGGAATCATAAACAAAGAGGCCGCATAGAGGAGGCCAATCAAAACCAATGTTTGCAAAATTCCAGACTTGGACTTGACTACCCTGACCTCAAGCTGGTTTTGGGCGCCAATCAGCATATCTGCCGACACTGATGTGTCTGTGTAATCGCGGGCACGATCCGTGATTGTCTTTGTTCGACCATCGCCTTTTAGCGACGCCACTGCCATTGCCAGGCGGACGCGTCCGCCAATTTTCGTCTTGCCGTCGATCCCGGCATTTGCACAAAACTCGTCGTTCAGATTGTCAATGTCTTGGTCTCGCAGTTCAGCAACCTTGTTCAGCGAATCCAATTGGTTTCGGGCAAAGACGTGCGCATAGGAAGCGAGCATGCATTTGGCGAGCCAGTCCAGAACCTCCTGCCCTTGGGGCGTCCAAAATTGGAGGTTGTCCACCAGCTTCCTGCTCGCACGCTCCCGCATAAGTCTCTGGACGCAGTCATGAATGACGTGTACAGCGTCCTTCAAGGCGTTTGACTCTAGGCCCCGCAAAAAGAAGCCCTGGGATTGCGTCACCTCGCCCATGACCTGCGCTACTGTAAGACGCGTCATCTCCTCAAGGCCGAGCCCGAGAGTCTGCCGGGCTTCCGTGATGTATTGATGTGCCTTCTGTTCGATTGCGTCCACAATAATATCAGGACACTTGGGGTAGCAGCCAGACTTGAAGTAGTGCGTGAATACTTCGTCCCCATCTTCGTCTTTGACCTTATCTCCCACAAACAAAGGGAAGATAGTAGTACCCTTCATCTTGGCCAGAAGTAGCGCCAGCCGGAACTCCATGAGGACGTTATCACAGCAGGATTCCGGCGTAAGATGAACGACGTTCTTGAGCGTGCCGCGGCTCAGCACGGTCACAACCACTGTGCTGCTACAAATGGCGCGCGAGAATCCCGCTTCCCAGCTCTCGCCTGGTATAAGGCACTCGGCGTCCCAAAATACCTTCAATTTACGAGTTGTCCCGTTGATTTTCACGTCTGTGCCAATGAGCCTCCAGTACAGGGTCTCCACAAGTTTTTTGTCTGCATCGACCCGATAAGATATGAAGACGTCCCATGTGTCTGCCTGCTTGCCTGCGTTGGCCTTGTTCCGATCCAGAGCCGGCTGGGACACCTTCACTTTCTCCTCGGCTGTGAAGGATCTGCAAATTACATGCAAAGTGTGAGCTTGGCATCGGGGGCGCATTGCTGCACACATGTTGTGCCCAGTGCTGGACAGACATCAAAAGCTCATCAAAAAAAAAAACCTCAAGGTACTAATCCCCTCATCAGGATCTAGGTCAGGACCCAAGCAGTTCACGCTTCTCACCCCCCCACCGGGGAGGATTTGGAAGATTTCCATGTCAGAACAGACGGGTTCATGCCGCATGAGGGACTCGATTGAACCTGTTTATGCAGATCAACAAGTGGAAGAGGTGAGACAACCACCAAAAAAAGCAGTTGACACGGGTGGCACTGCACCCTCTTGGGCGGCACTATAGGGTTAGAACTGTACACCCTCGCAGGCGGGCGGGCGAGCGGGCGCACACCCTCGCTGAAAAGCGCGGTGCTGAAAAGCGCGGTGCAAGTGGCACACCTCGAGCTTCGCCGATTCCAATGTTCGCACTCCAGGGGCACCTACAGTTCTAGTGAGCGCCTGCGATGATTTAGGTGGTCACCTGGGTGTCTTTCGATTTTAATGTTTCTTACTCCTCTTGTTGAGATTACTCTTTAATAAAACAGTCCTAAATTTTAAAAAAAAAATTTAAAAACCTACTTCTGAGTGGCAGTGGTGTGGTGGCAAAGAGCGCTTCAGCAGCAGGTGTGCACGCGGGGCTTCGAAGACAGGCGCCAGGTACAACACAGGCGTCTGACACCGACAACCTTCGACTCGACCACTCTCCAGCGTTTGACGCCTATCGCGGCCAACGCCCGCCTATCGCGGCCAACGCCTGGTTCCACTAGGACTGAGGTTTGTATACGGTCCATGCTTGACGTTGAGAACACGATGCGTATGCGCAAAGCCCCAGTGGAAGGACACTATGTTGTTGAGTCAGAGGAGCGCATGGAGCATGCACTCATTCCTAAAGAGGTGGACGTCGGAACAGTGCTGCTCTCGGAGGAAGACAGCAGCGATGTTGAAGTTTCCGATATAGACGTTCCAGACTATCATCCAGATGACCATCTTGCTCTTCCTTTGAGTATGTCCAAATGGCTTTTCAGGGTGTCATGGCTCAGCGCGAGCACGTGTCTGTTGGCTGTGTACATGCACTTGTTGGACCTAGCACTTGTTCCCGCTGCAGTTTTATTCACGTCTATCAACTACTGGCGATGGCCTGACTATAGTTGGTAATTGCATCTGAGTGCGTTTTTTTTTGCGATTGGCGTTATACATACTTTTTTGCGCACGCCATTTTGCAAAACTCCGCGTGCAAACGTTTATCATGTCAAAAAGTACACACACGCTCAATGAACTAAGCTTTATTGCTGCAAACCAAGCTTGAATGTACACTTACCCTGGTACTGGCTGCCCATCAGGCGAAGATATGTCGACATCATCACCGTCCAACTTACCATTTACTACCAAGTCGTTAGAGCTGTGGACGCCCCGGGCCCGTACCGCATTGCCTTTTACTGCATCTTGGCTTTCGCGTAAGTGTGTGTGTGTGTGTTTGTGTACTTGAGCTAGGGTGTGTAAAACACCTATGGATGTGCAAGTATGGATGTGCAAGTATTTGATCGCGCATGACTGTCTGTAGCCTAGGATTATTCTGCCACACCGCGCCATGGCCCCGCAACCAGCAGCATCCTACAAACACACGTGTATGCATACAGAAGGGGGGAGAGTGTGCGTTCGTGGGTGTGTGCACAAATGCGTGTAACATTTTTTTGCGGCGCGAGTGTTCCTGAAAATCGTGGAACACGGAATTACTCAGTGAGTAAGCTAAGGAATTCCCGTGAGGACGTCCCAACTGAGCATGGGGAGAGGGGGTCGGAGTGGGCGCAGAGGGGGGGGGGAGAGAGAATAGAGCAGTGAAGACTTGCCAACTGAACGCACATACGCGCACAAAAATGCACACTTGCACACATGCACACATACACGCCCCAACCCATGCACATACACACATGCACACATATGATGGGGGGACAAGATGCCTGTGTTCATCCCTCTGTGATCTTTGTACCACTCTCTCACACACTTTCTCTCTCTCGTTGAAAATGGCAGGTGCTCGAATTTCATCCCTGCTATGATCTATGTAGTCAGGCCACCCGGCGGCAGATGGCGTGAGTTTCCGAGTGAGGGTGTGGGGGTGGGGGAAGGGGCCAAGGCAGAGGGAGTGTTGCTGATGTGTACTGAATACGCAGAGCTATGTTCGGGCTATGTCGCGAACTGTATGCACAGATTTATGTTATGGGGTGGCTACATGTAGTAGGCTCCTTCAAATTATATGTCTTTTTGCAGAATACTGTCTCTTTTATAGGGCTCTTTTGCAAAAGAGACCTATCATTTTAAGGAGCCTACTAATTGTAGCCACCCCATACGGCTACATGTACGCAGAAATGTGTAAGGGCTAAGTTAGTCTAACGATGAGCGTCCTGTGATGCCACAGCAAACTAGGTCTTCATGTTGCAACACAGGGCTTTACAAAAAACGAATTACTTCGTTGTTGTGATCACACCGTGGCCATAATATGTATACGTATATATATATATATAACATTGCAGATACCTTTCTCAAGGCTAATCCTGACAAAATTCGGACGCTTAAGATGTCGACTTTCTTTCATGCACAATGTCATATCTTTGGTAAGTTTCACAAAATCTGACCAGGGAGACATGTGTGTGTGTGGGGGGTGATTGTTTATAGCTTCCTGCGGCGCCGACACGCACAACGAAAGTTGCTTCTTGCCTAGAATATTCATGCAATAGACACGAGACACACACACGTGCACACAAAAATGACAAGCAGATCACTGACGTGCCCACCCACTCGCCCGCGCACATATTCTTTCACAACATACTCTGGTGTGTCTCTTCCTTGCACACAACGCAAACAGGTAACGTGTCAAACGCGGTTCTCTACCTATCAGGTGTCCCCAAAGTAGGAGAGTCATGGTTTGTCAAGAAAATCGCTGGAACGATATAATGTACGCAGAAACTGGTTGAAATCTCAGCCTTCCCACTCGATTTCTATACATACAGAAGAGAAACAGATGCTCAAGCGGAGCAAGTGGGGCTCTTGGGGATATGGTGGGAAGAATGGCCTAGGTGTGAGGGGACATGGGGCGAAAGAATGGCCTAGGCAGCGAGGCTGCCGTGATGCGGGCGGGGCATTGCCCATGGTAGTAAAAATAGCGCCGGGAAGACGGAAAAATGCGGGGAACACACCGACAGAGAAGACGGCGAGGGAGAAAGAGAGAGAGGAAGAGTGAGCAAAAAGGGGCGGTGGAGGAGGCTCAAGGTTGTAAGAGAGCGAGAGGGAGAGAGAGCGAGAGGGAGAGAGAGAGAGCGAACGAGCGAGCAAGCCAGAAAAAGAGAGAGACAAAGAAAAGGAGAGAAAGAGAGGGGGGGGCGAAGGCCGCAGGCCTGACAGCCCACCTGGGCGCGGGGTCCGCGGGAAGACAAATGCGCCGAAACACAAATGGGTGTCAGCCGTGAAGGCGGCAGTCGCGACACGCGGCCACCTGCACTTGCATCCGGAAGGAGGGCATTACTTCCCATGAAACGAAAAGAACGCAGCAGTTCGCTGATAATGAGCGTTCGTTAGCCCGCTGTAATACACTACAATCCAATCCAGCCAGAAGGGGGGCCGCTCACGGAGGAGGTCAAACTTTAAATATTTGGATCTCCAGATTTTCCAGTTTTCCTGGACTTTTTTTTAAGTGACGGGGACTGCGTTTACTCACGTGAAAACCCGTTTGAAATTGTGGGGACTTTCAAGAAAACGTGTTTATTATGTACGGGGACCACCGTCAAAACTTGTGGGAAATTTGGGCAGTCGTAATCATTTCAAGTCCGATCTCCACCGTCTGTGGGAGGGTGTGATTGTCAGTAGGAATTCCTAAGCGTTGCCATTCCAAAAAACACGAAGATACAGGCCAGCTGACAAACGTTGTAGACTATTTTTACACACTAGCATGTCCGCCATTATAAGTAGGTGGGCAACGATCCGGGACAGTCTCGTGGGTCCTATGTGATTTAGTCTTACGGTGCTTCGACGTAATAAACTCTTGTCTCTCTCCAACTTCGACATGAATAATTGAATGCATCACAATGGGAACGAGGGTCGTGAGAATGGAGGCGCAGCACCCTCCATACAATTTTGCTTCATTGCACTTAGGGGGAAGCAGGCGAAGTCACGGTTAGCGCATTTTCAAGTGGGCAGCATCTGTGGCTGGGCACCTAATCGCTGTACCTCTCTTTGAATGAGCTGGCTATGCTTCTTGAGATTGCTGATCAAGTGCCTGGAAGGGCAAGTCTCCAGCAGCATTGGCAGCACGAAAATGATTTATCCTCTAACATAATCATCTGCTGCATTGAAGTTTCACTGTGCTTACTAGTTTCAGCCAGTTGCGACAGACATTGCCAGTGTGTGATTTCAAACAAATAAATTGGAGACATATCAAGAGACATTCATTTGTTAGCACATAGTTTTGCGCAAACATGCAAATCAGATTTGCTATACTTTATCGACTTGCCTCTGGATGCTCGGCGGACACACACACACACGCACAGGCACACACACGGACACGCATTTACAGACAGACAGATACAAACACACATACACACACACGTGCACACGCACACACACCCGCAAACACGTGCTCGCACACACACACAGACACACACACACACACACACACACACACGCACACAAACACACACACGCACACACACACACAAGAACACGCAGGCACACTTGCAGTCTAGCGCCATATGTATCTGTGTGTGTATATAAATGTATACATACATATGTATATATATAAATCAACATTTGGTTTGAAGATCCTCGTCTCTCCCATTTCCCCTATCTGTCTATCTGGGGCACTGTCGCGATTCCTTCTCTTGCATTGATTGATGTTGCTTTTATTACTTCGTAAGAAATGGCCTAGTAGCTTTGCTCGAAGCTTTATGTTCTCAAATGTAAATGTTGAGTTCTCGATTTTGAGAGATTTTGCCGGGATCGAATCGGCAACCTCGGGACCGACAGTCCCGCGCTTTCACCACTAAGCTAGTTTTACATCGTCTCGGATGACATGACCTTTCAATCTCACGCGCAATTTTGTGTTTGTGTGTCATAGTGCGTGAACTGGGTACAAAAGATTTACTTTTTTTTCCTCTCTTTGTCTTACAGTACTAAAAACCGAACAAGACTTCTTTCTTTCTTGCTTGCTTTCTTTGCGTCTAGGACCTAGCCCGAATCACCTCAATTCAGTGTAACTCGTCTGTAAAAAAACAGAAACTCTTTTTTCAAGTCAGCATTTCTTCATTTCAACGGGATCATGCAGCTTCTCCTAAATTTGAGCGTTATACTTGAGCTTCAAAAAATCTCTGATTCAGAAGCCAACCTGAGTATTACAAAAAGCGCGATTCCCTGAATCAAACTATTTGTTACTAGCATCTTCTTTGTCTTTGATTCGTGCAAGTCTGGAGGTGTTTCCAGCTACACATATATGTTCGACCAAATGATTCCTAGGTACTTCCAATTCCCTGGCGTCATCACCTATACCAGAGCAACCCTTCTCTGAATCTGGACTCAACCTAAAACGCATGTAGCAAATCAACGACGTTGACCACATCCGATGGTGGTCATGTCCAGACTGTACATTAGTTTTGGCAATTTGCTCGATTGACACAAGGAAACATGCTTTGAAATCATTTTATTATGCATCTCAAAAGGCATGTGCAGTTAGGTGTAAGTGGCAGAGCTGTGTTGGCTGTCGCGCTGATCATCATAGGAAGCCACAACTTTGAGCGTTTGACCAGTTGTCACAGCAACGGCAGTTGAGTATGTACTCGAAGATGACGTTGGCTGCGACCCGTCAGTGGTATAGTGCAGAACCGCATCTGAGTGCACGCACTCGGCCATGATAGATGTGGGAGATGGCGCTTGCGATTCGGCAGGATTCTGGAGATCGAAGGAAAAGACAAGTGGTATAGTGGAAGAAACGCTCTGTCCAGCAGCCACAGTCAGCACGAGCGAACCTGCTGTTTGATTCCACGAGCCAGTGCCCCCGAAAATGTTTGTGGCACTTGGGCTTCCCACATCGCTAATGGTCAACGAAACAAGATTATTGCTATTGCCTGTGGCACTTCCGATGAGCCCCACGATGGTAATTTTTGACAAGACAGGTGTGTCGAGTGGTGAGTTGAGGGCAAGTGTGACTTTAAGAGTGTTTGTTTGGCTTGGGCTGCTGGTCGATTGACCAATGTGCACGCTGAACAATGATCGAGCCTGCACACGCAGCGGTACTGCGTCGCCTGTTATGTGCATACAAAAGAAAGTCAACCTGAATGGTTTGCACATTTTGATTTCGACATACATGGCATATTCTGTCCTTAAAAATATAAAAACAAATGCAGCAAAAGAATACTCTTGAGGATCACACATGTAGTAAGCTCAAAAACAAACTTTAGTTCGCTTCAGAGTACAGCATCCGGATCACACCCATGGTAGAGATAAAAGAAAAGAAAGGTAAACGCAAAAACCTATTGAGCAGCCATCCTTTATGAGGTATATCGTGGTGCCCGTCTTGTGCCATGCAGGCCTGGTTCCATCGTTTGCACGGTTTACGGTGACGTGCGTGCCAGCCAGTGCACTTACATACATAAGCTCGTCGTCGATCTGCAACACGGTGCCTACGGCAATTCCAGTGGCAGATGCCACATGAACTGAGAAGTTTGCGCACGTGTGCACATCTTGAGAGAGCGTAGTGCTAGCAGTCGAAGGCGCAATCCGGTCTTGTACCACCATTCGCTCTGGACCAAGAACTCTACTACCAGAAGCCGACACCAGTATTGGCACTGGCGAAGTTTTGGGCGCAGGGTTTGTAACCTGGAAGGAAAACGAAACACCCTGACCAGCGCCTAACGTTTGGCCTGCAGCCACTGTAAGCACCAGCATGCCACTTGTCTTTGTCCAGCCTGCTGTGCTTCCGAACAAAACGTTGGCACTGGTCGACCCCACATCAGTTATCGCTAGGGTACTCGAATCGGACGTTTGAACACCTATTAACCCCTGAATGGTCACCTTCGAATTCTCTGCTCCAGACAGGTATCCTGACGGGGATAGAAAGACAGTAATGGTGTTAAGATCGCCAGGGAATGGCGTGCTCTGAGCGATCGTCTTGATCGTCATCGCATTAGCCCACACCCTCAATGGAGCAGCGTCACCAGCGATTGCCCCAGGGATGTCGAGAAGAGTGTCTTCGTCCGGAGACACGTGACCGGCATGCATCCTTTCAGTAGAATAAATTATAAAGCTCATTGATCCAGCGAATCGCTCTGTTGCAGAGTTTGTGACAGCGAAAGTGAATTTGAGCGTTTGCCCGGCAGGAATCTTAACGAGAATTTTCTGGGAGAGTACGAGCGTGCCACTTGATTG
>Ga0105052_10005906_pt1 | contig 12673 bp, 11 predicted proteins | sample FRY03_FD_78094 | JGI IMG/M metagenome (GOLD analysis project Ga0105052, IMG submission 78094) | Freshwater microbial communities from Lake Fryxell liftoff mats and glacier meltwater in Antarctica - FRY-03 | ecosystem: Environmental > Aquatic > Freshwater > Ice > Glacier meltwater ... | reverse complement strand
TGTTGTAAAATATGCTAGTTGCCATTCTTGTTCTACAAAACATAACCACAACCATATTCATTTTAGTTGTCAAAAATGTAAGTCTGTAACTTGTCTTGAAGATGTTGAGCCGTCATACAAGTTGCCAAAAAACTACCAGGTTAGTGAAATGAATTTTACTTTGTCGGGTCTTTGTCCGAAATGTTCCTAAAGTAGAGGTCGGGTTGGGCAAAATTAAATGTGCTGCATTTTGGGTCAGCATTTGCGTTGGCAATGCAGCTCTTTTAATTTTGCGATGCGTTGGCATTTTGTCGTCCGATGTCAGTACGAATGTTGATGGTTGCACGGTCACCCTACAATGAGGCATAACTTAGTTATTACCAATTATCTTATGACTCCTAAATTACATGTTTAAACATCTAATTATATATTTTTACGTTTTGAACTAGAAAAAACTTAAAAAATATAAAAATGGAAGCAGTAAAAACTAACTGGCTTATCGATCCGATGCACTCAGAAGTGCATTTCAAAGTAAAACATCTAGTAATTTCAACAGTTACGGGTACATTCAAATCTTTTGCAGGAAGCATGGAATCAGAAAACGAGGATTTTCAGGATGCAGCAATTGAATTTATACTGGATGTGAACAGTATTGATACCAATCAGGAGCAACGTGATGGCCACCTTAAGTCAGCTGATTTTTTCGATGCTGAGCAATTTCCAAAAATTTCATTCAAATCCACTTCATTTAAAAAAGTTGGCGATGAATATGAATTAGTAGGCGATCTGACTCTCAAAAACGTGAGTAAACTGGTAAAATTTAATGTAGAGTATGGTGGTAGTGCTACTGATTTCTATGGTAATAATAAAGCAGGTTTTGAGGTTTCCGGCAAAATTAGTCGTAAAGAATTTGGGTTAACCTGGGACGGAATTACAGAAGCTGGAGCGATTGTTGTAGCTGATGATATCAAGCTGCAGATTAATGTCCAATTTGTAAAACAAGCTTAACCAAATATATTCCTGTAAAAGGCTGTCCCCACCCGGCGGACGGCCTTTATTTTTATTTCTTTAAAAACTCCAGATTCCAGATTTTTTCTGCCTTTCGTCCAATGAGCCAGAAGGAAAGTGCCATGATCCCAAAGAATATTGTTTTATCGGTAATATCCCACAAATATTCAAAGTAGCGGCTATAAAGATTGATGAGCAGGAAGGTGATTCCGAATTCACGTGCGATATGATCTCTGAAGCGAATGCCGTAAATTGTAAAGCCAATGGAAAACATCAAGGAAATTATACCCCAGTAAAACAATTCAATTTGATCTATTTTCAACCAGTCCTCCAGACTTCCGAAGTTCCCAAAAATAGAAAGCAGCCATAGGGAAACAAATAGGTAAAGTAATCCGATGATATAGGTTAGTTCCCTGAATAAATTCAGTCTTTGAAAACGAAGCATCAGGAAGCTGAACAGAACCAATGAAATTCCAAACAACACAAATCGCAGCGGATAGTTCATCCCTAGAAAATAAAAACTCCAATCAGTTTGATATCCTGTTTCAGTGCCAAACCAGCTTCCTAATGACACCAGTGCGAAAGCCCAAATTAGGCGGGAAGAGAACTTTAGGGCTAGGGCAGCATAGATTAGCACAGATAAAAGAAATAATATGGAAAAGTGCCCTTTGCCATTATCGAGGGTTTTTCCCAGAAAAGCAATAGAACTCGCTGTTAATAGAATACCGAAAAAGACGATGGATTCATTACTGAAAACCCGCTCTGGAAATTTTTTCTTTCGCTTGTTACCTTCAAGAAAGAGTAAGAAAGCTAGTACAGCAGAAATAATGCTAATAATAATATCAGGAGTGTCGTAGAGTTTCTCGAGCCATTTGAGTACTGCATCATCAATAATCAGTGAGGCAATTGCAATCATGCCGCTGGCAAGCGCAACCCAAAAGGAATACTGAGCAAGTCGACGCCAGTCGAACCCTTTGACCTCATAAGAAGATTGTAATTTTTCAGAGGTTTCCTTATCGACTAAACCTTCGACTTCCCAGCTAATTATGGTTTTTTGAAGAAATTCAGCTTCCTGTTTATCAAGATTTAATTTAGCCAATACGTTTTTTTCGACAAGATAAAACTATTATTCTGCTCGTAAAAGTATTTTTCTGGCTGCTTTTTCGTCTTTTATGAGTTGTTCTTTGAGAGCTTCCAGTGAATTGAATTTTTTATCTTCACGTAGGTGTTCCAAAAAATTAATACGAATACTCTGACCATAGATGTCCTCATCGAAATCAAAAATGTTTACTTCGATATTGCGGCTCATCCCATTAATGGTTGGTCGGTGGCCGATATAGGCCATGCCCTTTGCTGTTTTTGTACTTGCTTTTTCTGCTAGCAAGTCAATACTCACTGCGTAAATACCATCCGAAGGGATAAGCTTGTAGTTTTCTTCAATAAATAAATTTGCTGTTGGAAATCCAAGTACCCGACCCAGCTGATCGCCTTTGATTACTTTGCCGTACAATTGAAAGGCATATCCAAGGAATTCACTTGCAGTTTTAGCATCACCACTTAAAATAGCATTTCTGATTTTGGTTGAACTTACCGCCACATCATTGATGTCCTGTTCAGGAATTTCTTCCACATCAAAACCGAAATCCGATGCAAAAGATTGCAACTCTTTCATTCCTCCTTTGCGATCCTTCCCAAAACGATGATCATAACCGATAATAATATGGCGGGTACCAATCTTTTCAATCAGGACTTCTTTGATATATTCTTGAGGACTCAGGTTTGAAAAATCACGGGTAAAAGGGGTGATGATCAGGTGGTCTATTCCCAAGGCAGCAAGCTTTTCAGCTTTTTCGTCCATTGAGCTGATCAGTTTAATATTCATATCGTCCGGATGAAGGATCATTCGCGGATGTGGAAAAAATGTCAGTATTACTGTTTCTCCCCCATTTTTTTTGGCAACTTCCAGTAAACGACTGATAATTTTTTGATGCCCAATATGCACCCCATCAAAAGTGCCGATAGTAACTACCGCATTATGGATTTGTTTGAATTCGTCAATGTGATTGTAAATCTTCATCTTTTGGGAGAGAGGGCAAAACTAATAATAAAATTATTTTATTTAGCCTGTTCTTTTAACTGCCTGATATGATTCACCAATTCCATTACTTCAAAGGCATTTTCCACATCATAATCGCCGCTTTTGGTACGACGAAGAGATTTTAAATATGCAGCATTATTCAAGGACCTTCCAAAATCATGCACAAGAGATCGGATATAAGTGCCTTTGCTGCAAATCACTCTGAAATCTACCTCAGGAAGTTCAATTCTGGTAATTTCAAACTGGCTGATATTGACTTTCCTTGTTTTCAATTCTACATTTTCTCCTCGCCTGGCTTTCATGTAAAGCCTTTCTCCACCGACTTTTATTGCCGAATGTGCGGGAGGGTATTGATCCAGATCGCCTGTAAACTGGCTGGTATTAGCCTTTATTGCTTCTTCATTAATGTTACTGATATCAAAGGTTTCGTTAATATCAGTTTCTAAGTCGTAAGAAGGAGTGTTTGCACCAAGTATCATAGTTCCGGTATATTCCTTTGTCTGGGCCTGAAATTCGTCAATCTTCTTGGTCATTTTACCGGTACAGATGATCAGCAAACCAGTCGCAAGAGGATCCAGTGTGCCTGCATGGCCAACTTTTAACTTCAATGGTTTGAATGAATTGCGGATTTTACCTACTACATCAAAACTGGTCCATTTATAGGGCTTATTGATAAGTAGTAATTCACCTTCTGTAAAATTAAACTCCGGGAATATTCTATTGGTTTTTTCGCTCATCAGATCACTTGAAGATCATAGCCCGAAATAAGTAGAATCAAAATAATGCCTCCCACAATGATGCGGTACCATCCGAATATCCTGAACCCTCTTGTTTGCAGGAAAGTGATAAAATAGCGGATCGCTAGCATCGCCACTATAAAAGCAATGACATTGCCTATAAGCAATAATTTTACTTGTTCTTGGCTGATCACAAATCCATCCTGATAGAAATCAAAAAGCTTTTTTGCGGTTGCACCAAACATAGTCGGCACCGCCAGAAAGAATGAAAATTCGGCAGCAGTTTTCCGGGATAATTTCTGAGACATGCCACCTACGATTGTGGATGCAGATCTCGAAACTCCAGGAATCATGGAAATACACTGAAATAATCCTATTTTTAATGCTGTACTGTAACTGATATCATCCGTGTGATCAATATCTCCATTTTTAAACCATTTATCTACAAAAAGCAGAATAATACCACCAATTAGCATTGCGATGGCTACACCCAGAGGGCTTTCAAGCAACTGGTCGATTTTATCGCTGAGTAACAATCCGAAAAATACAGCAGGCAGAAAGGCTATCAGAAGCTTGAAGTAAAATCCGATTGTCTGGAAAAACCGCTTGAAATAAAGTACGATAACTGAAAGTATAGCTCCTAATTGAATTGCAACAGTGAATAACTTAACAAAGTCGTCGGTTTGTATACCCATCAGTGAAGATCCAAGAATCATGTGTCCTGTGGAGGAAACAGGTAAAAATTCTGTCAGGCCTTCAATAATAGCCAGAAGAATTGCCTGATATACAGTCATTATTTTTTAAGAATTGCAATGAAGCCGATAGCAAATCCCGCTAATACAACGATTGGGGCAAGTACAATTTTCCTGAATTCGTATATATCAGTGTCTCCGATCATAAGCATGAAGCCAAATACGACAACAATAATGCTAAGTAACATCAATCTGTAATTGTTCTTACCGAACACGAAACCCTCTTGTGGGCTTTCCTTAATGGGGGTGTTTTTCTGTGCCATTATCTGTAAAGTTCGTAAATTTTTAAACGAAGAAACTTGCTTACTGCAAAATAGGTGCTCAATACGGAGATCAGAATTCCAATACCGATTACAGCTAGAAAAACGATTCCGAATTCAAACCAGTTGCGCAGAATAATCATTTCTGGTACTTGTTGTTGTGCTAAATATAAGCTAAGCAGCAACAAAATTACCGCGATTAGTCCTGCGAGTAAACCATGCAGAATACCATAAGTTAGAAATGGTTTACGTATAAAGTTTTGGGTCGCTCCAACCAGTTGCATGCTTTTGATCAGAAACCGTTGGGAATAGATTGCAAGCCGGATAGTATTATTGATCAGTGCAACGGCAATGATCAGCAGGATTGTTGCAAATGCAAGAATGACCAGACCAATTCCCCTAATGTTCTGATTGACCATGTCTATGAGTGACTTTTGGTAGATTACCTCTTTTACTAGTGGGTTTTCACTCAGTTGGGAAGTAAAGGCTTCAATGCTCTCATTATTAGCATAATCAGCCTTCATATAAAGATCTATAGATGATAAGAGCGGATTATAGCCAAGAAAATCGACAAAATCTTCTCCAAGGTCCTTAGTTAAATTTCTGGCAGCAAGTTCTTTACTGACATACTGTGTTTTTAACACATACGGATTCGCGTCCAATTGTTTTTGTAATGCCGTAATATCCACCTCTTTGGCACCATCATTAACTATAATATTCAGTACAATATTCTCCTTAACGTATTTGGAGAGGTTTTTCGCATGTACCAGAATCAAGCCAAGTAGTCCTGTCATTAACAGAACCAAAGCAATACTAATCACAGTAGAAACATAAATAGTTTTAGTTTTTCTGGATGATGTACTTTTTTCAAATTCTTCCATGAGTAATATGATATGTTGCGAAAATAAAGAATTCAGTTCATAAACCTAAATAATAAGCGTTGAAATACCCTGATTTGAAGTTAAACTTTGTTAAAATTTAAAGTTCATACCTTTTTGCAAGTTAATTGAGGTTTTAGAGGCAGCTTCTGGTTCAAAAAATCGTAGATTTTAGTATTTTCGCAACTTATCAGTTTTACAATGGATTATCAATTCAGAGATATAGAGAAGAGGTGGCAAAAATTCTGGGCCGAAAACCAGACTTTCAAGGTGAATAATAGTTCCACAAAACCAAAATATTATGTTTTGGATATGTTTCCATATCCTTCAGGTGCGGGATTGCATGTGGGGCACCCACTCGGATACATTGCTTCTGATATTTTTGCTAGATACAAACGTTTAAAGGGTTTTAATGTATTGCACCCAATGGGATATGATTCGTTTGGTTTACCTGCAGAACAATATGCAATTCAAACCGGACAACATCCTTCAATTACAACAGATACTAACATAAATCGCTATCGTGAACAGCTTGATAATCTCGGTTTTTCATTCGACTGGAGCCGTGAGGTACGTACAAGCGATCCTGATTATTATAAATGGACACAGTGGATCTTTATGCAGCTTTTCAATTCGTGGTACAACATTGAAAGTGATAAGGCAGAAAGTACTGATGATCTGATCAGAAGGTTTGAAAATTTAGGAACTGCAGGGTTGAAAGCAGTATGTGATGATGATATTTGCCATTATTCTGCTGAAGAGTGGAAAAAGTTATCGGACACTGAAAAGCAAACCGAACTCTTGAAATATCGTCTAACTTATCTCAGGGAAAGTACAGTAAATTGGTGCCCTGCAATGGGAACGGTTTTAGCCAATGATGAGGTGAAAGACGGTTATTCTGAGCGCGGAGGATACCCCGTAGAGCAGAAGAAAATGATGCAGTGGAGCATGAGAATTACAGCTTATGCTGACCGTCTGCTTCAGGGCTTGGATGGAATTGACTGGCCGGATCCTTTAAAGGAAATGCAGCGTAATTGGATAGGGAAAAGTGTGGGAGCATTAGTCAAATTTGGTCTCAACTCAGGTCAAACAATCGAAGTATTTACAACTCGCGTTGACACGATTTATGGAACAACTTTTCTGGTTCTCGCACCAGAACATGAGTATGTTGCCGGATTAACCACTCCTGAACAGGAAATAGAGATCCTCAATTATATTGATCAGACGAAAAAGAAAACAGAACTCGATCGTATGGCTGATACTAAAACGGTATCCGGCGCATTTACAGGCAGCTATGCCAAACATCCGATGACAGGTGAGCCTGTTCCTATTTGGATCGCTGATTATGTATTGGCAGGTTATGGAACAGGAGCGGTAATGGCGGTACCATCGGGTGATCAGCGCGATTGGCTGTTTGCGACTAAGTTTGGATTGGCGATTGTGGCCATATCTGATGCACAGAATGATCTGGACAAGGAAGCTGACCCTACAAAGGAAGGCAAATATATCAATTCAGGCATAATCAACGGTTTGAAGTATAAAGAGGCAACAAGCACTTTGATCGCTAAGCTGGAAGAACTTGGTGTTGGGAAAGCTAAAGTGAATTATCGCTTGCGCGATGCAATATTCGGTCGTCAGCGTTATTGGGGTGAGCCGGTTCCAGTATTTTTCAAGGACGGACTACCTTACCTGATCGATAGGGAAGATCTTCCACTGGTTTTGCCGGAAGTTGATAAATATCTGCCTACCGAAAGTGGAGAACCTCCTTTGGGAAGGGCAGAGAATTGGAAATACAAAGATGAATTGGAGTATGAGCTAAGCACCATGCCCGGTTGGGCAGGTTCCAGCTGGTACTGGTACCGCTATATGGCTTCTCAGGAAGATCGTAAACAGGATTCATTTGCTCCGGCAGATGCTATTTCATACTGGAAAGATGTCGATCTGTATATCGGAGGCTCGGAGCATGCAACCGGACACTTGCTTTACAGTCGCTTCTGGAACAAGTTTCTGAAGGACTTGGGTTATGTAGTTGAAGAGGAACCGTTCAAAAAGCTGATCAACCAGGGGATGATTCAGGGGAGGTCTAATTTTGTTTACAGAATTATTGATGAAGAAGGACGCGGAACAAATAAATTCGTTTCAAACGGTTTAAGATCTCAGTACACCACATCTGCGCTTCATGTAGATGTGAATATCGTAATTAACGAGATTCTGGATCTCGAAAAATTCAAAGATTTTAGACCCGAATTTGCAGAGGCCGAATTCATTCTCGAGAATGAAAAGTATGTTTGCGGTGTTGAGGTTGAGAAAATGTCGAAATCTAAATTCAATGTGGTTGGTCCCGATGATATTATTGATCGTTTTGGTGCTGATACCCTAAGAATGTATGAAATGTTCCTTGGTCCGCTGGAACAAAGTAAACCATGGAATACAAACGGAATTGAAGGTGTTTTTAAATTTCTCCGTAAATTCTGGAAGCTCTTCCATGATGATGAGTTTAAATTCACTATTTCTGATCAGGAACCATTGAAGGCTGAATACAAGGCACTTCACAAGATTATTCGTAAAGTAGAAGAAGATATTGAACGGTTTTCATTTAATACCTCGGTCTCCAGCTTTATGATCTGTGTGAATGAACTAACTGATCTAAAATGTAATAAAAGAAAGATCCTGAATGAATTGGTAATTGTACTAGCTCCTTATGCCCCCCACATAACCGAAGAGTTGTGGAGCTTGTTGGGTAATACCGCCGGGAAATTATCAGTGGCAGCTTATCCGCAATTTAATCCCGAATACCTAGTTGAGAATGAATTTGCATACCCGGTATCGATTAACGGCAAAACCCGAATGAACCTGAATATCTCTCTTAGTCTATCACAGGCAGAGGTTGAAGAAATTATTCTCGCCAATGCTGATTTGAAGAAGTATCTGGAAGGGAAAGTCCCTAAGAAAATTATTTTCGTAAAAGGGAAAATAATTAATCTTGTGATATAAATTTAATAATCACAATAGAAATCAGGCTGAAACTGGCTCTATCATTATTTATTCCCATAAATTTTTATTGTATCTCAGATTTTACCTAATTACAATAATTAGCTGTGATATTCCTGTAACATTAAATGCACTTTCGCGACTAATTCCAAAACCAATTAAATGAAACGTTTATTTACTATATTATTATTTCTTTCAGGGATCTCCGGCGTTCAGGCACAGGGAATGGGAGGGGCAGGTGCTCCTGCCGTTACCGGTAGAATTTCGGGTATTATTCTCGACTCAATTACCCGCATTCCGATCGATTATGCAACTGTTTCCTTAGGTCGTGCCGGTTCAACAAAATCAACCAATGGTGCATTGACAGATGAGAAAGGGTCCTTTAAAATAGAAAATATTTCTGCGGGACTTTATCGTTTGACTATTGCTTTTCTGGGATATAAGACTAAAATTATCGATTCAGTAAAGACCAGTCTTGCAAAACCGGATTTAAATCTGGGTCGAATTATGCTTGCCCCAAATCAGAACATGCTAAATGAAGTTGTGGTTACCGGCACAACACCGATCATTGAAAATAAGATTGACAAGCTGGTTTATAATGCAGAACAGGATGTTGCCATTGCAGGAGGAAATGCCACAGATGTACTTCGTAAAGTGCCCTTGCTTTCAGTTGATTTTGAGGGAAATGTATCCCTTCGGGGAAGTCAGAATGTTAGAGTATTAATCAACGGAAAACCTTCAGGTTCAATGGCCAATAATATGGCTGATGCATTGAGAGCAATTCCTGCAGACCAGATCAAAAATGTCGAAGTAATTACTTCTCCCTCAGCAAAATATGATGCGGAAGGAACATCGGGCATTATTAATATTATTACTAAAAAGAGTAATCTGGCCGGGGTAAGTGGCTCGATAAATGGTGGAGTAGGAATAAGGCAGAACAGTGGTAATGTTAATCTGAATGCAAAGACTGGCCGTTTGGCTGTAACAGCTAATGGAGGAGGGTTCTACTCCTGGCCTCAGACTAGTGATATCTCATTTAATCGTACCAATACTGCTGAAACACAAATTATCAGCCAAGCAGGTCAAAGTAGAACAGAACGTCTAGCAACAAATGGTTCTATTGGCGCTGATTATGATTTCAATAGTTTCAATTCAATTAGTTCTAATTTACGTTTGAACGGATTCAGTAACAGTGCTGACGGCAGTAATTTGAATCAGAATACATTCAATGGTGCAATAGCTAATTTCACTCGTTTTAGTGATAACCAGATGCGTATGAACGGAATTGACTGGAGCAGCGATTATCTTCACAAGTTTAAGAAGAAGGATCAGCAGATCTCATTTGCCTACCAGTTTACAAACAGCAAGCAGAATAGTGACTATACAACCGATTTTTCCAATACAATAATTGATGAATATGGTGATAATAGTGCGGATAATATAGAAAATACTATACAGTTAGATTATACCCATCCATTTAAAAAGGTTACTTTCGAAACAGGACTGAAGGGTATTCTGAGAGATATTATTAGTGATAATCAGACCCGCAACTTTAATTCAACTACTAATATATTTTCGCCTATTCCATCCCGTACCTATATCTATGATTACAATCAGGATGTGTATTCTGCTTATGCAACTTTTGCTTTTACGCTGGCGAAGAAATTCGGTATCAGGGCAGGTGCACGTTATGAAGGCACCGAAATTAAAGGTGATGCAAGATCTGTAGGTGCTGGTGCCTCTCCATTTGACAGCAATTATTTTAATCTGGTGCCAAGTTTTGTAGTTAGCAGAACCTTTAAAAACTTTTCAACTGTTAAATTTAGTTACAATCAGCGTTTGCAAAGGCCAAGCCTATTTTTCCTAAATCCATTCCTAAATAGTGCAGATATTTTTAATCAGTCGCAGGGAAACCCGTCACTTAAGCCTGAACTGTCACATAATATTGAGTTCAATTATTCAATGTTTGTTAAATCATCTGTACTGAATACTTCGGTTTATTATCGCCGTACGAATGATATTATCGAAAGCTTTGTGCTGCCTATTAGTATTAATGATCCTGCAACAGGAAATATCGCTACCGGGTCTAAAACTACCTTCAGAAACGTTGGTAGTAATAATTCATTTGGGTTTAATTTCTTTGGGCAAATTAATCCGATAAAACCGCTGACCTTACGCGGCAATTTCAATGTATTTACCTATGATATCAATGCTAATAGTGGCTTTACCGTAAGTAATACTAATACCCAATTAATCTACAATGGCTTTTTGATGGCTTCCTATGTGTTTCAAAAGGGTCTTACTTTCGAAACATTCCTAATTACCAATTCGCCTCGCCGAACTTCCCAAGGTAGAAATCCATCTTTCAATATGTGGAACCTTGGCCTAAAGAAAGAGATTATGAAGAAGAAAGGAAGTATTGGTTTGACTATCATTGATCCATTTAATGAGAATAAGAATTTTCGTCAGAATATTTCTGGAGCAGATTTTATTCAAACAAGTAATTTCTCAGTTCCTTTCCGCTCATTCGGCACCAGCTTTAGCTACCGATTTGGAAAATTGTCAATGCAGGCTCCAAAGAAAAAGCGTGGAGTAAGCAATGATGATCTTAAGCAGGGCGAACAAAATACAGGGAATCAATAATTCCCTTTTTAGACTGCAAATTTAATTACTGTTTCCATATGCCTCGGATTTAATCTGGGGCTTATTTGTTAAACGGATATTTCTCGTAATCTATGCCCAAATATCCTTAGGCTTTTTTATTAATATTACCTTTGTCAAAATTGATTATAGATGCAGAATATTAAAATTATTTCTCTCTTGCCGGCAGCCACAGAGATCATTTGTGCACTGGGTTTGGAGCGGTTGCTTATAGGCCGTTCTCATGAATGTGATTATCCTGAAAGTGTTAAAAGTCTACCGGTTTGTTCTTCAGCAAAGTTTCTTCCCGGTATTAAAAGTGTAGAAATAGACAGACAAGTGAAAGAAATACTCTCAGATTCACTTTCTATTTATTCTGTTGACAAAGAATTGATAAAAAGTCTTGAACCTGATTTTGTAATTACACAGGCCCAGTGTGAAGTTTGTGCAGTGAGCCTTAAAGATGTGGAACTGGCGATGGAGGATTTGCTTGAAAAAGACTGTAAGATCATTTCGCTAGAGCCTCATGGTTTATCTGATATTTACCGAGATATACAACAACTTGCAGATCAATTAGGCGTAGAAGCAGCCGGAGCAGAATTACTTGAATTATCAGAGGAACGCATCAATATCATTCGGCATAAACTCAAGTTCATTGTCGAAAAACCAAAGTTAGCTTGTATTGAGTGGCTTTCCCCCATGATGATTGCCGGAAACTGGACACCTGAAATTATTGAAATTGCCGGAGGAATCCCTGTTTTGGCAGAGAAAGGAAAACATTCGGGCTATATTAATTTTGAGAATCTTCAGAATGAAAATCCTGACATCATCGTACTGATTCCATGCGGATTTTCGATTCAGAGAACCTTAATGGAGATCAATTTAATGCTTGAGCTGCCTGGATGGAAGGAACTAAAGGCCGTGCAAGAAAACAGAATTTACATTGCAGATGGAAATCAGTATTTTAACAGATCAGGTCCGCGGATAACAGATAGTATTGAGATTATGGCTGAGATTATCAATCCGAAGCAATTCATTTTTGGCTATGAAACAGAAGGTTGGATAAGGTTTAATAGTTAAGGCTGACAGGGTTCCAAACCCTGTAACCCTTCCAAACCCTGTCAGCCTTCTAAACCCTGTCAGCCTTTTAAAATTCTATAAACCGTTCAATCTGCTGATTGGTAAATTTTATCGTGTCTTCATTATAAAGGTTACCGTTTTCATCGAATTCTTTATGGATGTTAGGAATGTGGATACGTAACGGCAGAACATGCATGTTGATGTAATGGCAGATTCCTGTAAAATGGTCGATTCCCCGAACATTTCCATA
>Ga0105052_10005904_pt1 | contig 12681 bp, 8 predicted proteins | sample FRY03_FD_78094 | JGI IMG/M metagenome (GOLD analysis project Ga0105052, IMG submission 78094) | Freshwater microbial communities from Lake Fryxell liftoff mats and glacier meltwater in Antarctica - FRY-03 | ecosystem: Environmental > Aquatic > Freshwater > Ice > Glacier meltwater ... | reverse complement strand
GGCACGCAGATTGTAACCGCCGCACGCCCCCGCCCGCCATCCTTGGCAACGCGCGCCAAAAGGGCCGCGACCGAGGCCACCGCCTCTGGCCGGTCGATATGAATGCGGAAGGCCGAACCACCCGCCTCCGCCGCCACGGCGTCAATCGGTTGGGCGGCGCGGGCGAGCAGTTTAAGGGTTTCGCCTTCCAGCGTCACCTCCACCGTCAAGACGACATTCATCCCCGGTTCCAGCACATCGCGCGCCGCCTCCAGCGTGTCCGAAAACACGGTAACTTCATAAAGTCCGGTGGGGTCCGAGAGTTGGACAAAGGCAAAGCGGTTGCCGCGTGCCGATTTGCGTTCCTGCTTGGAACTGACGGCGCCTGCAATTTTTGCCACCATCGCCCCGCCTTCGGCGCGGGCGGTAATTTCGGCCAGTGTGGACACGCCTTTGCGTTTCAGTGGCACCATGTAATCATCAAGCGGGTGGCCGGAGAGGTAAAAGCCAATCGCCTTATGCTCCTCGGTCAAGCGTTCCACCGGCAACCAATCATCGCGTGACCCCAAGCGGGGTTCCGGCACATCCTCGCCCGCGTCGCCGAAAAGGCTGACCTGGTTAGAGGTTTTGGCATCATGGATCGCGGCGGAATAGGCCGAAAGCCCGTCCAGCGCGTCAAATACCCGGGCGCGGTTGGCATCCAGACAATCAAACGCCCCCGCGCGGGCCAGCATTTCCAGAGGCCGCTTGCCGATGCGTTTCAAATCCACCCGGCGGGCAAGATCGAACAGTGTGGCATAGGGTTTTTCGCCCTGATCGGTGGCGCGGCCTGCTACGATCAGCTTCATCGCCTCCACGCCCACGTTTTTCAACGCACCCAGCGCATAGATCAAAGTCCCCTCGCGCACCGTAAACGTGGCAAGCGATGCGTTGACGCAAGGCGCCACTGTGGTGATCCCCAGCTTGTCCACCTCGCGCTTGTACACCGCCAGCTTGTCGGTCAGGTGCAGGTCACAATTCATCACGCCTGCCATGAATTCAACCGGGTAATTCGCCTTCAGATATCCGGTTTGATAGGACACCACCGCATAGGCCGCCGCGTGGGATTTGTTGAAGCCGTAATTAGCGAATTTTTCCAAGAGGTCGAATACCTCACCCGCTTTTTTGGCATCCACATTATGCGTGGCCTTCGCGCCCTCGATAAACTTGGGCCGTTCCTTGGCCATCTCCTCGGCAATCTTTTTGCCCATCGCCCGGCGCAGCAGGTCCGCGCCGCCAAGGGAATAGCCGCCCATGACCTGCGCAATCTGCATAACCTGTTCTTGATAAACGATAATCCCTTGGGTTTCCGCCAGCAGGTGGTCGATGGTCGGATGCACCGACTCAATTTCCTTCAGCCCATTCTTTACCTCACAATAGGTCGGAATATTCTCCATCGGGCCGGGGCGGTACAGCGCCACCAAGGCCACAATATCCTCGATACAGGTCGGTTTCATCCGCCGCAGCGCGTCCATCATGCCGCTGGATTCCACCTGAAACACCGCAACCGTCTTCGCCGCCGCATAAAGCTGATAGGTTTTTTCATCGTCCAGCGGGATCATGGCGATATCAATATTCACCCCCCGCAGGCGCAGCAAATTCAGCGCAGATTCGATCACCGTCAGGGTTTTCAGGCCCAGAAAGTCGAACTTCACCAGCCCCGCAGCCTCCACCCATTTCATGTTGAACTGGGTCGCGGGCATGTCGGATTTCGGGTCTTGATAGAGCGGCACCAATTCATCCAGTGGGCGGTCACCAATCACCACTCCCGCCGCATGGGTTGATGCATTGCGCAAAAGCCCCTCCACTTGCTGGCCATAATCCAGCAGGCGCGCAACAACCTCCTCCTTAGCTGCCTCGCGCAAGCGCGGCTCATCTGCCAGCGCTTTGGTGATGGAAACAGGCTTCACCCCCTCCAACGGGATCATTTTCGACAGGCGGTCCACCTGCATATAGGACATCTGCAAAACCCGGCCCACATCGCGCACAGCCGCCTTGGACAGCAAAGCGCCGAAGGTGATGATCTGCCCCACCCGGTCGCGGCCGTATTTGTCTTGCACATAGTGGATCACCTCCTCGCGGCGATCCATGCAAAAGTCGATGTCAAAGTCGGGCATGGAAACCCGTTCGGGGTTCAGAAAGCGTTCAAACAGCAAGGAATATCGCAGCGGGTCGAGATCGGTAATGGTCAGCGCATATGCAACAAGAGAGCCCGCCCCCGACCCGCGCCCCGGCCCCACCGGAATGCCCTGATCCTTGGCCCATTTGATGAAATCAGCCACAATCAGGAAATAGCCGGGAAACTCCATGTTGATGATGACGTTCAACTCAAAATCCAGGCGCGCCTGATAAGCCTCCACACTGACTGCATGGGGAATCACGGCAAGGCGCGCCTGCAAACCCGCATTGGCCGCGCGGCGCAATTCGTTCACCTCATCATCGGCAAATTTCGGCAAGATCGGCGCGTGTTTGGCCACCTTGAACGCACAGCGCCGCGCAATTTCCACAGTGTTTTCCAAGGCCTCGGGCAAGTCGGCGAACAAGGTCGCCATCTCGGCCTCGGACTTGAAATAATGCTGCGGGGTCAGGCGCCTGCGGGGTTGTTGCTGGTCAACATAGGCCCCTTCCGCGATGCAGATCAGCGCGTCATGCGCTTCATACATCGACGCTTTGGGGAAATAGACATCATTGGTGGCCACAAGCGGCAGGCCCATGGCATAGGCCATCTCGATAAACCCGCGCTCCGATGTACGTTCGCCTTCCGTCAGCGCCCCGCCCGCCCCGGGATGTCGTTGCAATTCCACATATAAATGGTCCGGATAGGCCACAGCCAACCGCGCCATAAGCGCCTGCGCTTTTGGCCTCTGCGCGGTTTGCAGCAACTTGCCCACCGGCCCCTCTGCCCCCCCCGTCAGGCAGATCAGCCCCTCCGAATGTGCCTCCAGCTGCGCAAGCGTTACCTGCGGCAACTGCCCGCCCGTGCCAATATAAAGGCAGGAGTTCAGCTTCATCAGGTTCATATACCCCGCATGATTTTGTGCCAGCAAAACCAAGGGGGCCGCCGCGCGCACCTTCTCACCGGGCTGGGCGGGGTCGTAATTCACGGCGATCTGACACCCGATGATCGGCTGCAAACCTGCGCCTGCGGCATAGGTCGAAAACTCCAGCGCCGCGAACATATTGTTGGTATCCGTCACGGCCACGGCAGGCATGTTTTGATCCACACACAGCGCAATCAACTTTTTCAGCGGCACAGCCCCTTCCAAAAGCGAATATTCCGTATGGGTGCGAAGATGGATGAATCGGGGTGCGGCCATGCGCCGACCCTAGCGCAAGCAAAGCCCAAAGGGAAAGAGCATGCGCGCAGCCCTCCTCAAAAACCCTATTCCAGAACCGTACCCACGAAACCCACCTGTCCCACCCCGGACGTTTACATTGATTAACGTCGTCTGCCACTGTTCATAGCGCGGGCAACGCTGCGCGAGCTGATCGCGGGGCTGGAAGCGCGCGCAACGGGTGGTGCCGCGCGATGATTTTATCTCTGCATAAGAACGCGACGACGACCCCGGCGATCCGAGCGAAGATTGCGGCCAGCGTTGAGGCTGCGTCCGTGTTGGCGGCACGCTACGGGTGACGCTCGACACGATTGATCGCTGGCGGGGGCGGACCAGCTTTGAGGACCGCTCGCACACCGCCAATCAGTTGGCGACGACATTGACCTCGGCGCAGGAAGCCGTGGCGGTCGAGTTGCGCCGGATGCTGCTGTTGCCGCTGGATGATCTGCTGGCCGTCACACGCGAGTTTCTCAGCCCCGATGTGTCCCGCTCGGGTCTGGATCAGTGCTTGCGCCGCCATGGGGTGAGCAATCTCAATGCCTTGCGGCCCAAGACACCCACAGAGCCGCACAAGACGTTCAAAACCTACGAGCCGGGCTTCTTGCATGTCGACGTCAAATACCTGCGGCAAATGGCGGATGAGACAACCCGGCGCTACCTGTTCCTCGCCATCGACTGGGCGACAAGGTGGGTGTTCGTGCGCATCCTGCCCGCCAAGACTGCCGCCAACGCCCGTAGGTCCTGCGTGATCTGCACAGGGCCTGCCCGATCCAGATCACCAGGATATTGACGGACAATGGAAAAGAGTTCAACGACCGGCTCTTCGCCGCATGCGCACCGTCTGGCGCGCACGAGTTCGACCAACTCTGCACCGAACTGGGCATCGAACACCGCTTGACGCCGCCGAAGTCGCCCCAGACCAACGGAATGGTAGAATGGTTCAATGGCTGCATCAGCGACGTCCTCAAAACCAACCGTTTCGACAGCGCCCTTGACCTAGAGCAGACCCTGATGCGCTATGTCCACCTCTACAACACGCAGTTGCCGCAATCAGCCCTGAGGAGCCGAACGCTAATGCAGACGATTAAGGACTGGCACAAATCACAACCGCATCTCTTCGTCAAATTACCAGGCAATCATGCGGGACGTGACACCTAACCACAGCCGCAGCAGCCCTGCCTTGCTTTCAAACAAATCCTGAAATACCTGCAAGCCCGGGCTGAAAAAACGGATTGACTGTTTCCGCACGGCCCGGTTCGGCGTCGTTGCGTAACTGCCGCCTGAGACGAGCCTCCCCCTTTTGCAACCAACGTTTGCGAAGCGCCGCAATGTCGCTGGAACAGTTCGCCGTGCAATAAAGGGTGGGTGCTGGCTTTCTCATGCGGCCTGTCTAACCGTATGGTTTCACGATGTTTATCGTCCACGATCAGAATTGCGCAACAACGCCACTAGGAAACCCCCGGCCTACCGGGCAGAGCTTGCTTCCCTCACCCATCCAGCCTGATCCGCGCGTTGCTCGGGTCGAACGGGCTGTCTTCCACCACGACGGCGTCCCATTCTTGCAACAGCATCTTGACCTTCAGTTTGGTGCCGACCTCGGCCAGATGCGGCGAGACATAGCCCATGCCGATTTGTTTGCCAAAGCCCACCGACCAGCCACCCGACGTCAGACGGCCGACTTTCTTGCCATCCACAAAGATCGCCTCTTTGCCCCATGGGTCGGCGTCCTCCGGCCCGTCGATTAAAACGGTGACGCATTTGGAGCGGATTCCGGTATCGAGCATCGCCTGTTTGCCCTGAAAATCTTTCGACAGGTCGATAAACCGGTCCAGACCCGCCTCCATCGGCGTAGCATCGCGGCCCAGCTCATTGCCAAACGCGCGGTAGGATTTTTCCTGACGCAGCCAGTTTTGGGCGCGCGCACCGACGAGTTTCATGCCGTGTTTGGCGCCTGCGATTTGCAACAGGTCCCAGAGGTAGCGGTTGAATTCGATGGGGTGGTGGAGTTCCCAGCCGAGTTCGCCCGTGTAGGCGACGCGGATCGCGTTGACAGGGCACATGCCGAGTTCCAGTTTGCGCGCGGTGAGCCAGGGGAAGCGTTTGTTAGACAGGACGGTGGCAGGGTCGGCGTCCTTCACGATTTCAGCGAGGATTTTGCGGGCGTTGGGGCCTGCAAGCGCGAAGACGCCCCATTGGGTTGTAACATCGTTAATCTCAACTGCCGCGCCGCCGGCTGCGATGAAATCCTCAGCGGATTTGCGCATGTAGTCGGCATCATAGGCGGTCCAAGCGCCTGCGGAGACGAGGTAATAATCATCCGGGCCGTTGCGCACGATGGTGTATTCGGTGCGGGTGGTGCCTGTTGGCGTTAGCGCATAGGTGAGGTTGATGCGGCCTACATTCGGCAGTTTGTTGCAGGTGAACCAGTCGAGGAAGGCGGTGGCCCCAACACCGCGCACGGTGTGTTTGGTGAAGGCGGAAGCGTCGATCAGCCCAGCGGTTTCGCGCAATGCCTCCGCCTCGGCTTTCGCATACTGCCACCATGCGCCGCGGCGGAAAGACCGGGAGTTGTGGTCAAAATCCGCAGGGGCGTTCAGGGGGCCGTAATAGTTGGGGCGTTCCCAGCCGTTGACCTGCCCCATTTGCGCGCCAAGGGCGATTTGTTTGTCATAGACGGGGGTGGTGCGCAGGGGACGGCAGGCCTCGCGCTCCTCATCGGGGTGGTGGAGGATGAAAACGTGGTCGTAGCATTCTTCATTCTTGCGCGCTGCGTATTCGGTGGTCATCCAATTTCCGTAGCGGCGGGGGTCGAGGCTTGCCATGTCGATTTCAGCTTCGCCTTCGGTCATCAGCTGCGCAAGGTAGTGTCCGGTGCCACCAGCGGCGGTGATGCCGAAAGAGAAGCCTTCGGCGATCCACATGTTGCGCAGGCCGGGGACCGGGCCGACAAGCGGGTTGCCATCGGGGGTGTAGCAGATGGGGCCGTTGAAATCGTCTTTGAGGCCAACGGTTTCCGAGGATGGCAGGCGGTGGAGCATCGCCATGTATTCCGCCTCGATCCGCTCCAGATTGAGGGGGAACAGATCGGCACGGAAGCTGTCGGGGACGGCGTATTCGAACCGGGCGGGGGCGCCTTTTTCATAAGGGCCAAGGATCCAGCCGCCGCGTTCTTCGCGGACGTACCATTTGGCGTCGGCGTCGCGCAGAACGGGGTGTTCGGGGTTGGTTTTGCGGTATTCGACCAGCATGGGGTCGGGTTCGGTCACGATGAACTGGTGTTCCACGGGAATCGCGGGGATTTTGACGCCAAGCAGTCGCGCGGTGCGTTGGGCGTGGTTGCCAGTGGCGGTGACGACATGTTCGGCGCGGATTTCAAAGGCTTCCTCAGATGGTACAAGGTTGCCGCCCTTGTCGATCATGCGGGTGCAAGACACGATCCATTCAGCGCCAGTCCATTTATACCCGTCGACTTGGATCTTACGCTCAATCGTCGCGCCGTGTTGGCGGGCCCCTTTGGCCATGGCCTGGGTCACATCGGCGGGGTTGATATAGCCGTCTTGCGGGTGGAACAGCGCGCCGACCAGATCATCCGTGCGCAACAGCGGCCAGCGGTCTTTCATCTGTGCGGGAGTCAGGAATTCGTGGTAAACATCGGCGCTGTCGGCCACGGCGGAATAGAGTTTGTATTCATCCATCCGCGCCGCGTGTTGGGCCATGCGCAGGTTGCCGACCACGGCAAAGCCCGCGTTAAGGCCCGTTTCCGCCTCCAATGATTTATAGAAATCGACGGAGTATTTGTGGATATGCGTGGTGGCATAAGACATGTTGAACAAAGGCAGAAGCCCCGCCGCGTGCCAGGTGGAGCCGGAGGTGAGTTCGTCGCGTTCGACCAGCATCGTGTCCCAGCCCGCCTTTGCCAGATGATAGGCGATACCGTTGCCCACAGCCCCCCCGCCGACGACCAAAGCCTTTACATGCGTTTTCATCTGGCGACTCCCCTAGCGCGATTTGGCCCATATGTGCCCGAATGTGGAGGCTGCGGGCAATATGGCCCGACACTTGGCAGATAAAAACGACATATGCGGTGGGTGGGGGCGATTAGGGTGCCAAAGGGATGGGTCCGGTAGGAAAGTCGATGTTGTAGCGCAGGGTTGCGAGGTCCAGCTTTGCGGCCCCGTAAAGCGCCGCAAAAAGGGGTGCGGGGATATGGGCGCGGAAAAACTGGTTCAGCTTGGGTCCGGTGGATTGTTTTTGCATGATGGCAAGGCCGCGAAACATATCCGTCAGCGTGGCAAGCAATATCTTTTCGCTGTCATTGGTGGCCACGGCGCTGTCCAGCGCGGCAAGCGTTTTGGGTGGAACCTTGGTGAGGTCCACGATCGTGTCGCAGACGGGAACAAAGCCTTGGGCAATATCGATCCGCGCTTGTTGGGCAAACCATTCGAGATAGGCAAGGATCACGCAGCACTTTTCCTCCAGTGTTAGGGTGGTCAGAATTTCCTCCAGTGTCAGGGTGGTCAGAAGATGTTTCAAGCCGGTTTTTCGCATTGCTGTGGCCTTTTTTTGGGCACCGCCACCTAGCGCGATTTGAATGGGGCGATGAGGACGGATAATGTAAAGGCAATTGCGGCCACGGCGATGATGGAGGGGCCTGCGGGGGTGTCGAAATGCAGCGAGGTTTGCAGGCCCGCGAGGACCGATGCGGCCCCGATGACAACCGCCAGCAGGGCCATGGATTCTGGGCTGCGCGACAAGCTGCGGGCGGCGGCGGCGGGGATGATGAGCATGGCCGAAATCAGCAGCGCGCCAACGATTTTAAGCGCAACCGCGACGACGATGGCCAGCGCCACGGTCAGCACAAGGCGCTCGCGGTTGGGGTTGAGGCCGGAGGCCTGGGCGAGGTCTTCGCTCAAGGTGGAGGTGAGAAGCGCCTGCCAGCGCCAGGCCAGCAAAGCCACGATCACCAAAGCCCCACCCCAGACAAAGGCGAGATCGGATTTGGATACTGCCAGAATGTCGCCGAACAGCAGGCCCGACAGGTCCACCCGCACACCGGGCAGAAAGCTGATGGCAACAAGACCAAAGGCCAGCGCGGAATGGGCGAGCACGCCAAGCGTGGTGTCCACCGCCCAACCGCGCGCGGCGAGGGTGGAGACGGTCAGCGCCATAGCCAGCGCCACAAGCATGGTGCCAAGACCTACCGGCAAGGACAAAGCCAACGCCAGCGCCACACCCAGAATAGCGGCATGGCTGGTCGCATCGCCGAAATAGGCCATGCGCCGCCACACCACAAAAGCGCCCAAAGGCCCGGTGGCTAGCGCCACACCAAGCCCTGCGAGGGTTGCACGCAGCAAAAAATCATCAAACATGTTCGGGGGCGTCTTTCTTTGCGTGGTCGTGGTCGCCCCAATGATCGTCGCCATCATCGCCGCCATGGTCATGGCCGCAGCCGGGACCGTGAGCGTGAGCGTGAGCATCACCGGGGCCGTGGACATGGTCATGCTCGTGGCGGTACAGCGCCAAAGCACCTTGGGTGCCAGCGCCGAACAGCGCGCGGTATTCGGGCGCATCGCGTACCACATCCGGCGCGCCTTCGCAGCAGATGTGGACGTTCAGGCAAATCACCCGGTCTGACGCCGCCATGACCACATGCAGATCGTGGCTGACCAGCAAAACGGCGGCCCCGGTGTCGTGGCGCACCTCCTCGATCAGCTGGTAGAATGCGGCCTCTCCCGGCTGATCAAGGCCTTGGGTGGGTTCATCCAAAATCAACACATCGGGTTGGTTCAACAACGCGCGCGCCAGCAAGACCCGCTGCAATTGCCCGCCCGACAGATCCGCCAGCTGGTGCGCGCCAACGTCCGACACACCGCAGCGGGCCAGCACCTCGGCCGCTTGGGCGTCCGTGCAGCGTTTGGGCAGCGACAAGAACCGACGCGCGGTGATCGGCATGGGGCGGTCAATGTGCAGGCGTTGCGGCACATAGCCGATGCGCAGGTTTTTGGCGCGTGTCACGGTTCCGGCGGCGGCGGGGATAAGGCCCAGAAGCGCGCGCAGCAACGTGGATTTGCCAGACCCGTTGGGGCCGACAATGGTTACAATTTCGGCCGGGTTCAGTGCCAGCGAAACGCCCGACAAAATCTCCGCCCCACCAAGACGGACTGACAGACCCTTGGCGGCAAGCAAGCTCATGGTGCCGCCCCCAGTTCTGGCCCGCAAGCGGGGCACAGGCCCAGCGCTTCGATGCTGGTCCGCTCCACCGTGAAGCCGACAGCCTGTGCTGCGGCATCAAGCGCTGCGCGCACCGGGGCGGCGGCGGTTTCGGCCAAGGCGTTGCAGCCCCGGCAAATCAGGAACAGCGGCGCGTGATCGGTTTCGGGATGCATGCAGGCGGTAAAAGCGTTCAGGCGGCGCACCTTATGGGCAAAGCCCTGGTCCACCAAAAACTCCAGCGCGCGGTAGGCCACGGGGGGTTGCTTGCCAAAGCCTGCGGCCGCCAGCCGTTCCAACACCTCATAAGCCCCAAGGGCGCGGTGTTCGGACAGCAAAATCTCCAGCGTTTGGCGGCGCACGGGGGTTAGCCGCTGCTTGCGCGCGGCAAGTATCGCATCTGCCCGCGCAAGGCCGTCGCTGGCGCAATGGCTGTGGTCATGGGGATGAAAGGCATTGGGCATCCGTAAATTTCCTAGCTTGACATGTTATATCATAACGTAATCTAAGGACTTCCAGACCGCAAGACAGGAGTTTTCCCATGCGCCGCTTTTTCTTTCCCCTCGCTTTGGCCATTTGCGTACAGCCTGCCTTGGCCGATGCACCAAAGGTGATCACCGATATTGCACCCATCCATGCGCTTGTCACCCAAGTGATGGGCGATCGCGGCACGCCCGAGGTGCTTTTGCCCGCAGGCGGCGATCCGCATGACTTTCAGCTGCGCCCCAGTCAGGCCCGCGCCTTGGCGGATGCCGAACTGATTGTCTGGATGGGGGAGGCCTTAAGCCCTTGGTTAGAAAGGGGTTTGGACGGGGTTGGCAGCAAGGCTGTGCAATTGGAATTGCTGGAGGCGAAGGGCACGGTGACGCGCAGCTTTGGTGAGGCGGGGGAGGAAGCAGGCGGAGCGCATGACCACACTCACGAAGCCCATAATCACGAGGGACACAACCACGAAGGACTTGACCCCCACGCCTGGCTTGATCCTGAAAATGGGCGCATCTGGCTGGGGCTGATCGCCGAGGCTTTGGCGCAGGCGGACCCTGAGGGGGCTGCCACCTACCGCGCAAATGAGATCGAGGGGCGCAGCGTGATTGACGCGGCCGAAGCCACAGCCCGTGCCATACTTGCCCCGGTTCAGGACAGGCCCTTTGCGGTGTTGCATGACGCCTATGGCTATTACGCCGACCATTTCGGGCTGACCATTGTGGGGGCCTTGCGCATGGGCGATGCGGCCCAGCCCGGTGCGGCGCATGTGCGCGATTTGCAGGCTGAATTGCAGGCCAGCGGGGCCGCGTGCATTTTCCCCGAAGCTAACCACGACAGCGCGATGGTAGAGCAAATGGCACAGGCCGCAGGGGTGCGAATGGGGGCGGCATTGGACCCGTCCGGGGCCAATATGAACCCCGGCGCGGGGCTTTACGCGGCAGTGCTGGTGGGCATGGCGACAGATATCGCAGCCTGTCTGGCGGATCGTTAACCTTTGACCCGCAGTTGCACCGGCCCCGCCGTCATCTCGCCGATGATGGCGGCGGCTTCACCCGCCGCCTTTAACCTGGCCAGCAGTCCTTCGGCCAAATCGGCGGGAACTGTGGCCAAAAGCCCCCCTGCGGTTTGTGGATCATAAAGCAGGGCGGCGCGCGGTGTGTGGGGTGCGATGACCCGGCCAATGCAGGCGGCGCGGTTCGCAGGGGCAAGGCTGGAGGCGATGCCAAGGGCTGCCAGCGCCTCTGCCCCCGGCAGCAAGGCAACCCGGTCAAGCGCCAGATCGGCAGACAGTCCCGCACCCTCCAACATCTCCAGCAGATGCCCGGCGAGGCCAAAGCCCGTCAGGTCGGTCATGGCCGTTGCATGGGGCGCAAGGATGGCAGAGGCCGCCGCCAAGGGACGTTGCATAAAGCCATAGCAGGCCGCAACCGCCTCTCCCAGAAGCAATCCCGGCGCTTTGGTCATCGCCATTTCGGCAGCAAGGATTGTGCCGGTGCCGATGGGCTTGGTCAGGATAATCACATCCCCCGCCCGCGCCGTGGTTTTCAAAATCGGGCGCAGCGCGGTTCCGGTGATCGAGAACCCGATGGTCAGTTCCGCGCCAACAGCCGTATGCCCGCCCAAGATATCGGCCCCTGCAACCCCGAAAACCTCTGCCGCCGCCGCCAAAATTTCGGCGAGCATATCGGTTTGCAACGCGTCGCCCTGCCGGGGAAGGGTTATCTGGCAAAGCGCCGATTGCGGCGCCGCCCCCATCGCCCAGATATCGCCCAGCGCGTGAATAGCCGTGATCCGCGCCATCAGGGCCGCATCATGGGTGAAAGCGCGCAGATGGTCGGTCGTCAGCACCTGCACTCCCAGCCCCACCCCCTGCCCCACCGTTTGGTCCTCTGTTGCCCCCATCGCCAGAATCCCCGCATCATCGCCGGGGCCAGACAGCACATCGGCGCGGCGCGGCGCGGGCAAGGCTTGCAACGCGTCTTGCAGCACAGCGCCGCCCAACTTGGCCCCGCACCCACCGCACAGGGGCTTTTCGCCCATGGCGTCCGCTAGGCCCGCCACAGCATCGCCGGGCACATCGAAGGCTTTCATGCCGGGGTAATCCCCGAATTTTGCCATGAAGGCCCGGTCAATCCGGTCCTTCCAGCGCCACAGCCAACGCCCTTCCAGCCGCAGGCCCAGTCTATCGGCCACAGCCACCCGGTCCCCCATCGAGATCAGCTTGAGGTAGTCGCGCTGCGGCTGGTAGGCCCGCAACGCCGCCCCTGATAGGGCAGCACGCAGGTTGTCATATAAAACAGGCGCTTGGCGCACGGCATAAACCCCCGCCCTGGGGCGCGGCGCGTAAGACATATGCGCGCAATCGCCCACCGCAAAGACCATGGGGTCCGAGGATTGCAAGGTTGGCCCAATGGTGACAAAGCCCTGGTGCAGGTCCAGCCCGGTTTGCGCCAACCACGCCTGCGGCTGCGCGCCCGCCACCGACAGCGTGAAATCAGACGGCAAAACGCGGCCCCCCGCAAGCGTCACCCCCGTGGCCGAAATTGCCTCCGGGGCGGTGCCTGTCAACACTGTCACGTCATGGCGGGCAAGCCCTGCCAACAAGGCGCGTCGTGCGCCCGCCCCCACCGCG
>Ga0105052_10005895_pt1 | contig 12693 bp, 2 predicted proteins | sample FRY03_FD_78094 | JGI IMG/M metagenome (GOLD analysis project Ga0105052, IMG submission 78094) | Freshwater microbial communities from Lake Fryxell liftoff mats and glacier meltwater in Antarctica - FRY-03 | ecosystem: Environmental > Aquatic > Freshwater > Ice > Glacier meltwater ... | reverse complement strand
GGGTGAAAGCGCAACTGCTTGATGCTGTGCTCCGCTGGCTGCCTCCCCACCCAGACGGCCCTGGTTGGGGCGCCTTGCTGAACGCACAAATCGTCGCGCCAGCCAGTAGAGCACCGCCAGCGCTATCAATGTAATTCCCAGCAGCCTGTGCAGATTTACAGTCAACTAAAAGGACCGGCGGCATCAGACCCCAGACGAGGATAGAAAGCAGGCTCTGGAGGCAATAAGAAAGGGATACAGCAGCCAGCCGCAAGCTTAGCAATCGCAGCTTCCCCATACAATGAGAGTCCAGACCGGCGGCCCTGCTGTGAGCTTTGGAGCGCGTCCAGCACCCGGTTCAGCAGTATCAGCAGATTCTTCATGATGCTCGCAACCTGTTCCTTGGTTCGTGGGATCTGACAGTTAGTTAACACCGGCGCGGTTATGATTATCAGTGGCACCATGGCTTAGAGTTGGCATTGCTATGGGAAAGCGAGGGGCAGGCATGGCAACGTGTTTGGAGCAGGAGGTCCGACCGCGTTAATGCGCGGTCAGCTGGTGGTGATTCGGCGACGCACGGCTGCAGCTACTTGTTTGTGTCAAAATTTCAAAATTTGTCGTCGAACCATTGCGGCCAAGGCCGGGCCATCAAGCAGCAAAAAATAATGCCCTCAGCGTGCAAGGAGGGTGGTGCCGCGCAGCGACGCCCTCACGAGGTCATTCGAATACCATTGTGCGGGTTGGCAACGGCACTGCTGTTTTTGGTGGCAGCAGCAGGCGTGCCGACGGCCGAGGGAACGGTACCAGCAGCGCCAACCAACCTGAACGTGCCATATGTGACCCGTTTCGAATTAGCAGTGGCATGGGTACCGCCGGTGGGCGCAACAATGTATAAGCTGGAATACCGCGAGTCCAACACCGGGCCACCCAGCGCCTACACTTCCTACGGGCCCGGTGCCACATTTGACGAAACTCTCATGCTGCTGGGTGACCTGCAGGAGGGCACGAACTACGATTTGCGGGTGTATGCGGGAAATGCCGACGGGTGGTCACCAGCAGCGGCACTGGAAGGCAATGTCAACACGAAGACGACCAACCCGCCCGATCCCCCGCTCGGCGTAAAGCAGTCTGCCTTCACCGAGACATCCATGTCGTTGACGTGGACGGATGCAGCGGGGCCCACGGCCACGCATTGGAGGGTCAAGGTGAGCGAGTGCGAAAAGAGAATCTGGCAGGCTGAATGCGTTGACGGGCGGCCGTGTCTGACGGACCGCACTGTGCGCTGCGGCGACTACGAGTACTACAAGGAGAACGAAAGTATTGTCGAGTTTACCAGCAAGCCTGCGCTGATAAAGAATCTGCGCAGTGGTTATACCTACTTTATGGTGGTGGAGGCCCGCAATCACAATGTAAATGGCTACGACTACGGGGGAAGCTTGCCCGTGACGCTCACGCCGCGCGGTGCCTACGACTCGGCGCCCACAAACTTGCGTGTCAATGGTGTGCAGCACAATGCTGTGCTGCTTTCCTGGGATGCGGCACCGGGTGCAACACACTACAGGATACAATTTCGAGTACCCGCAGAGTCAGCATCGTGGTTTCCCACGTCCAACCAGGCACAGTTGCTGACGACGGCCTCAGAGTACGCAGTGGTCGAATTGATGCAAGACAAGACTTATGAATTTCGCGTTCTGGCACGCGATCTTTTCGAGCAGACGGTTGGTGGAGGCCAGCTGTCCTGGGCCGGTGACGTGCAAGGCTACGAGGAGGACCAGTTTGCTAGTAATATAGTGTCGGCTACGCCAGTGCAGCAGTTGACAGTCAACCCAACTGGCCTCACTGTCATGGGCGTGCGCGACACTGAGGTCCACCTCACATGGAATGCACTTGCACGTGCCGACTATTATGTCCTGCAGTATAAAAAATTTGATGAGGCCTACGAAATGCTTGAGTATTGGATGGATGTGGAGTCAAAGGTGGGCGAGGCGCGGCGCTTTACCAGCACTTCAGGGCAGGTGACAGAGCTGACGACCAACCGCCGCTACGAGTTCCGTCTCAAAGCCTTTAACACCCATGTTGGAACTGCGACGTATTTGGGGTACTCGGGGCCAAGTGCGGTAGTGTATGGAGTGCCCCTGCCGCGCCTGGGTGCATCGCAAGACTTTGCTCTCGTTGCAACCCCCTGGCTCGATATGCTTGAGTGTGCATCAAACACCTGTGCGCTGCAAGCAGGGAGTAAAGTCTCGGTGTATTTGAGCCCAGACGCGCCCAATGATGATGGCCTGTTGGTTGGAGCACTGTTGCGGATTACAAGTGGCACTGCCAGGTATCAGAATTCGCGCATCTTGTCCTACAACGCGACGTCAAAAGAGGCGAGGCTAGCCGTGCCATTTGACACGGCAGCAAGTGTAGGAGATAGATACGAGGTGTCGCGGTATGCGGTAGGAGAAGAGCGTGCCACACTGGTCTGGACGCATTTTCCGGGCGCTACCAAATACAAGATTTTGATCCGTCGCTCAGGCGCGCATCAAGGCTACGCCGAGAAAGTTGTCCTCACCGAGCCGCTCGCTCACACTGGCGCTTGCACGCGCACGCTACCCAAACATGGCTCCTCACATCCAGCGTTGACCCATGAGGCAACACGGTGTTACGAGGTGACAGGTTTGGTGCAAGGTGTGAGGTACGACTTGATCTTGAGCGCCGGCAATTCGCATCTGGAATGGGGCGTCTACTCCGAGGCAGTGCATGTGACAGCCGTGTCGCTGCCCAAGCAGACTCCGGGCACTCCGATTGTCTTATCACAAACTGCTGAGAGTGTGACATTCAAGTGGTCCACGCCAACCAGCGACACCGCGCCAACTGCCAACTACCGAGTGATGCAACGGCAAGTCATGCCAGATGAGAGTGCCACCCTATGGTCCACACCCAAGAACTACGGGTTGTTAACTGACTCAGAACCGGGCTTTCAAGTCACGGGTCTCCAGCGAGGGTATGCCTACGACTTTGAAATCGTGTCGGGCAATTTGGCGGGCTTTCGATATCCAGCTCTGAGTTTTAGGCTGGTGACGCCGTGCACTCAAGTTGAAATCGATGCCGTCTCTAGTGTCACAGACTGCGCGCGTGCGCGCACCACCCAGGCGCAGTGCAAGTATATGACGCTTAAGCTTTCGTGGTCGCCGGCGCAATATGGTTTGTATTTCAAAGTGCTGGCTCGCAAGCGAGGGTCGACACACAAGTTTATTGGACTGCCAGCAGTAGCTGCAGCGCCCTACCTGTCAAAGGCCACCATCATTGGACCTAACGTGTCGACATTTGCATTCGACAACGCCCACTACCCCGAACTTCGTGACTATGTAGAGTTCGAGTATAAAGTAGTTTCGAGTTTCACGGCGCAAGGGCCGTTTGAAGGAGTTGGCTCGCAAGTGACTGTAGGTATGCAGACCTCAGTGCCTCTTCCTGTCAAGACCCTACGTCTCAAGAGCAAAACGTTGCGCAGTATTACAGTCACCTGGCAGCACGCCCTGGCGCATCCCATCCACGACCATGACGAGAACCCCCCCTACTATTATGTGGCACGAGTGTGCGCAAGCGGTGCCGGCGACTGTGGAGGTATGAGCGTGTATCCCAAGCATGAGAACTTGTCGCAAGCTACGCGCTTTGTGCAAATGGAGGCGACCTTGGACTTGTCTGCGGGCGCCCTATTGCAGCCTGACGTGCCGTATAATATCACCATTTATGCCTGCAATTATTTTGATGGCAATTTGGATGGAGAGTTGACGGGCGACGAGGGGTGTAACACCCTTGGCGTGCAGCTGCCATACGCTGTCATGCCTGGTGGAATGGCACAACAAGTGACGACCCTCAAAGTCACTCAGACTCATGCCAGTGTGCTACGCTTGGAGTGGCAGCGTGCAGGGGTGTTGGGTGCGGCAGCCACGATGTATGACATAGAGCAGCGCAAGATGGGAAGCTCCGAGTGGAGCAAGGCCACCCGCATGCTGGTGCGGGGCATCATTGCCAATTGTGTGCACGACACTTCCCGATGTGCCCGATGCGATCCCAGCAAGACTGCTTTACTCTATGACCAGTGTGTGCAGGCGGTGGGGGTGACATATGGCTTGTCCGAGGCCGTTGATACCTGCGGAAACGACACTTGTGTCGAAAATTTTGGCGATGCCCATCTGTATATGTCGGAAGGTGAAATGAAAGGGCAGATCCGCCCGCTCCTTGCCACGCCGCCCTCCGTCCCCAGCAACGTTTTCATTCTCAACACCACATTGTTTGGCAACAGAGTGCAAGACACCTTTGAGACGCGCTTCACAAAGGGCACCTACAACGTGTACAAAAAAGCAGTGTTGGGAGGAGTGTGCTGCCCCATCACAAGCCAGACTATAGTAGCCTACATCGCTGATCTCGAAGCCGACACTGCCTATCAATTCCGAGTCTACGCTGGCAACATGAACGAGCAGCACTTTGAAACTCTCGGCAGTCACATCGCAACAGCATTCACTGTGTCCCAACCAAATGCTGTTGACGATCTGACCTTTCTCTACTTGGTGGGTCACAATGCAACACGGGTGGAGTGGTCGGACCCAGGCGGCGGTCAGTTCTGCGGCGAGCGCATGTATCAGATTGTGGGCCGGCTAGGATTGGGAGACGAATGGGAGGTGCTCAACTTGACTGCTCCCAACGCTCCCTGGATCAAGCATATTGAGTCTAACGATGGGGTGGGAAGGGTGCAACTAACCGTCATGGGCCTGCCCTGGGCGCGGACGTCTCACAACCTCGTTACTTACCCTGCTGCCGTGCTCGAAAACATGTTTATGGTGCGCACCTATTGTAGTAATCACTTGGGGTTGGCTCATTCCTCCATTCCTCATATGACATATCTGGATGATATTAGCTACTCACGCGTTGATGGCAAATCCATCAACATCACCTTAAAACCGCCGCCGTCAGCCACGGTGCAGGGGCTGCAAGTGCTTTATGTGACAGGAGACAGCGTGTTTATGCGGTGGGATGCTTTGCCTCGCGCGGAGATGTACAAGGTAATCATGTCATATGACGACACTGTCATAGCAGGGCCATGGAAGCAGCAATTCCATGCCTTTTCCGCCTGGACTGACTGGCCCAACGCAAACAGCACCCAAATTTTCCGGACAAGAGAGGCCAAGGTAACGGGTCTAACTGCTGGCCTTCGGTATCGGTTCAAGATCGCCGCTGGCACACGCCATGCCAAGCTACTCGGCACCTTTTCTGCTGAATCGCTGCCCACAAGACTGGCCTACACTCTTGCCGCACCGCCTTCCGCTGTCGACATCCTGCTACACGTCTACAAAATCACGGCGACTCGCATCAAGGTAAGGTTTGGAGTAGCTTCCCAAATGAGTGTCGACCCGTCCAACCACTCCCGGCCTCTCGTTGCACTGCTCCTCCAGAAGGGCAATATGGACTTTGAGGGCGGTGTGAATGCATCAGGGTGCAGTAATGTAGTGGTGGCAGATGAAACCTTTATTGGTCCTCCGCCTGCCTGCCGGGAGTTGACAGTCTTGAACTACACATCCGACGGCCGCACTATCTACGAGTATGAGTTTGCCAATCTCCAAGAGGGTCTTAACCATCACGTCAAGGTCAAGACCTGGAATCTGCACACACCAAATCATCGGCGCATAGTCTACTCAGGCAAGGCCACATCCTGCATCTGCGCCACATACGCCACCAAATACCAATGCAGCGAGTACCGCATGTTGGGTACCTCCCTCTCGTGCTCGGTATCGGCACAGCTTGCGTACTTGCAGGCACCTGCCAGCAGCAACACCGGCGCCTATAACATGCTCTATGCCTTTGTGCGACAAGGCACGGGCGCGGGGCAGCGGCGACGGATAGCAGGATACCAAGGTGCAAGACGAGCACTCCTTTTCGACTCACCCCTCGACATTCTTCTGGACGAGACCAGTCTTGTCGAAATTCACGAGGCTGGCCTCGCGTCCGAAGGCTCTCTCGCCGCCTCGTGTGCATCTGCAGAAACTGTGTGCAGCAGCGTGTTTCTGAATGCAGCCAACTCAACAGACGCAGAGACAGCCTATGTGAATGGGTTTATGGAGTTAGTGGGCGGCGTGTGCGACAAGCAAATGCGGCGCGTGGTAGCCTATCGAGGTGCGACGCGCCAAGTCGTTGTGTATCCAGCCTTCACATGCAATCCAGCAGTGGGCCAACTCTATGAGATCCGTTCCTTTTCCTTTGCGGAAAAGACAATAGGGCCAATTGCACAGCGCGGACCTCCGGATCAGCCGTCGATACCACTGACGGGTGTCATTCTACACAACTCGGTGGCTCTCTCGTGGGATGTTGTGACAAGGTGCATCAGTTCTACTGGTTATGCCCTGCAATGCCAGGTGGAAAGCTACAGGATTCGCACAAAGAAAACGCATGATTCAAGTGATTTCCCAGTTGTCAACAGCACGTGGATGGAGGGGTACTTTTACAGCGCGAGCCACGTGACGGTGCTGCTTGGCCTCGAGGACATGTGCAGTTTCGAGTTGCAAGTCTCGGCCAAAACAGCGCTCAACGATGAATGGGGCGCTTGGAGTGTGTCGCAATACGTCAAACTAACTGGTGGCGCGCCCAGCCTCCAGCCAATCCTGCTCCCCTTTCTTGCTGGTCTATACAACAACAAAATCAAAATTCGGTGGACCACAGACTTGAACCCCAAACAGATGGACCGCTTTTTCTTGCGCTTTGGCGAAAGTGAAAACTCGATGCGCGACTTGGGTGGTATTGTTGGCGGTGCTTTCAAGCGCACTGTCTTTATGGATTTCAATGTTTGCACTCAGGTTACCCCTTCGAAATCAAGGTGTGAGGCTCTGTTGACTGGCCTTGAGATGGGAACCATCTATGTTGTTCAAGTGTTTGGCGGCAATACGAATGGGTTCGAGGAGATTGGCACTTCAAAGGGCACACAGGCTACGCTCCTGCTACCCGTCACACCAGTCTCCCACTTGAAATTGCTTCAAGTTATCATGAGCGGAAACGTCTCAGGGTATGGAGCGATGATTTCCTGGAATCGTCCACAAAGCTATCCCTCCGTCACCAAATATTACGTTGCCTCCAGCGAAAACTATGGTGCCTTTGCCCGACTCTATCCAGCCATTGAAAGTACCCAACGTACTGTGCAGCATACAGTAGGCTATTTGAACAAGGGTTCCGTCTACCGCTTGCGGGTCCATTCGGGTAATCACCAGGGGCCCACTGGGTTCCACGCCCACATGCCTGACGATCCCACTGCCTCCATCATCATTACAGTCGTGCCGGATGACGTGCCGGGACGCGTTGAAATAGGCCAAGTCACAGCCATTGTTCCAGATATGAATAGTATGGCAGCTGTAACGTGGAGTGTGCCCAACGCGGGCGCCGACGCTACCTACTTCACCATTGGCACCAAATTGATTAACAACTTGCAAGGGTGTGAGACATGCGATACCACCCGTCTTCCCAACACGGGCTATTGTTTACCTAACAAGGAACCCAAAGCCATACGAGATGAGTCGACTGGCACTTGGCGCTATCGCAAATGTAATTTCAATCCTCCTTGCGACGCCACGTGTGCACCTGCCTTGGGGGTGATGCTTTACACTGGATGCCTTGCAACGCACGCCAACTGTATTACCAACCCTGCATGTCACGCCATCATGGGCCAGTGTTTCACACCTTGCCAGGGCGCTTCGAATGAAGGACCAATGAGTGCTGGGCAAACGTGCGTTTTCACAGGCACAAAGGCGGAGGTGACAGGGCTGGTGCGTGATGCCTGGTATGAGTTCTATGCCTTTTCTGGCAACACTGCGGGGATAGGCCTGGCGTCGGATCCCTTTTGGCACAAGACTGCCGCACTTGCTGTGCCCGTCACTGGCTTGATTATCTCGGAAGTGCGCGTTGACAGGGTGGTGCTGGTGTGGAACCCTATGCTGCCCCACCTTTGTACGGGCGGCGGCAACGGCAATTGCACCTACAGGGTCACCTGGGACCCGGCGACGGCTGAGGGTTCAGAGGGTAACACCACTCGGCAAATTGGACCAATGGGAGCAGTCTACTATCAAAACTCTTTCGAGCACAAAGTCGATTTTTCATCGGGCAGTAGGCGGTATATGTACCGAGTCTTTGCAGGCGATGACCGCACCAACTTGTTCGAACAGTTCGGCACCGCCATCACAATGCCAGCTGCCGCCACTGAATTTAAAGTGGTGGCTGCCAGTCAAAACTCTCTTACGTTCAGCTGGACACCAGATGTTAGTGCAAATAGTTATCAAATCTTCATGTCAAGTGGCTTGGCATACCGCCCGGCCTCTGCGCCAACAGCCGCTCTCTCTATTCGAGTTGAAGGTCTCTCCCAGGGTCTACCTTACAACTTTAAAGTCTTTTCCAAAGTGATGGGACGTACGCCGTTGGAATATGGAGGCAGCGTGCCGTATCGCGCGGTACCAGCGGGTCTATCGTCTGCACCCAAGGAGCTTTCAGTCGTCTCGGCCACTCACAGCACGGTCGAGTTGCAATGGGAGGCAGGCGATGCGACAGGTGCTGTGCGCTATCAGATCGTGCGTAGTATAGATGGGCATCCCTACATGGCGTACCCGCAGCATGTCGAAATGTTGCTTGGAGCCTCGCACCACGCACTCATCACGGATCTTCTTCCCTCTTCAATATACAAATTTAAAGTGTACGCTGGAAGTTTTAACGGCTTCGAAAACGTCGGCAGTAACGTCGTTGACCAGGTGCAGCCAGTCGGGCGCGCTCGCTCGCTCTCGATCCGAGGCGTGAGTGACTCTTCTGTCACTATTGACTGGCTCCCCCCAGCATACGGACTTACACCATCGCACTATCAGGTGGAGTACAGGATTGGCGATGTCAAGACGCGCATCGCTGACGTGGAGCATCTAGGTGGAAGCCGCGCGACGCAATCAGCGCTCCTCACACCTCTTGATCGCAACGAGTACGCCGTGCGAGTCTTTTGCAAGTCGCAGTCGGGCTTTTATGAGCCTTCAGGCACTGGTGATGCCAAGGCAGTGCCGCTGCTCGTCCCCTATGGCCTGCGCGTTATATACACCTCAGTCGACTCGGTGACCTTGGCGTGGCAGATGCCTAAGTATACGGGCACTGGATACCAGCCTCAAAGCTATAAGATAGACTACATCATGACCTCACAGGGCACCACGGGTCTAGTCGACAACATTCCTATCTATCAGAATACCACCCAAATCACCGGCCTTGAAACGAATAGGCCCTACACCTTTTCGATCCAAGCAGAATTCGAAGCAGGCTTGTACTTTGGCACTCTGAGCTCGAATGTAGTGGAGGCGACGCCCCTCGACCAGCCTTCCAACTTGACCATCACTCGTGTCTCTGCGACGCAAGTATCGCTGCAATGGATCGCGCCGGGTGTGGGTATCCTACCCATTGCCTACAGGCTGCGCTACATTGAAATGCGCTCGGGGCTCTTGAAGGATGTCAATGGCGTACCACATGCTGGATCGTTCAAGGCACAGCAACAAGGTGTGGTGACAGGCTTGACCAACGGCATGCAGTACGGCTTTCTTGTCTTGGCACAGGCAGGCACAGGAGCATACAGCGACAATCACATCACGCCCATCACCACCTCGCCAATGACGATGCCCCAAGACCTGCGGATTACACAAGTGACGCTGTCGACAGCAAAGGCCGAGTGGCTCCCACCCCAACCCACGCCTGGGGGAGTCAATCCCGTGAATTACGAACTTCATTATGCGAACAAGGTGCAGACGATCCCTTTTGGGAATAGCGAATGGGTGGTGTCTGAGCTGGGCGGTGCTATCTCGTATACATTCTGTTTGTTTGTCCGCTCGCCGGCCGGTGATTTGATTCCCGGTAACGGCGGGTGTAGGACTGTGATTACCGTGAACCAGGTCACCAACTTGCGTATCATCGACTCCACGCACTCCTCACTCACTCTCGCGTGGGATGCTGTCACGGGAGTGACGACCAAGGTGGCCTACATGCTCGTCGCGGTGCCCATCAAGCAAGGTGTTTCAGTCATGAGCGGCGAGGCGTCCTGGTTGCCCTTGACAGGGCGGTCCAAGATGTCGGTTCTGGTACCACATCTTGGGCACCAAGTCCACAATGTATCCTTGACCAACTTGTCGCACGGGCACATGTTTGAGATGCGCATCTATGTTGTGGTCGAGGGCCGCTACACTGAGCCGGTCGGTAGTAATGCTCTGCAAGTGTCGCCAGTCGGCCGCGCAACCCGCACGCGTCTGTGCTATTACGACAAGACGGAGATTGCAATCCAGTGGACCAAGCCTGAGACAGGTCCAGTACCATCTCAATACCGCATCTCGTACCGCAAAGATGGGTGTCGCCAACAAACTTGGCAAGTGTGTGCAACGACAGTCACCACCCCCAGCATTCAAAAACAAGGCCACGCTGATGCCGTCCAGACCTACACCCTTTTTGGTCTTGACGAGGGTACTGTATATGACTTTCGCGTGCACGCCTATAATGATGATACGCGCTTGTTTGATCAAGTGGGTAGCGTGGCGCTCAAGGCGCAGGCGCGCGGCGATCGCAGCGACTTCGCGCTCCGTTTACCACGCTCCGCTAATGGATATGTAGAGGTTTCCAAGTCGTCTGACCACTTGGCTCGCAAACACTTTGAAACCCGAAGTGTGACTCTCGAGGCGTGGGTCAAAGTGGATGGTGTCGCTGCGGCTACTGTCGGGTATCAGGGCATTGCGGGTAATCTGTATAGTTTCTCGACTCAGTCAATGGCATCACAGGGCGCTGGACACTTTGGCTACGGCCTCGTCTGCCAGACAAAGGTTGATGGTGGTACCTACTGTGGGATGCGTTTGGGGATGTTGACAGATGGCACTATGCGAACCTCTCTCCAGGGCCTCTGCACCTCACTCAGTTTCGAGAATCCCACCTTTTGTGGGGGAATGCCAGGGTGGACGAAAGGTGAGGGGGCCGAGTCTTTGAGTGAGGTTGCGTTGGATCAGTGGATTCATCTCGCATCATCCTACAACCATACCAACGGGCACTACATTCTGATGGTCAACGGTCAAATGCACATGAACCGCACCCTCGCCTACACCAAACCCGATGGCGACACTGCCCACCCCGAAATATACTACACAGGCAATGACGGGGCGTACCCAGCCTCAGTCACATTTCCGCGCAACCGGATGGATTGGAACATAGGGCGTGGGCTGATTGGAGACATCGCGCCCACAGTCGCTACAGCCCCCTACTCTTACTTTGCTGGCTCCATTGACCAAGTTCGTGTGTGGTCTTACGGCAAGACAGGCGAGGAGATGCGCCGAACTGCATACTTGGACACCGTCGCCCCTCACACTGCCGGCCTCCTGGGATATTGGCCCTTTGACGACGCCTCTTTTCACCAGACGTGCGCAGACCAAGTGTCGATAGTGCGTGATGCGCGTGCGGGCAATGTGACATACGCCGCTCGTCTCCACGGTGCAGCGCAAATGACCCTCTCGACTATGCCCCTCGATCGAGAAGCTGTCTTTTCGGGGCTTACTCCTGCCAACAATTCGCAGTTCGTGGTGCACTTAGGCGACAGTATCAGAGTGGAGGTGGAGGCGGGAGATGGGAACCCCTCAGATAAGGCGGTGGTGGTCCTGCAAGTTCCCGCCAGCCAATACGCGCACCCCACCGCTGCCGTTTTCAGCGATGTGAGTCGGGTGGGCGGCGAGTTGAGATGGTCGCCTGTCGCACGAGATGCCGGCAAGCACGTCGCCTTCTGTTTTCGCTTGTCTAATAGTGTCACCAACCCCCTCCGGCCGAGTTTTGCTCTACAGAGCACAAGGCAAACGAGGTGCCTCCAAGTGCATGTTCCCCTGTGCATCTACAAGGCTACATCAGGAGAGACGGTGCGGTCGATAGCACGCAGCTTCCACACCAACTGGCGCACCCTCTTCATGCTCAACCCCGAAATCGGGCACCCCAATCAGGTTGCAGCAGGACGGACAGTGCGGATAGGGAGTCTGTACACTATAGGGCCGCATGAGAATCTAACATCCGTGGCGTCTAGTGCGCGCGTCTCTTGGACATCCTTTGCCAATAATAATGGTGCCATCGTCAATCGGTTGTGGACAGACGAGTACTTTGAAGCGCAGGCAAGTTACGCGCGTATGTCTCGTGCCATTCAGGCCTTTGACCCTGGTCACGGTGTGTTTGATGTGGCGTATCCTGACCTCGATATGCTGCACGCCTACAATGGCCAACAGGTCTGCCTGGTCGCGCAATTGAACACCAACTGCATCTAACCGGTTGAATACCAAGTGCATCTAGCGTAATACCGCTTGCATTTAAGGCAGCTAGCTACTGGTCACTCTGTGTAGGGTAGGTATGCACGGTAGCACGTATGCACGCTCGTTCGTGACTCTATGTAGGACATGTATGCAGGGTAGGTCGTGACTGTATGCAGCACCGCTGCACTCCGCTTGCACTCTCTCCGCCGCCACAATCACACACACCACTCCAAGACGCCAAAATATCAAAGACACGGCCCAAAAGGGGCTAGCAAGAGGCAAGAGTGCTGGCAGGACTTGTGCCAAGAGGCAGGACTTGTGCCAAGAGGCAGGACTTGTGCCAAGAGGCAGGACTTGTGCCAAGAGGCAGGACTTGTGCCAAGAGGCAGGACTTGTGCCAAGAGGCAGGACT
>Ga0105052_10005885_pt1 | contig 12707 bp, 14 predicted proteins | sample FRY03_FD_78094 | JGI IMG/M metagenome (GOLD analysis project Ga0105052, IMG submission 78094) | Freshwater microbial communities from Lake Fryxell liftoff mats and glacier meltwater in Antarctica - FRY-03 | ecosystem: Environmental > Aquatic > Freshwater > Ice > Glacier meltwater ... | reverse complement strand
CTGTTCAATATCGGCGGTGAGGGGCAAGCCACGTTGGGCGGGCTTGGCGTGGCGATGGCCTGCCTGTTCATCCCCTGGCCGCATTGGTCGCTGGCGCTGATCGCGGCTGTCACCACGTCCGCACTGTTCGGCGCAGCTTGGGCGGCGATCCCGGCCTATTTGCAGGCCAAGCGCGGAAGCCATATCGTGATCACCACAATCATGTTCAACTTCATCGCATCTGCCCTGCTCGTTTATCTTTTGGTCAACGTCTTGCGCCCCGTGGGGTCGATGGACAGTGCAAGCGCGCGCTTTGGCGAAGTTATGGCCCTGCCCCGCCTGCATGATATTCTAGGTTTGGTCGGCATTCCCTTCAACAACCGAAACCCCGCCAATATCAGCCTTTTGATTGCACTGGCGGCCTGCGTGGGCGTTTGGGTGCTGATGTGGCGCACGCGGCTTGGCTATCAGATGCGCGCCTTTGGCAAGTCGGAAAAGGCCAGCGTTTATGCGGGGATAAACCCGGTGCGCATCACCATGTATGCCATGCTGATTTCTGGCGGGTTGGCAGGGATGATGGCAATCAACACCGTTATGGGTGAGGCGGGGCGACTGTTGATGAACTCGGTCGAAGGGGCGGGCTTCATCGGAATCGCAGTGGCGCTGATGGGGCGCAGCCACCCCGTCGGCGTGTTTTTCGCCGCGATCTTGTTCGGTTTTTTGTACCAGGGCGGGGCGGAGTTGGCGCTGTGGACCAAAATCCCGCGCGAGTTGATCATCGTTATTCAGGCCTTGGTGATCCTGTTCACCGGGGCCTTGGATGATATGGTGCGCCGCCCGGTGGCAAGCCTGTTCTTGATGCTGCAAAGAAGGAAGGCCTGATGGATTTCCTGACGCTTATCCAGATTTTGGACAGCACGGTGCGGCTTGCAACCCCCTTGCTGTTTGCCTGCCTTGCCGGGCTGTTTTCCGAACGCGCCGGGATTTTTGACATCGGGCTGGAAGGCAAGATGCTGGCGGCGGCCTTCCTTTCGGCCGCGGTTGCGGCTGTCACGGGGTCGGTCTGGCTGGGGGTTCTGGCGGGAATATTTGCGTCCCTGCTTATGGCGGGGATTCATGGGCTGGCATCCATCACCTTCCGCGGCAATCAGCTGATTTCAGGGGTCGCGATCAACTTTCTTGCCTCGGGACTTACCATCCTTTTGGGGCAAAGCTGGTTTGCGCTGGGCGGGCGCACCCCGTCTTTGACCGGGGACGGGCGTTTTGGCCCCATCACCCTGCCCTTTGCCGAGGCACTTGCCCCCATCCCCTACCTTGGCCCGATCTATTCGGAATTGATTTCGGGGCATTCGGCGCTGGTCTATATCGCGATTGCCTGCGTTCCGGCCTCGGCGTGGCTTTTGTACCGCACCCGGTTTGGCCTGCGCCTGCGGGCCGTGGGCGAAAACCCGGCGGCGGTGGATACGGCGGGGGTTTCGGTTACAGGCATCCGATACGCCGCCGTGGCGATTTGCGGGGTGCTGTGCGGGCTGGCGGGGGCTTACCTTGCGCTGGGGTTGGCGGCGGGTTTTGGCAAGGAAATGACGGCGGGGCGCGGATATATCGCGCTGGCCGCGTTGATTTTTGCAAAGTGGCGGCCATGGTATGCACTTGGTGCCACCATGCTGTTCGGGTTTCTGGAGGCGGTTGGCAACCGCTTTCCCAATATCGAGATTGGCATGATCAGCTTGCCCTCGCAGTTCATGCAGGCGCTGCCCTATGTGCTGACTGTGGTGATTTTGGCAGGCTTTGTCGGCAAGGCCACCCCGCCTCGCGCAGGCGGGCAGCCCTATGTGAAAGAGCGTTAGCCTGAGTGTCCCAAACTGACGAAAGCCACTTAAGGCCAGTTTACGGGGAATTTTGGGGCCACTTGCCAGACAGGGGCCAAAACGCGGGTCATAGGGGTTTGACATCGCCCCCCAAGGCGCGCAATCCTTAGGCCTTGCTGCCCCCGCCCTTCGCCCCGCGCCCCTGACGCCCCCAAAATACCCCTGTTCCTGAACCCCTGACATGCAGCTTTACCTGCCCATTGCAGAACTATCGGTCAATGCCTTTGCCCTTTTGGGCCTGGGCGGGATCGTTGGTGTCTTGTCGGGCATGTTTGGCGTGGGCGGCGGGTTCATCATCACGCCTTTGCTATTTTTCATGGGCATTCCCCCGGCGGTTGCTGTGGCCACGGGGGCCAATCTGGTCGTTGCCTCCTCTGTCTCGGGGGTTTTGGCGCAGCTTAAACGTAAGGCGGTGGATTTCCGCATGGGGATGGTGCTGCTGGCGGGCGGGCTTATGGGATCGGCGGGCGGGATCTGGGTGTTTGCTTGGCTGACAACCCTGGGCCAGATTGATCTGTTTGTGCAGCTTTCCTATGTGATATTTCTTGGCCTGATCGGAGCCATCATGTTCAAGGAAAGCCTTGGGGCGCTGTTGCGGTCACGCAAACCGGGCGGGCCGATCCGGCGGGCGCATGTGCATTATTCGGTGCATAAACTGCCGCTGAAGATGAAATTCCGCGCTTCCGGGCTTTACATCTCGGTCATCCCGCCGGTGCTGGCGGGGGCCGCGGTCGGGTTTCTCTCGGCGATCATGGGGGTGGGTGGCGGCTTCATCATGGTGCCGGCGATGATCTATCTTTTGGGCATGCCGACCAAGGTGGTGGTCGGCACCTCCCTGTTCCAGATCATTTTTGTGACCGCTTTCACCACCGTCATGCATGCCGTGACCAGCCAGACGGTGGATATGGTGCTCGCGCTGCTCTTGATTGTGGGCGGGGTGATCGGGGCGCAAATCGGGTCACGCTTGGGGCTGATGTTGCGGGCCGAACAGTTGCGCATATTGTTGGCGATCATGGTGCTGGGCGTGTGTCTGCGCATCGCCCTTGGCCTGCTTCTTACCCCGGATGAGCTGTATTCCATCGCACCGGGGCGCTTCCCATGATGCTGCGCACCCTTCTTCTTGCTGCCGCCTTGGCCCTCCCCGTTCAGGCGCAGGACGCTGGTTCCACAGGCGAAACCATAGTTGCGGGGCTCAGCCAGAATCTTGTGGCCATCACCACAAATTTCACCGGCTCCGAGATTTTGATTTATGGCGCTGTGAAAAGGGATGCGCCGATCCCCGCAGGCGCGCCGTTGGAGGTGGTGGTGACGGTGCAAGGCCCCTCTGGCACCCTTACCGTGCGGCGCAAGGAAAGGCGGTTCGGCATCTGGATGAACACGGAGTCCGTGACGATTGGCCAAGCGCCCAGCTTTTACGCGATCGCCTCAAGCGCGCCGCTTGGCGAATCCTTATCGGAAACCGAAAACCTGCGTCATGCCATCACCATTCCCCGTGCCATTCGCGCTGTCGGTATCTCGGCCGAGGCCGCAGATGCGCCGGTGTTTCTGGAGGCGTTAATCCGGCTGCGCAACGAGGATGGTGATTACACGCTGGATGAAAGCAACGTGACGCTTGCCGAATCCACCCTGTTTCGCGCCGATGTGGCCCTGCCTGCCAACCTGACCGAAGGCGAATACAAGGTGCGGCTGTTCATCACCCGGGACGGTGTGGTGGTGGACAAGCATGAGGAGATTATCACCGTGAACAAAAGCGGGCTGGAGCGTTGGATTCACAACCTCGCCCATCAGCAGCCGCTGATTTACGGGCTGTTGTCGCTCGTCTTGGCGGTGGCGGCAGGTTGGGGCGCATCGGCGGGCTTCAGCCTGTTGCGGCGGTAAGCGCATATGAAAGCGGCACGATGGCACCCCACCGCGCCGCCGAAGTTTTCAAAGCGATCAGGCCTTTATTTCGGCCCACAGCCCTTGGATGGTATTGCCCGCAAGCTGACAGGTTGGCGAAAAAGCCTGTTTTGGTGAAGGCCAGCAAGATCGCCCAAGGGTGACGTTGAGTTCCAAAGGTAATCTTGTCATAAAATGACGGTGACTTTAGCCCCTGATGGGCAATCCTGCGGCCTTTTCCTCGACCAGCCGCCATTTCCGGCCCATGGTAATGCCGCGCGTGATGTTCAGAACCATAAGCGCCGCCCAAAGCCCGTGGTTCCCGAAAATTGGCAAAAACACCAACAGTGCCACGCCGTAGACTGCCACCGAAATCAACATCGTCTGGCGCATTTCGCGGGTCAGGGTGGCCCCGATAAAGATGCCGTCCAGCATCCAGGCCCAAACCCCGATAAGGGGGGCGGCGACCAGCCAAGGCAGGTATTCCCGCGCCTCCAGCCGCACATTGGGGGCAGTGGTCATTATATCAATCAGCATGGGCCCGGCCAAAAGATAGACCAGCGACAGGCCCAAAACCGCCCCCACCGCCCACTGGGTTGCCAGCAAAGATGCCCGCCGCGCCGATTGCACTGACCGCGCACCCACGGCCTGGCCCACCAGCGCCTCGGCGGCGAAGGCGAAACCATCAAGGAAAAACGCAGCGATGGTCAGGAATTGCATCAACACCTGATTGGCGGCCAGCGTGACATCGCCCAACCCCGCGCCAAGGAACAAGAAGCTGGTAAAGCTGATTTGCAACAGGATGGAGCGGATCATGATATCGCCGTTTACCACCGCCATTGTGCGCAAGGCGGCAGCATCACGCAACCGCGCCAAGCCTTCGGCAAGCGCCACCCCAAACGCGCTGCGGCACAGCCACAGCCCAAAGGCCAGCCCCGACCATTCTGCAATCAGCGTGGCAATCGCCACCCCCTCGACGCCCCAGCCAAGCCCCAGCACGAACCACAGATCCAGCCCGATGTTCACCCCGTTGATCCATATCTGCAAAATCAACACCGCGCGGGTGCGTTCGGTCGCAATTAGCCAGCCCGTCACCGCATAAAGCGCGATTGTCGCGGGCGCGCCCCAGATGCGGATGTGGAGATAGGCTTTGGCCAGGGTTTCCACCTCGACGCTGCCGGGCGACAGCCACAGCGCGGCCGCAAACAAAGGCCATTGCGCCAGAATGAAGAACAGCCCTGCCGCCGCCCCGATCAACAAGGCTCGCAGCAAGATCGCCGTTACCTCGGCCGCATTGCCCGCGCCCAGCGCTTGCGAGGTGAGGCCCGTGGTTCCCATCCGCAAAAAGCCGAACATCCAATACAGCGATGCAAGGATGATCGCCCCAATCCCCACCGCGCCGATGGGCGCGGGCAAGCCCATCTGCCCCACCACCGCCGTATCAACTGCGCCCAAAAGCGGCACGGTGACATTGGCCAGCACGATCGGCACCGCGACCCGCATCACACGGGCATGGGTGATCGCTTGCGCCTGCATCAGGTTTCAAACAACCCCGGCGTACCTTCATTGCGTTCCGGCATCAAGAAATGCCCGGTGGCCTGGGCAAAAAGGCGGCTGCGGTTGTCTTGCCACGCCTCCACATGCACGCTTGCATAGCGCCGCCCCGAACGGTTGATCCGCGCCCGCGCATAAGCATCGCGTGGCAGGCCTGTGCGCAGATAATCCACTGAGAAATCAATGGTTTTCGGCAAGGCCATCAGCGCGCCGCCCAAAGGCCCCTCACCGGGATCAAGTCGGCCCTGCTCCATCTCGTCCCACAGCATCGACCAGCTTAGTTCAATAATCGCCGCGACCTCCAGAAAGGCCGCTGTCACCCCGCCATGGATCGCGGGCAGCATCGGATTGCCAATCAACTTGTCGTCAAAGGGCAGGATCGCGGTCAACTCATCCCCGCGCCGGTCAAAGCGGATGCCCAGATACTGGATATAAGGCACACCGTTCACCAAGCGCCCAAGGGCGGCATCGCGGCGTTGCTTGATCACCTGCACGGGTTCGGGGCGGGGGCGTGTCATGCTTTGGCCCCTTTGGGATGTTCGATGGTAAAGGCCCCGGTGGCGGTGGCCACGGGGCGGGCGGTATCACTGTCTGTGGTGATGACACGCACGAAAGCCACCGACCGGGTAACGTGATAGCATTCCGCCCGCGCGGTGATGCGCTGGCCGGGGGTTGCGGGGCGCATGTAATCAATCCGCAAGTCAATCGTGGCGGTCGATGCGGGCTGGCTTGGATGGCACATCACCGCCGCACCCGAAGCCGTGTCCATCAAGGCCGATACAGCGCCGCCGTGGATAACACCTGTTGCAGGATCGCCAATAAAGCGGGGATCATAGGGCATCGCCACCACCGCCACCCCGTCTTGCAGCAGCTCCAGCTCCATCCCCAAAGCATGGGAATGGGGCAAGGCTTCGATGAACTGGCGGACGAATTTGGTGCTGTCGGTCATGGTGCTTTCCTTGGTTGCCGCCATGTTCCCCATTGCTGCCAAGGGTGCAAGCCCATTACCGCACAGCGCAGCTTGCGATTGCAACGCCGCACACATGGGCCTAACCTTTGCGCCAAGGAGAACCCAGACATGTCCGACCCCCGGCTGACTTTCAAGGAAATGTGCGCCAAGTTTGATGTGACGCCGCGCACCCTGCGCTATTACGAATATATCGAGCTGTTGGACCCCGAAAAAGATGGCCGCGCCCGGCTTTATGGCCCGCGCGAGGTGGCACGGATGACCCTTATCCTGCGTGGCCGCCGCTTCGGGTTCAGCCTTGAGGAAATCCGCCAATGGCTGATGATTTACCGCCAAGAAGGCACCAAGCCGCAGCTTCAGGCCTGGCTTGCCCTGGCCGACAGGCAATTGGCCGAACTTGACCGCCAGCGCGCCGAATTGGACATCACCATCGCCGATCTGCGCGCGCTGCGCGACACTGCCATCAAGGACGGCTGACAAATTCCGAGGCTGACATCACGTCACTCTGGATCTGACGTCACGTTACGGTGACGTTAACGTCACTTCCTCTGGTAAGCTTTTTGAAACACCCCCATGTGACCTTCCGAGACCGGGCCACATGCGCCTTCGGCAAGTTTGAGAGTGATGATGACAAGCGAAACCTTCATGACCATCCGCGAGATGTGTGACGCCTTTGACGTCACCCCCCGCACCCTTCGCTTTTATGAGGCGAAAGAGCTTATTTCCCCCAAGCGCGCGGGCACCAAGCGCCTGTTCAACCGCCGCGACCGGGCGCGCCTGAAGCTGATCCTGCGCGGCAAACGCTTTGGTTTCAGCCTGGAGGATATCCGGCAGCTTTTGGATATGTATGATCTGGACGGATCAGAGCGGGGGCAATTCTTGCAAACCTACACGTTGGCGCAGGACCGTCTGGCCCAGATGGAACAGCAGCGCGACGAATTGACCGAGGCGATAGCCGAATTGAAAACGGAATTGTCCCAAGCCGCAGGGCAATACCACACCTATGAACAGGCCGACCGTACCCAATCCGCCGCCTGAAATTGCCCCGCCAAAAAAGATTAAGGGAGAAGCCGATGCCCGTCTATACCGCCCCCGTCCAGGATATCCAGTTCTTGCTGCAAGATGTTTTGCGCGTCACCGCAACCGATGTGCCGGGGTATGAGGAGTTGGACGCCGATTTCACCAGCGCCGTGCTGGAGGAGGCGGGCCGCGTGGCGCGCGATATTCTGGCCCCGCTGAATGCCTCGGGCGATACGGAAGGCTGCACCTTGGAAAACGGCGTGGTGCGCACGCCAAAGGGGTTTGACGTGGCCTTCAAGACGATGAAGGACGGTGGCTGGACCGCGTTGGATTGCGACACCGAATACGGCGGCCAGGGCCTTCCCTACCTGATGGGCACCGCGGTGGGTGAAATTTTTGTGGCCGCCAACATGGCTTTCAACATGTATCAGGGCCTGACCCATGGTGCCTATTCCGCCATCCACACCCATGGCACCGATGCGCAAAAGGCAATGTATTTGCCGAAAATGGTCAGTTGTGACTGGACCGGCACCATGAACCTGACCGAACCGCATTGCGGCACCGATCTGGGTCTGATGCGCACCAAGGCCGAACCCCAGGACGATGGCAGCTACAGGATCACCGGGCAAAAGATCTTCATTTCAGCGGGGGAACATGATCTTGCCGAGAACATCATCCATCTGGTCTTGGCCAAGGCCCCAGGCGGGGGCGAGGGCACCAAAGGTATCAGCCTGTTCATCGTTCCGAAGGTGCTGGTGAAAGAGGACGGGGCTTTGGGCGCGCGCAATGGCGTGACCGTGGGCTCGATCGAGCGCAAGATGGGTATCCACGGCAATGCAACCTGCGTGATGAATTATGACGGGGCGCAAGGCTGGCTTCTGGGCGATCTGCACAAGGGTATGAAGGCCATGTTCACCATGATGAACGAGGCGCGGCTGGGTGTGGGCCTGCAAGGCTATGCGGTGGCCGAGGCCGCCTATCAAAACGCCGTGATCTATGCCCGCGACCGCCTTCAAGGGCGCGATGTGACGCGGGCGCAAAACCCCGGCGGGCCCGCCGATCCCTTGATCGTGCATCCCGACATTCGCCGTTCCCTGATGGACCAGAAAAGCTTTGTCGAAGGCGCGCGGGCCTTTACGTTCTGGGGCGCGTATCTGATCGACCGCTCCGTGCGGATGGGGGACGCGGACGCGGAAGGCATGATTTCCCTGCTGACCCCCGTGATCAAAGGCTTTCAGACCGACAAAGGGTTTGAGATGGCTGTGCAGGCGCAACAGATCTGGGGCGGGCATGGCTATATCGAGGAAAATGGCATGAGCCAGTTTGTTCGGGATGCCCGGATTGCCCAGATCTATGAAGGGGCAAACGGCATCCAGGCGCTGGACCTTGTGGGCCGCAAACTGGCGCAAGACGGCGGCAAGCATGTGCTGGCGTTCTTCGAGATGGTGAAAGGCTTCATCAAGGAACATCAGGATGATACCCAGATGAAACCCTTCACAGACCCGCTGAAGGTCGCCTCCAAGGATGTGCAGGCCGCGACGATGTATTTCATGGAAAACGGGATGAAGACCCCCAACAACGCGCTGTCAGGGTCTTACGACTTTCTGCATATGATGGGGCATATCTGCCTTGGCCTGATGTGGGCGCGTATAGCCAAAGCCGCATTTGCCGGGCTGGAGTCGGGCAAGGGGGATAAGGCATTCCTGAACACCAAAATCGCCACGGCTCGATACTACATGGCGCGCCAGCTACCCGCGACGGGCATGCATCTGGCGCGGATCACATCGGGCGCGGATCCGGTTATGGCACTGGCGGCGGATGCGTTCTAGGATAAGATGACGGTGGGTTAGCACCCACCCTACCCCTGCCCGGAGGACATGATGCCCAAACGTTTTCGCCTGACCCGCCGCTTTCCCGTTGCCATGACGGAAGACGGCTATCGTCGGTTGAAAAACTTCGCGAACAATGCCGGGTTGGACGAAGGAGAAGCGCTGTCGTTCCTGTTCGAAAACTTTGCATCGGTGATTGATGAGGAAAATCTGATCCACCGCCTGCGCCTGTTCAATTCGGATTTGGCGGCGCGCAAAAAATGAATTGGCACACCGGATAAATGAAGGATCAGGTATTTTTACCAAGATGAAACCACGAACAGAGTGCCCCGGTTCAGGGCGTCGGCGCGTTGCTATAACAAGCCTCAACCGGAACCGGGACACCTTCACCTTGGGCGGTCATCGGCTCCTCAGCCTGTACCGCAACCCTGAAAATAGACCGTCTTGGTTAAAAATCTGTTATTCATCTTGGTAGAAATACCTCACGGGGGTGCGGGGGTGTGAAACCCCCGCTCTTTCAGCGAAAATCAATGGCGGCTTTCGACAAATTTGCCGAACCACGACTCAACAGGAGACCAATCTTATGTCCGTGCAACTCTATTGCTTTGGTGAAAGCGGCAATGCCTACAAGGCTGCCTTGGCCCTGACGCTTGCCGACATGGACTGGGAGCCCGTCTATGTTGATTTTTTCAACGGAGAGACCCGCGCCTCTGCATTTCGCGCCATTAACGAAATGGGCGAAGTGCCGGTTCTCGTCGATGGTGACACGACCCTGAGCCAATCGGGTGTAATTCTTGACTATATCAGCTCCAAAACCGGCAAGTTGGGCGGGCGATCTGCGGCAGAGCGGCGCGAGGTATTGCGCTGGCTGTTTTGGGACAATCACAAGCTGTCCACACTAGCGGGCAACACGCGTTTCCTGATGAATTTCCTGCCTGCCGACAAGCGTTCGGAGGCGGTGATCGCGTTCAATCAGGGCCGGCTGAAAGCCTCCTACACCATCCTCAACGACCATCTCGCCGCCACCGATTGGATTGTGGGCGACCAGGTGACGATCGCGGATCTGTCTTGCGCGGGCTATCTGTATTACCCTGAACCTTTCGGCTTTGACCGCAAGGACTGGCCCCATATTGACCGCTGGCTGGACCAGATCGCCGCCCTGCCCGGTTGGAAAGCCCCTTATGACATGATGCCCGGCAACCCATCCGACCGCGCCTGAAGGAGACCGCTATGACCGACGCCTATATCTATGATGCCCTCCGTTCTCCCCGTGGCAAGGGCCGCGCGGATGGCGCTTTGCACGAGATGACATCCGTGGCGCTTTCGGCTTGCATGCTGAATGCTGTCAAGGCGCGTAACGGGCTGGAAGGCCATGCGGTGGAAGATGTGATCTGGGGCAACGTGACCCAGGTGGGCGAGCAGGGCGGCTGCCTCGCGCGGTCTGCCGTGCTGGCGTCCAACCTTGACCAATCCATCCCCGGCCTTGCCATCAACCGCTTTTGTGCCAGTGGAATGGAGGCGGTGAACCTTGCCGCCAATCAGATACGCGGCGGCGCGGGCCAGGCCTATATCGCGGGCGGGGTAGAGATGATGGGCCGTGTGGCCATGGGCAGTGACGGCGCCGCGATTGCGGTAGACCCGACCATGACCATGAAAACCTATTTCGTCCCGCAAGGCATTTCCGCCGATATCATCGCCACCGAATACGGATTTACCCGCGATGTGGCCGATGCTTTGGCGGTGGAATCCCAGCGCCGCGCGGCGCAGGCTTGGGCGGAGGGGCGGTTTGACCGCTCTATCGTGGCCGTGACCGACCAGAACGGGCTGACCATACTGGACCGCGACGAATACATGCGCCCCGGCACCGATATGCAAAGCCTTGGCGCGTTGAAACCCGCCTTCAAGGATATGGGCGAGGTGCTGCCCGGTTTTGACAAAATCGCCATGATGAAATACCCGCATCTGGCGCAGATCAATCATATCCACCACGCCGGAAACTCCAGCGGGATTGTCGATGGCGCGGCGGCTCTGCTGATAGGCAACGCTGCGTTTGGCCGCGCCCATGCCCTCAAGCCCCGAGCGCGCATCCGGGCCACGGCCAAAATTGGCACTGATCCCACGATCATGTTGACAGGCCCGGTGCCCGTGACACAAAAAATTCTGGCCGACCACGGCATGACCATTGGCGATATTGATCTGTTCGAGGTGAATGAGGCCTTTGCCTCGGTCGTATTGCGCTTCCAGCAGGCCTTCGATGTCGATCCTGCGCGCGTCAATGTCAACGGCGGCTCCATTGCGATGGGCCATCCTTTGGGGGCCACCGGGGCCATCATCATCGGCACCTTGCTGGATGAGTTGGAGCGTCAGGACAAACAAGTAGGCCTTGCCACCTTGTGCATCGCCTCCGGCATGGGGGCCGCCACGATTATTGAGCGGGTGTAATGTGCCAAAGCTGGCAATCCCCCCGTTCACGCTTGAGGCGGCCTATACCCACCCAATCCTTGGCGACGGGCTTGGGCCTTATGCCTATGCCGTTCTGGGGGAGGCCGGGGACCTTACGCAATTTGGCGTGCATATCGAGGTGTTGTCCCCCGGCTCCCGCTCCTCCTTCCGGCATTGGCATGAGACAGAGGATGAGATGGTGGTGATGCTGGAAGTTGAGGTGGTGCTGATTGAGGATTTGGAAACGCTTTTGCGCACGGGGCGTGTCGCCGCCTGGCCCAAGGGCAAAGGCCCGGCGCATTGCCTTGAAAACCGCAGCACAGCGGTGGCGCGGTATCTGACCATCGGCACCCGCAACGCGCCGGATGTGATCCACTATCCCGACCATGATCTGATCACCCATAAGATCGGCGATGCGCAGCGCTATACCTATGCCGAGGGCCACCCGCGCGCGCCCGGAGGGACCAATGCACGACGCTGAATCCATCCTGCAAACCTATCTGGACCGGATGGCAGATGCCGTGATGCACGATGATTGGCACGGCTACCGCGCGGGTGTGATCTTGCCGTTTCACCTTGTCACCCATAGCGCCGCTATCACCCTGGCCACAGAGGAGGACCTGCGCGCCACCTATGACGGGTTTCGCCAAACCTTGCAGGTCCAGCGCGTGACCGATTACATCCGGCTGGTGCAAGCCGCCAAGCAGATTGAAAATGACCTGATATCTGGCAGCTATATCACGCATCTTTTGTCGGGCGGGCAGCGTTTGCTCGATCCGTTCACCTCGCAAATCACCTTGCGGCGGCACGATGATGCTTGGCGGGCGGCCTCTATCACCAATGCGCTGTCCAATTCCCGCTGGCCGCTTTTGCTGCTTCCCGGCCCAGCCCTGAACATCAGCTCTTCCCCGAAAAAAGGACCAGACCAATGACCGATTTCACCTATGCTGTTGATGCGGATGGCGTGGCAACCCTGACCTGGGACACTGTTGGCAAATCCATGAATGTCATGTCGCAAGCGGCTTTTGGGACGCTGGATGGCCTTATCGACAAGGCTTTGGCCGATGCGGCGGTGAAAGGGGTGATCATCACCTCGGCGAAAAAGGATTTTGCGGGGGGCATGGATCTGAATGTGATCGCCGCGATGAAAGAAGCCGGCGGTGCGCAAGG
>Ga0105052_10005865_pt1 | contig 12746 bp, 11 predicted proteins | sample FRY03_FD_78094 | JGI IMG/M metagenome (GOLD analysis project Ga0105052, IMG submission 78094) | Freshwater microbial communities from Lake Fryxell liftoff mats and glacier meltwater in Antarctica - FRY-03 | ecosystem: Environmental > Aquatic > Freshwater > Ice > Glacier meltwater ... | reverse complement strand
CTGCAAAATAGATAAGCGATCCTCGGGGCTGAATTTGCGATTTACTTTTGACATAGTTCCTAAAGTTATGATTACAAAATTGTTTTTAATTTTGTATCCAGTTCTTTAGGGGGTTAAGACACCCCCCAAAGCACCTAGGCCCTGTGCCGCCATTTCTCGGCTGATTCTTTCGCTTCCATGACCCAAAACAGCATGGGTTATTTCGTGCCCCAATACAATTGCCAAAGCAGTTTCATTTTGGGTAATTGCCAAAAGACCACTGTATACAACCACTTTTCCTCCAGGCATGCACCATGCGTTCGCTTCTTTGTTATCTATAAGGTTAAACTCCCATTGATAATTATCAAGATTGTGGCCTACGCGTTTATTTTTGTAATACTGTTTTACAGCTACGGCTATTCTTTGCCCCACCCTTCTAACCATTTCTGCATCGCTGTTGGATGTAGTGACTACTCTATTACTGGCAAGAAAGGTTTTGTATTGAACCACTGCCATTGATTGAAGATCACTTTCCGAAACAAGATTTAATTGGTTACGACCTGTAATTGCATTCCTCTCACAGGCAATGAACAGAATTGAGAAGCAAAGAATGAGTAATAAGTTTTTCATAATGATTTTTTTAATAATGCTTTTAGCGTTAATTATAAAATTATAGCCTTATTCAAAAACATGTATTACAGCATTTCAATAAAATCTTATATCATTTACAGAATATCAATATACTGGCCAAATTATCCTGTTCCGGAAAGTTCCTTTCGTCAGACTCAGGATTTGAGAGTTACAGTAACTCTAATGGCTAAACAAAAATGCCTGCTCCAATTAAGTAAGCAGGCATTAATTTATAAATACTATTAATTTATTCTTGAGGTCTGCTATTGCTTTCAGGGCGTGGCATAAGTGCTTTGCGACTCAATTTGAATTTACCCGTTTTAGGATCCAAACCAACTAATTTCACTTTAACCATATCACCATCTTTAAACAATCCGTCCATCGACTCTAAACGGCTCCAGCTAATTTCACTGATATGCAATAAACCTTGTTTACCAGGCATGAATTCAATAAATGCACCAAATTCTTTAATGCCTTTTACTGGTCCTTCATACACATCGCCAATTTCAGGAATTGCAGTAATACCTTTTACCCAATTAACGGCTTTGTCTAGGCTTTCTTTAGATGCAGAGAAGATACTCACTTCTCCAGTATTACCAACTTCTTCAATATTTACTGTAGCTCCAGTTTCGCGTTGAATTTCTTGAATTACTTTACCACCTGGTCCGATTACTGCTCCGATAAATTCTTTATCAATAATCAATTTAACCATACGTGGAGCATGAGGCTTCACTTCTGGACGATGGGCTGGCATACACTCATACATTGCATCAAGAATATGTAAACGACCTTTTCTTGCTTGCTCTAATGCTTCCATCATCACTTCCATGCTTAGTCCGTCTACTTTAATATCCATCTGAACACCACAGATACCATCTTTAGTTCCAGTTACTTTAAAGTCCATATCTCCTAAATGATCTTCATCACCTAAGATATCAGTCAATATTGCATATTTACCATCTTCTCTAGTAATTAATCCCATTGCAACACCACTAACGTGCTTTTTAAATGGAACACCAGCATCCATCAATGCCAATGACCCAGCACATACAGTTGCCATAGATGAAGAACCGTTACTCTCTAAAATATCACTTACAATACGAATAGTATAAGCATATTCACTTCCTGGCATCATTTGCTTTAATGAGCGCATTGCTAAGTTACCGTGACCAACTTCTCTTCTACCAACACCACGCATCATTTTAACTTCTCCGGTAGAAAAAGGAGGGAAATTATAGTGAAGTATGAATTTAGTATATTCAGATTTTGCAGCAGATTCTGCCAACAATTCATCTAATTTAGTTCCGAAAGTAACCGTTGTAAGTGATTGAGTTTCACCTCTTGTGAACAATGCAGACCCGTGCGGAGTTGGCAATGGTTCTGTTTCCATAGCAAGTGGACGAACCTCGTCTAACTTACGACCATCCAAACGAATCCTATCTTCCAACATCATATTTCTTACTACTTCCCATTTAAGGTCTTCATAATATTTCTTCACTAATTTCTTATCGCCATCTGTAATTTCCGTACCAAAACTAACAACTAACTCATCTTTTAATGCGCTATAAGCTTCAGTTCTTTCATTTTTAGCAGATCCTTTTCTAGAAATTTGATATACTTTATCTTTAGCGAAAGAATACACTTTTTCTTTAATTGCTTCGTCTTGAGGAGGTTTTTTATAATCTCTTTTTGTAGTTACTCCTTTTTTAGCCCTTAATTCTGCTTGAGCTTTAATTTGAATACGAATTGCATCGTGAGCAATTTGTAAAGCTTTAATTAAATCTGCTTCAGAGCACTCTTTAGATTCACCTTCTACCATCATCAAGTTCTTATCGGTTGCAGCGATTAGAAATTCTAAATCAGAAGCAGCTAATTGAGCGCGAGTAGGGTTTACAATGAATTCTCCATTCATGCGAGAGATACGTACTTCACTGATAATTTCTTTAATAGGTATATCAGAAACAGCTAATGCCGCAGAAGCTGCTAAACAAGCCAAAGAATCTGGCATTATCTCAGCGTCACTTGAAATAAGACTAATTAATACTTGAACATCACATAAATAATCTTCAGGGAAAAGTGGACGTAAAGCACGGTCAATTAATCTACTTGTTAATATTTCGTAGTCGTTTAAACGAGCTTCTCTCTTAAAGAATGATCCCGGAATACGGCCAGCAGAAGCAAATTTCTCTTGATAATCTACACTCAACGGGAAAAAATCTTGTCCATCTCTAGGGTCTTTATTAGCTACAACAGTAGCCATTATTACGCAATTGCCTTGTTGTACTGTAACTGCTCCGTCGGCTTGACGAGCTAATTTACCTGTACCCAAAGTTACCTGACGATTACCGCCAAGGTCGAAGCTTACGCTTATAGGTTGTGTTAACATAATTTGTTGTTTGAAGGAGTGAAAAAACAACTATTCCCAACTACAAAAAGATGTGAGTTGGGAATGGTTTTATAAACATTTGAGAATGATTATTTTCTCAGACCTAACTTTTCAATTAATGCGCGATAACCAGTAAGGTTATGCTTTTGCATGTAAGTTAATAAACGCTTACGCTGACCAACCATTTGCATCAAACCACGTTGTGTAGAATGATCATACTTATTGGCTTGCAAGTGCTTAGAAATGTGCGCAATGCGCTCAGTTAAAATGGCTACTTGTGCTTCAATAGAACCTGTGTTGGTTGCTTTTCCACCGTACTCAGCAAATATGCTGGCTTTTTTTTCTGTTGTTAAATAAGGCATCTCAAAAATTTTTTTTACTCCAGAATTGGAGGCTTTCTTTTTTTTTATTCGCGCAAAGGTACAATTTTAACTGAAAAAATACCAATTTTTAGTGTTTTTTTTAATGCAACTGATTATGAAAGGTGGTTAGATACCAAAATGCCAATAAATGCGTTTAAATAAAAGAGTTATGCAGCATAAAAATAATTAATCTGTCAAACTATTGTGCATACTAATTTAATAATTAATTCATTGTAAATCAATGTTTGCTGTAACCATACTAGGCAACAACTCTGCACTACCTGCTTATGATAGGCATCCTACTGCACAAGTGGTTACTTTAAATGATCAAATTTTGTTAATTGATTGTGGCGAGGGAACTCAAATGCAACTATCGAGGTACAAAGTAAAAAGAGGCAAGTTGAATCATATTTTTATTTCTCATTTGCACGGTGATCATTATTTTGGATTGATAGGATTAATTACGAGCATGGGATTGCTAGGAAGAGAGCAACCATTGAATTTATATGCGCCACCCGGATTGGATGAAATTATTGCCTTACAACTTAAAGTTGCATCAACCTCACTCCCATTTGAACTGGTTTATCACCCATTAGAAAAAGCAGAATTATTGATTGATACTACCAAATTTTCTGTAGAATGCTTTAGCACAAAACATAGAATACCTTGTTGGGGTTTTATAGTTAGAGAAAAAAGGAATCCAAGAAAAATTGATAAAGAAAAAGTAATTGAATTTGAAATTCCTTCATCATTTTATAATGCTTTAAAAAACGGGAATGATTACACTACTAAAGAGGGTGATATAATTCTTAATGATCAAGTTACCATTGCAAATACTCCTGCAAGGAGTTATGCTTTTTGTGCCGATACTGTTTACGATGAATCAATTGCATCTATCACCAAAGACGTTTGTTTATTGTATCATGAAGCAACTTATTTAAAAGATTTTGCTGATCGAGCAGCAGAAAGATTTCATTCCACAACTGTTCAAGCTGCTATGATTGCTAAAAAAGCAAATGCACGACAACTAATATTGGGGCATTTTAGCAGTAAATATGAACAGCTCGACGATTACTTGAAAGAAGCAGTTGAAATTTTCCCTAATACACAATTAGCTATTGAAGGAGTTAGTTTTTTGGTGAAGAATTAAAATGCTGCAATCTTTTTTAACACTGGCATACCTTTCGATTCAAGTACAACAATTGCTACTTCAGCTGCTTCAATTGGATAAGGAAATAAAATAATTCTTTTACTACCCACTGTTGTTATTTTTTGTTGAAATTTTGATTCGCCTTTAATACTAATTGTAATATTTAAAGAACTAATTTTTTGACCATACTTCAAGTCTTCTTCTAAAATTAACCCTTTCATTAATACTGGTTCTTTTAAAATATAATACCAAGAGTAAGGCTTTCGAATATTTCTTTTATCAGGTTCACCAATATTTACATTTGCTCGTTTCAACAAATTGGGTTGCTCAAATATCATTCTCTTTTCTTTGAAGCCCATTAAAGCTGCAGAATCATTTGGATGAATTAATCCTCTATTATCTGGCGGTACATTTAGCAATAAATTGGCGCCTCTACCTACAGTATTATAATAAATTTCCATCAATTCATTGGGCGACTTCACTTGTTCATTTTCTTCTTTATGAAAAAACCAACCTGGCCGAATACTTACATCCGATTCGGCAGGAATATAATTTGCTCCTCTGTAATTACCTTGTTGTAAAGTATCGTTAGGCGGTGCTCCTAACCCCCTCTTAAAACCTGCTGTATCCAACAAATTCCAATTGGTTATTGAGCCCATCCCCTTTTCATTTCCTATCCATCTAATATCAGGACCAATATCACTAAAAATAACGGTCTGAGGCGAATAGGTTCTTACAATATTCTCAAATAGTTTCCAATCGTATGCTTGCTTTTTTCCATTAGGTCCTTCCCCATTTGCACCATCCCACCATAGCTCCCAAATTGGGCCATAGTTTTGAAAAATTTCCTTCATCATATTCCCAAATACTTCATTGTATTTAGGAGTTCCATAATCGGGATGGTTAAGATCCCAAGGAGAAATATACACACCAAAAAGCAAACCAGCTTTTTTACAAGCTGTTGATAATTCAGCTAATACATCTCTATTGAAACCTGCTTCTCTAACAGTATGAGTTGAATATTTACTTGGCCACAAACAAAATCCATCATGGTGTTTAGCAGTGATGATAATTCCTTTAGCACCTGCTTGTTTGGCAATACGGCACCATTGATCACAATCCATTTGAGTAGGATTAAAAATTGCTGTTTTTTCTTTACCATCGCCCCACTCTTTATTGGTAAAAGTATTGGGACCAAAATGCATGAATAAATAAAAATTATTTTCGTGCCATTTTAATTGATTGGGAGATGGCAAAAGGTTTCTACTAATTATGGGCTGAGCTACAACAAAACAATAACATGCAGCAAAAATAAAAAAGAGGCTTGTTTTTTTCATTAATTACCAGTTATTGGCTATCCATTTATAAAAATCAGCAAACTCTTGTCGCCAATAGGTTTCATTATGTTGCCCTAATGGATTTACTACAGTCCTTGTTACAAATTGAGATTTTTTCTGAAGAATGGTAGCTACTTTTTGCATGTTTTTAACCATTGAAATCTCTTCTTTTTCACCAGCATAAAAATAGAATTTTGGGATTGATGTAGTAGTAAAATTTTCAGCGTCTAAAAAGACTTGTGGTGAAACCCAAAAAGAAGGAGAAAAAATACCAGCACCTCCAAATACTGTTGGGTATTGCAAAACAGCATACCAACTTATTAATCCACCCAAACTGCTGCCAGCAATATAGGTATAATCACTGCCTTTTTTAGTCCTGTATTTACTATCAATAAATGGTTTTAAAGTAGTTGCAATAAAATCGACATACAATTTGCCTTCTCCTTTTCCATATTGAAAATGATCGTAAGGATTGTATTCGTTAACTCTTTTATCTCCACCATTATCTATTCCTACTACAATACATTCTTTTCCCAATTTATTTTGGATCGTATCCAAACATTCATCAACACCCCATTCTTTAGCAAATGCCGTTTTTTCATTAAAAAGATTCTGTCCATCTTGCATATATAAAACAGGATAAGCTTTCCCTACAGATGCGTAATTTTTAGGAAGGTATATCCAAATTTTTCTTTTCCTATTCAATTGAGGGATGAAAAAAGCGGTATCGATAATGCGTACTTGTGGACTAGCAGAATAGGTTTTAGGACGTTCTGGATAATCGTCTTTCCATCCTGCGATTGTATAATCATTGGATATATCTGCATTCACTTCAACCATTCTGTCGGGAATATCTCTACCGTCTGGCGCACATTCTAATTTATCTAATCCTCTAGTGAATTTAAATGCATAATTACCGGTTGGAAGATCTTTCAGCACAATGCTTTTGCGGGTTCCTCCAAAAGGTTTTAATTTATAATTCTCGTCTTTGGGATTCCAATTATTAAAATTACCTGTAAGATAAATATCGTCGTTCTTTTTTGTTGCAATATCAGTAACAACAAATCGTGCAGAAAATTGAGCATTAAGAACAAAACTAGTTATGCAAAAAAATATCAATAAAAAATTTCGCATGGGGAAATATATTAGTCTAACACTTCCACGTCTTTTGGATATTTGGCTTTATTAAACACAAATATTTTTTCTGATAAAATAGCAGAAAGGTTTATTTTAATAACTTTTAACTCGGTAATATTGTTACTCTTATCGAGTATACGAGCTTTTGCTAGAGTATTTTTTGATTTATTAAAAAACAGATTTACTTTCTGAAAATTTTTTCTTTTATCTAATGGATACATTTCTACTTCATTGAACGCACCTTTAGAAGAAACTAATTTATAGGAGAAGTCTTTTTCATAAGATCCTGCCAATAGCTTTTGAGGACTAAGGGTTTGACTTCCTTCTTCAACAGAAGATTTGGTAATGGTTTTATTTCCGTCGAAATTATACACATTAACTCCATCACAAATAATTTCAGTTTTTGCTTGAACGAGAACATATTTTTCGCCTTGCATTGAAAGAGAAAGTGATTTTGAACCAGCAGAACGGCCTTTACTGTTAAAGGAATTGAGTGCAAAAGAAGCAATAATTCCTTTTGAAGCCTTAACTTTTGAACCAAAGGCATCAATTACTTTTTTTGCCGCAGGATCATTTTGGGCAGTAGAAAATGTAGAAAAACAAAGTACTAATAAAGAAACGATGTAGAATTTTAGCATTGCATTAATTTACTGTGCAAATATATGTATTACAATGATTTTGACTATACAACTTGGCCATAGTTTAATCAAATTTGGTTAAAAAGTGTTAAATTAATGAATTCAGGAACTCCTGCAATTCCGCATCTGTTTTAAAGATTACTTCACGGGCCTTACTACCCTGATTTGGTCCAACTACTCCTGCAGCTTCTAATTGATCCATTAATCTACCAGCTCTGTTATATCCTAATTTCATTCTTCTTTGAATAAGCGAAGTGGATCCCATTTGGCTTCCAACAATTAGCCTAGCTGCGTCTTCAAATAGAGCATCACGATCATTTGCATCAAAATCTCGGCCTTCCATTTCTTTTTCGTCTACATATTCTGGCAACAAAAATGCTTGTGGATAGCCACGTTGATTGCCAATAAATTCACATACATTTTCTACTTCGGGAGTATCAACAAAAGCGCATTGTAAGCGGGTAATTTCTCCATTATAACTCACTAGCATATCACCTTTTCCAATAAGTTGTTCTGCGCCACCGGCATCTAAAATAGTGCGACTATCTATTTTACTAGATACTTTAAAAGCAATTCTTGCAGGGAAATTGGCTTTAATAGTACCAGTAATGATATTAACGGACGGACGTTGAGTTGCAATGATTAGGTGAATTCCGATAGCTCGAGCCAATTGAGCAAGACGAGCAATTGGCATTTCAACTTCTTTACCAGCAGTCATAATTAAATCGGCAAATTCATCTACAACAAGCACAATAAATGGAAGATATTGATGACCTTTTTCTGGATTTAATTTACGTGCTGTAAATTTTTCATTGTATTCTCTAATATTTCTACAACCAGCTTCTTTTAATAGATCATAGCGATTATCCATTTCAATACAAAGTGCATTCAATGTATAAACAACTTTTTTAGTATCGGTGATAATAGATTCTTCTTCACCTGGTAATTTAGCCAAAAAATGTTTTTCAATTACGCGGTATAAACTTAACTCCACTTTTTTAGGATCAACTAAAACAAATTTTAATTGAGATGGATGCTTTTTGTAAAGCAATGAAACAAGAATAGCATTTAAACCAACGGATTTACCTTGACCAGTAGCACCTGCCATTAAAAGATGTGGCATAGCCGCTAGATCCACAATAAAATTATCGTTATCAATTTTTTTACCAATAGCAATTGGGAGGGAGAATGGACTAGTTTGAAATTTTTCACTAGCAAGCATTGTTTTCATGCTCACCAAAGTTTTCCGAACATTCGGAACTTCAATACCGATAGTACCTTTACCGGGAATTGGTGCAATGATCCGGATGCCGAGCGCAGCGAGACTAAGAGCAATATCGTCTTCCAAATTTTTAATTCTACTAATACGAACTCCAGGTGCTGGAACAATTTCATACAGCGTAACCGTTGGACCTACTGTAGCTGCTATTCGCTGAATAGCAATATCATAATTTTTTAGGGTAGCGATGATTTGATTTTTATTCGTCTCTAATTCTTGAGGATCATGAACAATTTTTTCACTGCCATGAGTTTCTAATAAATCAAGTGCTGGATATTTATAGTCTTTTAAATCTAACGTAACATCATATTTACTAGCAAGACTTCCTACAGTAGCTTCAATAGATGCGATCTCTTCATCAGAAATTTCAGAGCCTTCTTTTATTTCTAGTTCAAGATTAGGGGCTGTAGGCGGAATATGAGCTACTATATTTTTAACAATTGGTTGAATTTCTACTATCTCCTCATCTTCAATTTCCTCTTCCTCTTTTTCAACCATGTCAAAATCATTCATTGGATTAGGTTCTACATTAATAGAAGGTAAAATCACTTCAACCAATGAACTTTCATTCTTCAATTTATTATTGCTTATTGGAGGTTCTTCTGTTATCGACTCCTCTGTTATCTCTTCAACTTTTTTTATTGGTAAAGCTTCTTCTTCATAAGCAAGGTTGGGTGTTAAATCAGTTTCTTTTTTATCTAAAAAATCAAATTTCCAATTTGGAATTTTAAAAGTAGGATTAAACCTCCAAATGATATAACTAAAAAAGGATAGACCAATAATTGCACCAGTACCAAAATTACCAACCCATTTTGTTACCCATTCACTTACCAATTCTCCTACTGCACCACCCCATGAAAAATCGGCACCCTTTGTTGCAAAAGCAAAACTCATACTGAATACGAGTAAACCTACTAATACATATTTTACATTTCTAAGAAGTTTAAATACTTTTTTTCCGAAGAGCAAATTCACTCCCAATACAAAAAAGAAAGTACAAAAAAGATAGGATGCTAAGCCAAAACCGTTGTACCAAAAAGTATGTGCACTATAAGCACCAAGTACACCCAATAAATTAGTAACCCTAACATCATTGGTAGCAAAAATACGAATACCAAATTGTTGTACTTTATCTTGGTCTTCTTGCCAAGTAAATAAATAGGAAGTAAATGCAATAAAAAGAAAAAGTGTAAACAACAAACTTATTGATCCTGCAATTTTTGCAGTACGCTCATCTTTTACCACTTCAGTTACTGTTACTTCCGCTTCTTTATCGGGCGTTAGCGAATCAGGATCAGGAGGTGGTGGCGTTTTCTTTTTTAAGCTATTTGCCATGAAAACAAATATAAGCTAAGGCGTATGCAAAATGGCTCAAATGGGGTAATGTGCAAAACTGATTTTTATTTCAACAGTTTTCCACTTAACGTTTGTAACCAGCTATTTTAACTGCTAGCAAAACCCATCCCGATGTTAATAGTAGCCCACCTATTGGCGTTATAGCCCCAATCCATTTAAATTGTGTATTACCATTAATTGATAATAAAGTGAGTAGGTATAAGGAACCAGAAAAAAAGAAAGTGCCAATTATAAATAATCTGCCTGCAATTAATATCCCTTTGATAGGATACTCTTTATATAAAACGCAAGCAAGCGCTAATGCAAAAACATGAAAGAATTGGTATTTTACGGCAGTTTCGTAGGTAGATAAGATTTGTTCATTCGCATAAGCCTTAAGCCCATGCGCACCAAAAGCGCCTAGCAAAACCGCTAGCGCACCAAATAATAAAGCAGTAATAATAAAAGGTTTATACATGCTGATTGATTATTTTTTTGAAATTCTTGAGATTGATTTCCTCTCCTATTAAATGATGTGTTGCTTGAGAGTAGTAAGGTTTACGATCGTTGTATTTATTAGTAAGAAATTCAATGATACCTGCTTCGTTTAAGTGACTAATTAAAGGGCGGTGACTTTTTTCCTTCAATAGTCTTTCAACTAATACTTCAATCGGTTCGTCTATCCAGATAGTAATACCTTGTTCATTCATCCATTTCATATTGTCATGAAAACAAGGAGTTCCACCACCAGTAGCAAGTACAAATATCTTTTTTTCAGCAAACCATCGTAAGAGTTTTGCTTCTATTTCTCTGAAATATTTTTCTCCATCTTCATTAAATATTTCACTGATTGATTTTTCTTCTTGTGCTTCAATAATGAAATCTAAATCGTAACCACCCGACTTTAATTGTTTAGCAAGTAATTGTTTCCAATAACTCTTACCGCTTCCCATCATTCCAAGAAGAAATATTTTCATAAACTATTTAAAAGCATTCATACCAGTGATATCCATTCCAGTTATTAAAAGGTGAATATCATGAGTGCCTTCATAAGTAATTACACTTTCTAAATTCATCATATGTCTCATAATACTATATTCTCCTGTAATACCCATTCCACCAAGCATTTGGCGTGCATCTCTTGCAATATTAGTAGCAATTTCGCAGCTGTTTCTTTTGGCCATACTAACTTGTTGAGGAGTTGCTTTCCCTTCATTCATTAATACCCCAACTCTCCAAACCAACAATTGTGCTTTGGTTATTTCAGTAATCATTTCAGCCAATTTTTTCTGTTGAAGTTGAAACCCTCCTATTGGTCGATCAAATTGTATTCTTTCTTTGCTATAACGCAAAGCTGTATCATAACAATCCATTGCAGCGCCCAATGCCCCCCAGGCAATGCCGTATCTTGCTTTAGTTAAACAACCCAATGGACCTTTTAATCCTTTTACATTTGGTAATATATTTTCTTTAGGCACTTTTACATTATCAAAAACCAATTCGCCTGTGGCACTTGCGCGTAAACTCCATTTACCATGAGTTGTAGGGGTTGAAAATCCTTCCATTCCTCTTTCAACAATAATACCTTGAATTTCTCCTGCTTCATTTTTTGCCCAAACAACAGCAACTTGAGCAAATGGGGCATTGCTAATCCACATTTTAGCACCATTTAAAATTACATAGTCTCCTGCTTCTTTAAAATTAGTGAGCATTCCTCCAGGATCACTACCATGATTAGGTTCTGTTAAACCAAAACAACCAAGCCATTCTCCTGAAGCTAATTTTGGCAAGTATTTATTTCTTTGTGCTTCATTTCCGTATGCATAAATGGGGTGCATTACTAAACTACCTTGAACACTGGCTGTACTTCTTACACCACTGTCACCCCTTTCAAGCTCTTGCATCATTAAACCATAACTTATATAATCTAACCCACCACCACCGTATTGTTCGGGAACAGTTGGCCCAAAACAACCCAAATCTCCCAACTGTTTAACTATTTGTTGAGGAAATTCAGCTCGTTGAGCGTAGTCTTCTATTATAGGAGAAATTTCCTTTTTTACATAATTACGTACTGTTTCACGAATCAATTTATGTTCATCAGTAAGCAAATCATCTACCATAAAATAATCTGGAGATTGAAATAGATCGGTTCTAGCAGCCATCGAAGTGATTTTAAATAAAATAATTTTTTGCAAAAATACATCCTTTCATTGCAACTTTTAAACCAAAAACAAGCCACACTTATAGTTTGATCTAAAATAATGCTAAATATATTACTTGGATTTTGACAAATTGTTCATTCATTACTATTTTTTCTTGTTGCCTGATTGTTCTACTTCTCTATTCATTTCTTCTAAGTCAACTGGTCGTTCTGTATTATCTCCTATCAAATATTTAGCAAAATAATCGCTCATTCCCCAAAATACATATTCAGCCATATCGCCAAAACCATGACGCTGAGTTGGTAATATTTTCATATCAAAACGTTTGTTCGCTTTAATCAAAGCATT
>Ga0105052_10005847_pt1 | contig 12765 bp, 13 predicted proteins | sample FRY03_FD_78094 | JGI IMG/M metagenome (GOLD analysis project Ga0105052, IMG submission 78094) | Freshwater microbial communities from Lake Fryxell liftoff mats and glacier meltwater in Antarctica - FRY-03 | ecosystem: Environmental > Aquatic > Freshwater > Ice > Glacier meltwater ... | reverse complement strand
TCAGGGAGCGACATGACTACCGAAGCAGCACTTGCAAAAATGATGTATTTATTAGGTTCTGAAAATGATTCGAGAATTATTAAAGAAAAATTAGCCATTTCATTACAAGGAGAGCTGAGCCTTTAATGTTGAATGCTTGATGATGAATTTTAAATATGAAAATAAATACGTATTTTCGCACTCAATTATAAAAGGAGAGGTGTCCGAGTGGTTTAAGGAGCGTGCCTGGAAAGCACGTATACGCGAAAGTGTATCGGGGGTTCGAATCCCTTCCTCTCCGCACAGTTTATAAGGGATGAGAACCTAGGTTCGAGCCGGAACGTAGTGGAGACAATGTAGCGATAGTGGAATAATGAGTAATGGATTTCGAGAGCCTCAATCCGCAGATTTTATTTCACAGATTTTATATTCAAAGTAATTATAGGTCAACCTTCTGAGAAGGATTTGTAAACAAAATTATCTTTTAAAAAAAACAACCAACTTTTTACATTTAAAGCCTTGACTATAATTAAATTCTTCTTTGCTCACCTCTAATTCTAAAGCCTTATTACTAACCTGTTTAATGAACTTAAAATCGGATTCAAACTTTAGAATGGGCTTATCAAATTTTAAAATTGCTAAATTATCAGCTAATTCAGCATAAGCACCAAATTCAGTAGAGTGAATATCTAGATTTTTAAAGTACTCTGTGAAAACAAATGAATCTTGATACAACTTGAAATCAAAATCAGTATCTGAGTCATTCAGTGAAAATGGAAAAAGATAATTTTTTAAGGAGTCAAGGGATTTTACACGGTAGTTTATTTCGGAAATATTATTCTTAAACGTTCTCTTATAATGTGAAATCATTTCAAAATTTTGAAGAGTATCATACAATTTAAGATAATCTTTAAAGTTAGCCTCCTCTGCTTTTAACTCGGCACTTCCACTAACTGACTTATCTGTTATTGTAACATCTACAGTTCCATTTTGATGTATATTAATTGTATAAGTGCAAGAATTTAAAGCATATAGAAAAACGATAGCAAAAAAATATTTATAACGTGTCATCTTATATTTTTTCAAAGTCTATATGATAATGATCGTCATGTAGTTCGTTAATAATTGGACTAAGTTTTTGAGCGAAATAAATTCCAGAAGCTTTCAATTCTTCTCCATATTTGCTCTTAAACAATTCATCTTTCAATTCAATCTTTAGAATTACTTTACTAATTTTCAATTTATTTAGTTTAGAATTTTTATTAAGTTCAAGAATATGAAGCGCAATTAAATCAAAATTGATGATTACATTTTTATCTTCCAAATAACAACCATTATCATCAAAACCAAGTAAATAATGATTCCCTCCTAAAGAATCTAAACCATAATAAGGTTGATTATCTTTCACTAAAGGAACCATAAAATCAATACTCAGTCCATTTTGATGAGTTCGATGCGGATAAATCTTACCACCTTCTTTATTGGAGCATTCCATAACAGTAAAAATTTGATTAGGCGATTTATTTTCCATAGATTCATAGGTAGATAAAAGCGTTTTTAAAACATCGTCATTTAAATATCCTCGACTATTAACGTAACTAATTGAATCGAAATATTTAAAATTATTCCCTTTGTAGGGTACTAACTTACCATGTTCCAGTCTTCCTTCCGAAACAGTACCTATGGACATACTTTTTATAGAATCATTCCTATTGCTAAGTGTATATTTTTGAACTGAAATATGTGATGTGTCGTTTTTCATTAAGTCGTTATGCTGAGATTTAGATTGACTCTTCCCACTACAAGAAAACAAAAGCAAACAAAGAAGGAATAAATAGTTATTTTTCATCGAAATTATTTTCTGATACTTTTCAAATACAATGCCAAATAAAAATCTTTTTTTAAAAAAAGACTAAAAAAAGATTCCTTCTTACAATGCTTCGCTAAAAAGTAGCTTAATTTACTGACTATCAGTAAATTAAGTGACTGAAAAACAGAGTAACTCATTGATTATCAGTATCTTTACTTGCATGTATCCGACACAAAAAGTCAAGAGTTATCCGATATCAAAAGTATCATTTTTTCTGCATTTGAGCAAATAATAAAAGTTCCTGCAAATGTGTCTAAAAACAAATCAGATAGAATTGCTACCATTCCTAATTCATTAATGATGGAATTAGAGAAATGGGATTTTAATGGGGCTGAAAAAGAAGAATATATTTTCGGTAAAAACTTATTACCAGGTAAAGAACCTTTGGATGCAAGAAGATTTACAAAGAAATGGGACAAACTTAGGGATGATCTATGTTTAGATTCAAAGATCAAACTTTATTCTTTGAGAGATTCAGGAATTGTGCAAATGTTACAAGACGGTATTTCCCCCGAAGAAGTAATGAAACAAGCTGACCACTCTTCGCTTGACATTACTACTATTTATGTGAAACACGCAAACCCAACAGGCTCTGAACAGATAAAAAATAAAAGCAGTAATTTTTAAGATCTAAATATCCATTCACGTTTATTATAAAGAAAAATTTTATAAAAACATATCACATAGTTATCTTGTGTTAAATCTTTAAAATGAAAAAAATGAAAGACTTTAAATTAACTGTATGGAATGCAGAACTAAAAAGATTCCAAATTGGAATTATTAGATTTTCTAATGATTGTACAGGACTATATCTAGTTAAAAGATATGACTTCTAAAAAAAATAAGGCGGGTATTTACATCCGCCTTATTTTTTAAATTTATAACAAAGTTTGCTGTTAAAACTTCTTCCTCTCCGCACAGTTTATAAGGGATGAGAACCTAGGTTCGAGCCGGAACGTAGTGGAGACAATGTAGCGATAGTGGAATCCCTTCCTCTCTGTAATAAAACATTAAAAACCCTTATAGAATATACGTTTAAGGTTTTTTTATTTGACTTTAAGTCCACATTTAGCCCGCAATAACTCTATTTCTTTTTACATTAATTTTAACAGAGTCGAAATGCAAACCTTTAACTACTTGTGATGGTGTTTGGGCTCATGAAAAGGTGATTTAGCTTCTTGGTCTATCAATCCCTTTAAAAAATACCTCAATTTTAACATCTAAAGCATCTGCAATCTTTTTCAAGGTTAATGAAGTAACATTTTGTCTTCCATTTTCAATTGCTGAAAGGTTAGGTTTATCCATATTGACAATAGAACAAACGTCAACTTGACTCATTTGTTTACTTTTTCTAGCATCTGAAATCTCTTTACCTAGAAGCTTCAAGAATTCTTTGTCATCCATGACTACCAAGGTCAAAAAATAATATCTTCACTGGGTTATGATATATAATAACCTATGCTTATATTTGATAAAATTTTAAATAGAAATACAATGGAGCTAACACTAAAAAGAAGTAACAAAACGTTAAAAATATCCAAACTGATAATTCTTGGATTAATGGTATTTACAGCAAACATCTCATTTGGGGGAACTAAAAAAATTGAAATCGGATGTGACCAAAATGATGCCGAAATATACGCAAATGGTAAACTACAAGGTAAAGGAAGTGTTATAGTCCAAATTAGGAAAAACAGTAGCCTAAATATTGAAATTAAGAAAATAGGATATTTTACTGAAAAATTTTATATTGAATTTAACAAAGGAAGGAAACCAAATAAAACATACTATAGTACATTAATTAGAGATGATGCTTTTGATGCTTCCTCATTAACAGATATTGCAAATAATGACATTAGTTTAATATCAACTCATGATGATGAAAAAACATGGAGGCTAATTGCCGAAGTTGTAACTAGTTATTTTGATGTTTTGGAGGTTTCAGATAAATCTTCAGGCTACATCAGAACATCTTGGGAAAGTAAAACATTTAAAGAATCAACGATTAGAACCAGAGTTATCATCAAAATATCTAATGCTGATAATCTACCTAGCTATAAAATTAAAATTGTAAGTGAAATATCTAATAAACCAAATGTTAGTGTGAAAAATGATGAATCTTTTTCTTCATGGGGGAGAGTTTTAAAAAAATATGATGGAGTTGTAAGTGAATTACAAAGTCGATTGAAATAATACAATTTTAAATTGAAAGGAATAATTAAACATTGAGACTAAATAAATAGTCTCAATGTTTAATTACATCTTCTGCTCCGCTGTCAGTTTTACTGCTGCATCTTGTTACTAAAATCGATTTTCGACAATAGATTCATCACTATCTCGTTTAGCGTTTTTCCTCACTCTGTATTTTAAGTTAGATCATGCGTGTAAAATACTGTCACCCCTCTTAATCTCCCCTCAATGGGAGAGACCTAATTATACATCATCTCTTTATGTTCACTAGTAATCGGATAGACTTAATCTCATAGATTCAATGAAAATTAAATTTCGCTGTGTTATCGAAAAACAACAATTTTGAAAATTATCTTTTAAAAAAAACAACCAACTTTTTACATTTAAAGCCTTGACTATAATTAAATTCTTCTTTGCTTATCTCTAACTCTAAAACCTTATTAATAAACTGTTTAATGAACTTAAAGTATTCTACTCAGTAAAATCAAAGCCTCTAAAGTAAAACCATCATTGGAGCTATTCTTCAAATTATATAGGCATCGAAAGTATTATAGAAAAAAAATAAAAATGCTCAAATGATGTTGACTTATTAAAATGATAGTTAATTTTGAAAATACCTAATAAAATGTAAAGCCAGATTGAAAATCGACCGTAGCGAAAAAATTCAGAAAAAAATGAAAAATATTCTAACATTTTATCTTTTAATTATTGTAACTATTAATGGATTTGGGCAATCAATTGACGACCGATTTTCACAAAAACAAATGTCGAAAGATTTAGCCGTTTTTAAAGAAATTAGAATTAAAGCAAATTCAGGTCTTTATAAATACAGGTCAAAAACACAAATCGATAGCCTATACAATTGGGCGGAAAACGAAATTAAAAACTTAACGACATATCGAGAATTTTACAACTTAATTACCATTTTGACTGATTACGAAGGAAGTTGTCATAATAGCACGTTACTTCCTAAAAAACATCAGAACAAATTGAGAGGCGAATTTTATGGATATTTTCCTTTTCCAATAAAATGGATTAACGGAAAATGGCTAATTAATTTTAAAGATGGTAATATTCCTTTAGGCTCAGAAATTATTTCTATAAATGATGTTGAAATTTCGGAGATTATTAACTCATTAGAAAAATACTCAACTAGTGATGGAATAAATAAGACAGGGAAACGAATTGATATCAGAACTCATTTCGCTGCATATTATAGAATTAATTACGGTTTAATAGATAGCTTTAAGGTTGAATTTAAAACAATCGAATCCATAAAACCCCAGATTATAACCCTCCAAAGTGTCAGCTATCAAGAGTACTATAAAAACTTTCGTAATCTCTTCTCAAAACCTTTAGACCAATTCTATTATGGGAAACTAAATGAAAATCAAAAGTATTTTGTCACCTATATAGACTCGGTAACAACTATGCTAACTATCAGATCCTTTAGTATAGGAAATGAAAACAGTATAGGACACAAAAACTACCTTGCTTTTCTTGATAGTACATTTGCTAAGATAAGAAATGATAACATCAAGAATCTTATATTAGATATACGTCAAAACGGTGGTGGAGATGATCCAAATGACGTAATTACTTACTCCTATCTTACAGAACGAAATTTTCAGGAGAATAAACAAGCTTGGGTAAGTTTTAAAAAAATACCTCTAATTAAATATTATAACATTGGCATCCCTAAATTTATTAGACCTTTTGTAGCTCCAAAGTATAACCATCAAATTCAAAATTTATTTCCATTAGAAAAAGACGGAAAGTACTATCAGGATAAAAATAATGATTACAATAAACAAAGATTACCCAATAAAAATGCTTTTACAGGAAACATCTTTTTATTGATTGATCCTGCTATAGCTTCAGCTGCATCCTTATTCGGGTCAATGGTAGCTGGAAATAAAAACACGATAGTAATAGGAGAAGAAACGGTAGGTGGTTATTATGGGCACAATGGGTATAACGTTTTAGAATATAAATTACCGAATTCAAACATTATAACTAAATTCTTCATGGTCAATTTAGAGCAAGATGTAATCAAAGAGGAACATCAATATTACAATAGAGGAATAATTCCAGATATCGAAATAATACAAGATTATGAAGACTTTTTAAACAACGAGGATACACAATTGAAGTTCGTGAAAAGTTTAATAAATAAAAAAAAGAAAACCAACAATTTATAGAAGTGATAAGAAGAGTTATTTTTCCTTGTGCAAGTGAAAAGATTTATACAGTTGAACCATCTGAACCTGAAGTAAGTTTTCCATTTTAAACAGAAAAGGAGTTAAAATTAAATATATCGCTATCAATTCCTTATTTTTGCTTAAAAAGTCAATAAATGTCCTTTTTGAACTTAAAATCTTTTTTAAATAAAAATGAACACTTTACGATAGGATCTTACCTGTTAAAATGGGTTGCGATATCCCTTATTGTGAGTGTATTAATTGGTTCGGGATCGGCTTTATTTTTAACAGGCTTAAATTGGGCTACTGAAACACGAGAAGGGAATAGTTGGCTAATCTACCTTTTGCCGATAGCAGGTTTAATTATTGGCTATTTTTATCATCATTATGGCGTTTCTGTTGTCGGTGGAAATAACCTATTAATAGATGAAGTAAAAACACCGAAGAATAAAATTCCTTTCAAAATGGCACCAATGGTTGTTCTTGGAACAATTATAACACATCTTTTCGGAGGTTCAGCAGGAAGAGAAGGAACAGCTGTTCAAATGGGGGGAGCAATTTCTGATCAATTTTCGGGTAAATTGGGCTTGTCGCAATACGATCGAAAAATTTTGATTGCAATTGGAATAAGTGGTGGATTTGCAGCTGTTTTTGGGACGCCCTTAGCAGGATTTATATTTGCATTTGAAGTTTTATTGTTGGGTAAAAAGAAATATTCTGCAATTATCCCATGTGTTTTAACCGCTTTTTTATCTGACTATTTTTGCACCATTTGGGGTGTAGGTCATACACATTATTCAATTTTAAATGTTCCACCAATTTCGTTTGCAAACGTTAATTGGGCTGTATTAGTTGGTTTTATTTCAGGAATCGTAGCAATGGTATTTTCTCGATCAACTCATTTTTTTTCTAACGCTTTTAAAAATGGAATTAAATATGCCCCTTTCCGTCCATTTTTAGGGGGATTAGTAGTTGCATTCGCTGTTGTTTCCATAGGCACTACAAAATACATTGGTTTAGGGATTCCAACAATTATTGCATCTTTCGAACAACAAATACTACCTTATGATTTTATATTAAAACTTTTATTTACAGCATTTACATTAGGCGCCGGATTTAAGGGCGGCGAAGTAACACCATTGTTTTTCATAGGTGCAACCTTAGGAAATGCTTTAATATGGTTCGTTCCATTACCAATTAGTTTACTTGCAGGAATGGGGTTTTTAGCTGTTTTTGCAGGAGCCACCAATACTCCCCTAGCCTGTATATTAATGGGCTATGAATTGTTTGGAATTGAAAGTTCTATTTTTATAAGTATTGCTTGTATCGTTGCCTATTACTCCTCTGGATTAAAAGGAATCTATTCTTCTCAAGAATTGCAATATGGGAAAATTAAGGTTTACAAAAAATTATTTAGAGGGCGGAATGGAAGGTGAAATGGATGTGTTTGACGTCATCCTGAAATTATAAAACCATTTTCCGTTCGGCAGGTTTTGTAATTATTAGTGTTCTGAACCTTAAAACTATCAAAAAATATTCATTATTAATATCATAAGATTTTGTGTTTAGAAGCTATTCGTAAACCGAACGCTATTGTTTAGAAACATTCATCAATGTGCCTCCAACCAATTTTTAGCCAATTCCATCTCTACCTCCATTGGTACAACTAAAGAAACTGCATTTTCCATCGCATCTTTTACCAAAGCTTTCATTTCATCTATCTCATCTACATGAATATCAAATAATAATTCATCATGTACCTGAAGGATCATCTTCGATTTTAGATTGGATTGATTTTTCATCTCGTTATGAACCGTTACCATTGCCATTTTAATAATATCGGCAGCAGAGCCCTGAATTGGAGCGTTAATTGCGTTTCGTTCGGCAAATCCTCTCACAATTGCATTTGAAGAGTTAATGTCTGGTAAATAGCGACGGCGTTTCATAATCGTTTCTACATAGCCATTTTCTCTCGCTTGTGCTACTGTATTGTCCATGTAGGTTTTAATGGTAGCATATTGCGCAAAATAGCTGTCAATAATTTCTTTCGCTTCAGTTCTAGAAATATTTAAATTTTGAGCTAAACCAAAAGCTGATTGCCCATAAATAATACCGAAATTCACTGCTTTTGCAGCGCTTCTTTGCTCTCTAGTAACCTCGCTAATATCTACGTGAAATACTTTTGCAGCAGTTGCAGCATGTATATCTTTTCCTGATTGAAATGCCTCTACCATTGTTGGGTCGTTACTCAACGCAGCAATTATACGCAACTCAATTTGAGAATAATCTACAGACATCAATAAATAATCCTCTCCTTTCGCAATAAAAGATTTACGTATCTCTTTCCCATTTTCTGTTCGAATTGGAATGTTTTGAAGGTTTGGATTATTTGAACTTAAACGCCCAGTTGCAGTAACCGTTTGCATAAAGTGCGTGTGAATTCTTCCATCTACTTTATCAACCAATGTTGGTAATGGATCTACATACGTACTTTTTAATTTTCTAAGTTGACGGTACTCAAGAATTAACGGAATAATCTCATGGTCATTTTTGTGTTTTTGAAGAATATCTTCTCCTGTAGCATATTGACCCGTTTTAGTTTTCTTCGCTTTTTTAGAAATCTTCAAATGTTCAAATAAAACATCTCCCAACTGTTTTGGTGAATCTATATTAAAATCCATTCCAGCAAGTTCTTTAATCTTTCCTTCTAATGTGTTAGTATGTTTTTCAATCTGAATAGAAAACTCTTTTAAGCCTTCAGTGTCGATAGCAATTCCTTCTTTTTCCATATCACTTAAAACTTCAACTAATGGCATTTCCATCTTGTAGAATAAATGTTTTAAATGATCTTTTTGGATTTCAGATTCAAAAATTTGTTTTAATTGAAAGGTAATATCAGCATCTTCACAAGCATAATCAGAAACTTCTTCAGGTTTTAAATCCTGCATATTTCCTTGATTTTTTCCTTTTTTACCGATTAAATCTGTAATCGAAATTGGTTTGTACGTTAAATAACTTTCAGCTAAAAAATCCATGCTTTGCTTTGACTCTGGATTGATCAAATAATGTGCGATCATTGTGTCAAAAGTTGGTGCAGCTACTTTTATTCCATACCTACCTAAAACTTGTAAATCGTATTTAATGTTATGAGCAATTTTTTCAATCGTTTTTGATTCGAAAAAAGACTTAAATTCTTCAACTATTGTTTTAGCGTCTTCAAAATTATTCGGGACAGCTACATAAAAAGCTTCTCTTTCTTTAAACGAAAAAGACATTCCAACTAACTCAGCGTGTAAGGCCTCTATTGATGATGTCTCGGTATCAAAACAAACTTGCGACTGCTTCAATAACAACTCCATCAATTCTTTTCGTTCTTCTGGTTTAGTAATTAAATGGTAGCTTGGTTTTTGGGTAGCAATCGTTTTATAATTTGCAGTTTCAACAGGAGATTGCTCAACAACTAAACTTTGTGTTCCAAACAAATCCATTTGCCCTTTATCATCTAAAGCTGCAGTAATTACTATATCTTCTCCCAGAACACGTCGTGCTAAATTTCTAAATTCAAGTTCAGTGAAAATTTCTTTAATTTTTTCTGAATCTGGTGGACATAAAATTAAATCATCTTCATTAAATTCAACTTCAACATCTATTATAATTGTAGCTAGCATTTTAGAAACTAAACCTTGTTCCGCAAAATTGATCACGTTTTCTTTTTGCTTACCTTTTAAATCTGCTGCATTTGCTATTAAATTTTCAACAGATCCGTATTTTTGAATCAACACTTTTGATGTTTTTTCTCCAATTCCTGGAATTCCAGGAATATTATCTGCTGCATCTCCCCATAACCCTAATATATCAATCACTTTTATTGGATGATCAATTTCAAACTTAGCGCAAATCTCAGGAACACCCCAAACCTCTGGTGGATTACCACCTCTTCCTGGTTTAAACATAAATATTTTATCAGAAAGAAGTTGACCAAAATCTTTATCTGGGGTCATCATATACGTATAAAACCCTTTCGTCTCTGCCTTTTTTGCTAATGTTCCGATAACATCATCCGCTTCAAAACCAGCCACTTGTAAAACAGGGATGTTAAAAGCTCTCACTATGTCTCTAATAGGTTCTATCATTGAACGAATGTCTTCTGGCATTTCTTCTCTATGCGCTTTATAAGCTTCAAAATCCGACTGACGCTGTGTTGAACCGCCTGGAGGATCAAACACAACAGCAATATGGGTTGGATCTTCCGATTTTAAAATATCAATTAATGCATTTGTAAAACCAAAAGCTGCTGAAGTATTCTGTCCTCTAGAATTAACTCTTGGATTTTTTGCAAAAGCAAAATAAGCTCTATAGATTAAAGCGTAAGCGTCTAAAAGAAATAATTTCTTATCGTGTTTTGGTGTTAACATATTTTCTTAAATTAAAATGCAGATTTTTTCAATGATTCTTAATACAATTGATTTAGAAGAATGAAAATCAATCATTACAAAGATAATAGATTCCTCAATTTAAAAACCCCTTATCAACTAAATGATAAGGGATTTTAACCTCAAGATGGTATATATAGATTTAGGTGAGGTAATGCTTTATTGTTATCCGTATTACATACCAATGATATGTTTCACTTCTATTTCAGTTATTTTTCTTTGAATGCCTTCCTTACTTAAATATGTTCTTGTTACTAATCGCCCATGAATTGCAAGTTGCTTTCCTTTTTCACCGTATTTCTCAATAAATTGAGCAAGATTTCCCCAAGCAAAAACATGATGCCATTCTGTTTTTGGTTTAGCCTTATCGTTCGTAAGACCACTTCCAGTTGCTAGACTAAAACGAGCAACTTTTTTTCCGTTTTCAAACTCAGTTATTTGAGCATTCATTCCCATATTTCCAACAAGGGTAACGTAATTTTTTAATTGTAACATAGCAATTTATTTAGTGGTTCATAACTTTGTAATGATCTTAAATGGTCGGTTAGTTAGGTTTTTAATTTAAGTGGTTGATTAAATTATAAGATGATTAAATCATTGACTTCGACTTCTGATATGTGCTTTTTTTCGCCCGTTTGATTTTTATAAAAACGTGAAACTAATCGTCCTTCTATTGCTAAATTCATTCCTGATGTTCCGAGTTCTTCTAAAACTTTCACCCATTTTCCCCAGGCTGATAATTGATGCCACTGACTTTTAACTTTGGTATTGCCTTCTTTATCCAAGAAAGTTTCTTCAGTACTCAATGTAAATTGAGCGATTTTTCTTCCATTTTTTAATTCAACAAAACGAGGTGTTGAACACATTTTACCTATTAAATTTACGTGGTTCATGGCTGTTCTTATTTAGATTTTACATTTACTTCTTCTACTAAATCTGTAGCATTAGATTTATTACTACTTGATATCAGTAAAAAGTCTGCTACTTCAATATCTGTAGTGAATCTTTTTTCACCATCTTTTTCATAGCTGTGATTCACAATTTTTCCTTCGATCATAACCTCTTGGCCTTTTGTAATTAATAACGCAATACGTTCAGCCGTTTTACCCCAAGCAACTAAATTATGCCATTGTGTGTTATCGTGCCACTGACCGTTTTTGTCTTTGTAATTTTCGTTCGTTGCAATCGAGAACTTTGTTAATGCATAGTCTTTAGACGCCCCTACTTTTAGTAATTCAGGTGTTTTTCCGATTCTTCCAATTAAACTAACTTTGTTTCTTAACGTGTTCATAATAAATGTTTTTAATTTGTTTTTGCAACCTATCAGAAGTCGCTATCTGATTTCGACACTGCAAAGTTGTGGCAAGAAAAAAACTTTATCCGTATATTAATCACTTAATGTCGAATGTCTTTCGTTTGTAAACGGTTATTATCGGATATAAGTTTAAAAATCAAACAATTGAGTTACAATAATAAATTAGAATAAAAAATAATTTACCGAATAAAAAAAGTAGTTATCGTTGAGTTATGCTTAATTGAATGAATAAATAGTAACAATCATATTATTATTAATCTTAACCAATACAACTGCTATTGGTCAAATCAATTGCACTCTAAAGTTACTTGACTCATACTCAATTGACTTAATTCAAGTGAATAATTCAAGTGAATAATTCCATTGAAATAAAAAATGCTGACTTCTCAATAGACAATTTGAACAATTTAATCACAATCAACAAAATCAAAGGAAAGTATTTAGAAATCGCATTTAAGGGTTATGACCTATATTCTGAAAAGTTAAATATAAAAAAGTATAAAAATGACACCACTGCTAGACAACTAATTCATCAGGAATCAGTCATATTATCTAGGTTTAAGCAAATATGGGGGAGAGACATCGAAACCTCTGACACATTAGTTTTTAACAATGTAAATGAAGCGAAATCTTATAATCTATCTTATTTAAAATATTTGTTACTACTCAGGTCTAAATTTAGCAACTAAGTTAATTGCTGAAAATACATCCCTTGAATTTTTGATAGTTGTATCTATTACAGATCTCAAGACTGAGAAGTTATATGCACCTTGCTGA
>Ga0105052_10005845_pt1 | contig 12766 bp, 9 predicted proteins | sample FRY03_FD_78094 | JGI IMG/M metagenome (GOLD analysis project Ga0105052, IMG submission 78094) | Freshwater microbial communities from Lake Fryxell liftoff mats and glacier meltwater in Antarctica - FRY-03 | ecosystem: Environmental > Aquatic > Freshwater > Ice > Glacier meltwater ... | reverse complement strand
GCTTTCAAACACGACCCGAAATTGAATTTCTTCGTCTGAAGGAAGTTGGAGTGGCGTTTCATCTCGATAAAAAAGACCTTGATACTTCCTATCCGTCTTCAGAAACACCTTCCAAAACCGCTCTTTGGTCATGTCGTCCCAATGGAGAATAAACTTCTGATATTGATGTTCCTGAATGAGGTTTAGACCTACGCTACCCAAGCACAAGAGGATAAGAACTGCGCGCAGAGGCTTTATCAGCTCTTGTAGCAAGAACGCCAACCCGAACGCTAAAAATGGCATAAACTCTACTGCTGCACGCATACCCAAACTGGCTCCGTAGTACCAGTTCCACCAAGACGACAACACGTAAGTAGAGAGTGCAAGAAAGGCAACCAACCACAGGCCGCTCAGCCTTCGTTTATAGGCAAACCAGAAAACACCCAACAATCCAATAAAGGCAATAGGCGTATACACAAACAGACCTTTCTTGTAGGAGAATAAAAAGTTTAAAGGTTCTGGGTTCAAAAAATTAAACCCTTCGCCCTTATAGGACCAAACAAGTGGCTGGCCAACCTGAAAGAGATACGTGATGGATTGGATAAGCAGTATACCGATAACGATGGAGAACGCGAGAAACAGATTGCTCCAAACCATGGTTTTAGTGCCCCATCTGGTCTTCAGAATGGAAAAGCCATTAGCAATAAATGGGACGCTCAGAATTATCATACCATTAACCGGGCGCACGAGGATGATGAGCGCATATACGGCTGCGCCCAGCAACAGCGTTTTTCGTTTTTCGTTCCTAACCCAGTCATCTACCAGATAAAGAAACACTCCGAAAAGCCCAAAGCTATATGCATGAGACATGGCAGGCTCCGAAACTGAATAATGAAAAAGGGGTGTTGCAAAAAGGCAGAGTACACTACAAAAAAGGGCGATGTACTTATTAATTCCTTGGTTGTGAATAAATCTCGCTAAGAAATAAATTCCCATTCCTGAGTAAAATAAGGCGGCAACTGTTGCTCCATGCTGAAAGGGTTCTGAATACCCGTCTACAGGATAACCGAACAGGAAAGCCGATAAACAGGAGAGTAGAAAGAACGGCAACATGAGCACCGCCACTCCGACATAGTATTTGTTTATGCTCCCTTCGGATGAATTAACAACAAAGTCAGCAGCCTGTCCGTCAAAATATGTTTCTGCATAAGGAGCAATCACCGATTCCCAATCAAACGATTGCTCGATGAAAACGGCAACCAAATACCCGTAATATCCTTGCGCGTCTGCATGGATTTTGCCATACATATGCTTAAGCTCGAATATGCCACTCAAGGAAAGGAGGCCTGCTGCAATAACAGCAACTATGGCGGTGCGAAACATCATTTTTCGTGAATAAATCTTATTTCCATATCATCAACAAAAACGGTGGCGTTGTCCATTTTCATGGGATGTATAACAACTCTATCCGTTGGATGATTCATTTCCCCGCATTTGAACACCGCCTCTACCTTGCTCCAGCCAACAATATTGAGCTGCGGGCGAACTGGGTAAGAACTCCAATAGTAAGCCGCTCCCGTGCTGTCTTGAAGGCTACACACAAAGGCGGTTTTCGTCAGTTTTCGATTCGATTTTATCCAAGCAACAACGCGGACAATATCAAAGCTATCTGGTAACTCCGTTCCAAACTGCCTATATGTTGGTCCATACTGCGAATCTCCTGTCATTTTTGCCGATCTGGTGCCGCTTTTCGCTTGCTCGGTTACGGCCAGTCCGCCATTATCCCAGTTCAAATCATTCTCAAAATCATTAAAAATCATCATACTATCAGCACCAATGTAGTCTCGTTCGCCAGGACTGTAATACCCCTGAAGATCGTCTCCCGTAAGGAGAAACAAATTCCAATATTTTTCCTTCGTGATTTCGTCATACGGCAGAATTCCCATTCTATACTGGTAGGTTTGAAAAAGACTGAGAGCCACGAATATGGAGCATAAAACCATTATTAGCTTGGGCTTTATGAACCCAACACCATCTCTAATCACACATGCCAGTCCGATAGCAAAAAGGGGCAGGTATTCTATAAATGCACGGTGTCCGAAAGAGCCACCGTAATACCACATCCACCAAGAAGAAATAATCCAGGTGACTAGGCAAAGTGTTCCGAGTAGCCACATATACCGGAAAGCGTTTTTTCTGATTCCGACTAGTAGGCCAACTACTCCTAAAAAGAGAAGAGGAGCATAAACGAAAAGGCCCTTGCGATAACCGAATAATACAGATCCAATCTTAGGGTTCGAGAAATCGAAACCTTCTTCTCCATAAGACCAAATCCATGGGTGCCCAGTTTGCACGTAGTAAATGATTGGCTGAATGGATAAAATGGCAATCCCGATTAGCACACTTCCAATTAATATTTTTTTAGCCCTAAGAAGTTCTAAAAGCGAGTTCCATAGCTGGCTCTTATTAGGAGCCACGGCTGCAAGAGCTAAAAACACGATGCCGTTTGTGGGACGAATAAGTATGGTTAAAGCAAGTGCGGTGGCAACCCCAAACCAGCTGCTCATCTTATCTCTGGATAGCGCATTAATACCGAAGAAGAGCAATCCGGAAATCGTGCAAAAAGAATACACGTGCGACATGCTCGGTTCATAAATAGAGTAGTGGAGTAGGTTGGTTCCGAAAACAATTGTGAAGACAGTAAAAAGGCTTAGAAACTGAGTAAAGCCAAGCATAATTAAGAGCTCTGCAAGGAACCAAACGCCTAGGCACAGATAAAAAAGAGCGGCTACTCCAACGCTAATTTGATACGGCTTTGAATAACCATCCGCAGGATGGTTGAAGGCTTTAGCATAAGCATGCGCGAGTAAAAAAAAGGGTGCCTGTAGGATGGAAGTTCCAACAAAATATTTGTTGATTACTCCGTCTGGCGTATGGTTAACATAAGGCGCCCGCTTATCTATCTCATAGTAGGTTTCGTTAATGGTCCAAACGAACTGCAGGGAAAGGTCGTGATAGATAAAAACGGCAGGCAAATACGCATAATAACCTTGTCCGTCCGTCATAATAAGCGGCTCTTCCGACAGGGTTTGCCAGCGAGTAAGCCCTAGGAAAGCGGCCAGCCCAACGGCAATGAGTACGGAAAATAAGGTGTGTTTCAAACGATGCTCTGTCAAATATGTGGTTTCGACTACGCTTAACCAACCCAGCACTTGCCTAAACGCAACCTAAGGATTGGCATCACTTACTAAAGATGTTGTACTTCAGAATGCAATAGATAGCTCGGAAACCGTCAACGGCTCCAATTTTCTTTCCGTCCTCATAGGTTCTTCCATAATAGGAAATGCCCACTTCGTAAATTCTGATGTTGGGAATACGGCTAATCTTGGCTGTTACTTCGGGCTCAAATCCGAAACGATTTTCCTTCAAGCTCAAACCCTGTATCATTTTAGTGTTGAATAGCTTGTAGCAGGTTTCCATGTCAGACAAGTTCAGGTTGGTGAACATGTTAGAGAGAAAGGTGAGGAACTGATTTCCAATCGTGTGCCAAAAGAAGAGGATTCGGTGCGGGTTTCCGCCCAAAAAGCGCGAGCCGTAAACCACATCGGCATTGCCTTCTACAATCGGTTTCAGCAAGTCGTTGTATTCGCGTGGATCGTATTCCAAATCGGCATCCTGAATGAGTAGGTATTCGCCCGTTGCAAGTTGAATTCCCTTATGCAGGGCTGCTCCCTTACCCATGTTTTTGGGCTGAGAGAACAGGCGGATGTCCATATCAGGGTTTTCGGCCTTGTATTTCTCCACTGCCTCAACGGTATTGTCAGAAGAACAATCATTCACGATGATCAGCTCCTTCTGAATTCCGTGCACTAATTCGACCTGCTTTATTCGGTCTAGAATCAGATGGATGGTTCTTCCTTCGTTGTAGGCCGGTATTACCAGCGAAAGTGTTTTAAATGTCACGCTTTGAGGTCTTGTTTGTTGGTTTCCTTAACCAAATAAAGTGGCCGTTGCTTTACGTTATTGCTTATCCGTCCGATGTATTCGCCAATGATTCCAACACAGATAAGTTGGATGCCACCTATGAACAGAACGCTGAGCATCAACGATGTCCAACCCGGTTCATACACCTTCAAAATGAAGCGCGAATATAGGGCATAGAGCATGAGAATGAATGAGATGCCCGAAACCGCAAAGCCCAAGATGCTCGCCATTTTAAGAGGGAAATTGGAGAACGAAGTGATGCCGTCCAATGCAAACCCAATCATTTTGCGCCAAGTATAACCAGTGTCGCCAGCTTTGCGCTCATCCCGATCATACTCAATGAATGTCTGATTAAACCCCATCCATGCAATTTGTCCCCGAAGAAATTTCTCCTTTTCAGGCATTTGTTGCAGAACGGTAAGCACTCTTCTAGAAATGACCCTAAAATCGCCTGTGTCAATCGGAATTTTCACCGAAGTAATTTTGTCCAACGTGCGGTAGAACCATTTTGCGGTGAGCTTTTTCATAAAACTCTCTCCCTTTCTGCCTTTGCGCTTAGCATAAACCACATCGTAACCCTCGGCCATCTTGCTCAAGAGATCGGCTATCAATTCGGGCGGATCTTGGAGGTCGGCATCAATGATTATGATGCGTTCTCCTTTGCAGTAGTCCAAACCTGCTGTTACAGCAATCTGATGTCCGAAGTTGCGACTCAGATCAACAAACGCCACATGTTTGTGCTGATTTGAAAGCTCTTTTAGCAGCGCCATGGAGCCATCAACACTGCCATCATTCACAAAAACAAACTCAAAGCTGGCCAGGTTGAGGCCGCCAACAACCGCAAAAAGCCGCTCGTAAAGCGTGGGAATGTTCTTCTCCTCGTTATAAATCGGTATGACTACAGAAACATCCATCGGTTAAAGGCGCATTTCAGGAATGTCTCCCTCAATCACCAATCTTCCTTCGGTTGCATTTTTGATTTCTTCCACAGAAACTCCGGGTGCGCGTTCAATTAGTTTGAATCCATCAGGCGTTATGTCAAGCACTGCAAGGTCGGTAACCACTCTTTTTACGCAGCCAACGCCTGTTATTGGCAGCGAACAATTCTTCAGAAGCTTGCTTTCTCCTGCTCGATTGGCGTGCATCATGGCAACGATGATGTTCTCTGCCGAGGCCACCAAGTCCATTGCTCCACCCATTCCTTTCACCATTTTTCCTGGAATCTTCCAATTGGCAATGTCGCCTGTTTCAGAAACTTCCATGGCGCCCAATACTGTAAGCTGAACGTGCTGTCCGCGAATCATCGCAAAGCTTGTGGCAGAATCAAAGAAAGCGGCTCCAGCCCTTGCGGTGATGGTTTGCTTGCCAGCATTGATGAGGTCTGCATCTTCATCTCCATCAAATGGAAACGGTCCCATGCCTAAAATTCCATTCTCAGATTGAAATTCAACTTCAATCCCCTCAGGGATATAATTGGCTACCAAGGTTGGAATTCCGATACCGAGGTTGACGTAAAAGCCGTCTTTCAGTTCTTGTGCTATCCGCTGCGCGATCTGGTTCTTATTGAGCATGAAGTCTGTAAACGTAAAGTTGGTTGTGTTGTCCTATCTGCTGATAAAAGTAGTGCTTAAACTCGGGATCGGACAGAATGATGGTATTGTTGACAGGGCAGAAATATTTAAAAATGAAATGATGATTTGCTTATTTACACTGGCTTGTGAAGAGACACTTTTATAGCTACAGATGCACAGATTTTACATGGTTTCTACATTAGGTAGTTTCATTCTGGGCTTGTTGCGTCACTTTTATCAGGCAGAATCTCATACAACCCGACTGTTGCCTTACCAAAAGCTATCGGTCGTTGTTTGATGTTCCAATAATAAAGCTTGAGATAAACCCCGTCTTCTGGAACATTCCGCAACATGAGCATGTGATCAAATACTTGGCCTTGCTTCCAAGAAGTTCGAATCCAATGCACAAACAGATTTACCATTATCTGCGATTTACCGTCCTTGTCGTAAACCTCAGCAACAATCCAGCCCGGAATCGGGTCTGGAATGTTGGTCATTTCCACCTGAATACGCCAAAGCAAATCTTTACCACCTATAGAATCAACTTCTCCCTGAAAGAGTGCATAATACTCATCCGCAAACTCTTCTTTTGGGCTCAATTCATTGGAAAAAATAAGTGTCTTTTCTCTTTTAATCTTCCTTTCGAGAAGGTATTGGTCAGATGGTTTGTGATAGGCCACCGTATCATACATGTCCCACTTTCCTTCCTCTTTCAGGTCTGCTATCTGAAAATCTGCCTCATCGCCTCGGTAGGCATCCTGCTGTAAAAGATGTAGCCTGTCTCCGCCTCGTTGGTTATAATAATAGAACGGAATCCGCTTGAGGTGATAACCAGTAATGGTTGGCATGCTTTCCTTATCGGTTCTGGCTGCAATTTCCTTATAAAACTCCTTTACGGCTGAATCGCCTTTCCACAATACTGCATGGGTTGTATTCATAGAAAGCGCAAACCCGACCGGAAACAGCAGCAGCGGCACAAAAGCAGCGTAAGCAAGGTTTTTTTTTAGCCCTACCCATTTTTGATTTTCTACAACCGCGCTGACCGTAAAAACTAGTGCCAACGGCAGAAAGATTAGGTAATACATTCCCACTCTGTCTTCTGGGAAATTGACCTCAAAAAGCCAATTCAGTATGAGGTTTGCGACCACGCTGGCGAACAGGAGATAGGCAAAGAACAGCTCCTGCTTTATCTCCTTTTTAACAAATTGGTAAACCAAGAGTGAGGTGGCAACTAAGATTGATATTGTTGTTATCGGAACAAAAACCAAAATCACGTCCGTCAACGGGCCAAAACCATTTGCGGCCAATGACTTGACCGTGATTTCCCAAAAACCATCGCCAGCTCCGTAATAGAGAAGTCCCAATTCTTTCATTTGGAACGAGAGATCCGCAAACCAGTAAATGCAATAACCGCTCGCCAACCAAACCACAACTTGGACAATCTGAACTTTTTTTCTTTTGATTAGCATCCAAAACGGTATCCAACCCCACAAAAGCAAGTTGATTGTAAGCAGCGATAGGTTTGCCAATGTGGCCAATTGCATTGCCACAATTCCAGTGAGTAGGTATAAAAAGCTGGAAGTCTGATTCATCCATTTCTGAATGAAATAAATGGCAGGAAGCAGCAACGCCATCGACATTCCGTATCCTCTGGTATAGCCTAGAAATTCAATCGTAAAATGGCTAAAAACCAATGACAGGAATAATGCCCAACGCGGCCATTTTTCGTTAATCTGAAAACTAATCAGATAAGAAAAGACCAAATAAAGAATGGCCGAAAACACATTCGGAAGCCGAATGGCAAATTCAGACTCTCCAAAAAGCGAATAGCTAATAGCACCCAAAAGGGAATTTAGGATGTGATTGTTGGCGTCCCAATGGGCTATACCTGGCCAAAATTCTGCTTGATGAATGTAGTAGAAGAAGGTGATGGACTCGTCAAAACTAAGAGGAACAAGCGCGGCCCGAACGGCCACATAGACAAACACGCAGGCCATGAGCCCAAATGCAACGCTCTTTTCCAAACCGAGCTTGCTGAGAAAACTCACGACCGTGCTCTTACCGTTCGCTGTTCAATTCTCTTTTCAAACTTCTCGCCTTGGAAAATACGGTTGACGAAAATCCCGGGTGTGTGGATGAAATTCGGGTCCAATTCTCCTGGCTCGACAAGTTCTTCCACTTCTGCAATGGTAATCTTTCCTGCCATCGCCATCATAGGATTGAAATTGCGGGCCGTGCCTTTGTAGATCAGGTTTCCGAGGTGGTCGCCTTTCCATGCTTTTACGATGGCAAAATCTGCTGTGAGTGCTGATTCAAGAATATGTGGCTTGCCGTTGAATATGCGAACTTCCTTGCCTTCGGCCACTTCGGTTCCATAACCTGCTGGTGTGAAAAACGCAGGAATGCCCGCACCGCCAGCACGACATCTTTCTGCCAACGAACCTTGCGGAATGAGGTCAACTTCCATTTCTCCACTCAGCATCAATTGCTCAAAAAGGGCATTCTCGCCAACATAGGACGAAATCATTTTTTTGATCTGTCTTTTCTGCAGCAACAGCCCCAACCCGAAATCATCAACTCCTGCATTGTTTGAAATGCAAGTTAGATTCGTAACTCCGAGCTTCACCAATTCGGCAATCGTGTTCTCTGGAATTCCACACAGTCCGAAACCGCCCAACATGAGGGTCATGCCATCTTCAATGCCTTTCAATGCCGCTTGTGGGCCGCTTACTACTTTGTTCATCGGTCTTAATGGTTATTGGGTTATTGAGTTATTGGGGTGTAGTTATTCAATAACGAATAACCCAATAACTGATAACTGTTGGAAACTTCATTGATTGTTAAAAGTCATACTCATCGTCACCAAACGTGTCGGGTTTGTTCCCGTGCAACTTATCGTACTTATTACAATCCAACTCCACTTTGAGCGCGCCTTCCGGTCGCTCAAATGGTCCTGTTGAAATGCCAACGCTTTTATCCTCATAAACCTGTGTCATGTAAAGTGCCCAGATTGGCAATGCCATGGCGGCACCCTGTCCTTCCAGAATGGTCCTGAAATGCGCAGCACGATCCTCGCAACCAACCCAAACACCTGTGACCAATTCTGGCGTATGACCCATAAACCAGCCATCTGATTGATTCTGTGTTGTTCCTGTTTTTCCTGCAATTGGGTAATTAAGCTTGTACCTGTAACGCAAACGGACACCCGAACCAGACTGTACAACGCCTTCCATCAGATTTATCATGGTATAAGCCGTTTGCTCGTCCATCACTTCATTGGTCTTTGGCACAAATTCCTCCAAAACGTTTCCTGCCTTATCTTCAATTCGGGTGATGACCACTGGTTCGGTGTAAACGCCCTGATTGGTAAATGTGCTGTGTGCTGCCACCATCTCATAGACCGAAATACTTGGCGTTCCCAAGCAGATTGCCGGATAAGGATCAATTGCTGCCGTGATTCCCATTTTACGCACAAGGTCGATGACCGCCTGTGGGCCGAATTTCTTCATCACAAATGCTGTGACCATGTTCACCGAGTTGGCGAGGGCTTTCTTCAGCGACATTTCCTGCCCGTTAAGCTTGTTGTCAGAATTGGTAGGAGTCCAGTTCTGAGGCAGGTTCCAACGATCTTTCTCAAACGTAACGGGAATGTTGAGCACCTTTTCGCAGGGAGACCAACCTTCTTGCATGGCAAGCGCATAGACGAAGGGTTTGAAGGTAGAACCCACCTGACGCGCTCCTTGCTTCACGTTATCGTACTTAAAATGCTTGTAATTGATGCCTCCGACCCAAGCGCGCACAAATCCAGTATGCGGGTCCATAGACATGAGACCAACTTGCAGAAAATGCTTGTAGTAGCGGATGGAATCCATCGGAGTTAGAACCGTGTCAATCTCGCCCGCCCAAGAGAAAATGGTCATGTCAACGGGCTTCTGAAATTCCGCTTTCAGCGAATCATCAAATGGTTTCCATATCACTTGATAATCAGCCCACGTTTTATCAAGGTCTGGCTGAAGTTTGCTTGATTTCTTCTTGAGCTTATCAATACGTTCTTTGATGTCTTCCTGCTCGCTTTCCTTGTTCATCCGACCCGCTCGCTCGTACTCTTTGTAAAGCTTGTCCACCTCAGAATCGTATCCGTTCTGTTCGCCTTTGAACACGAAATACGCATGATACCGCTTGCGAATCTCGGGTCGTGCGTCCAATCGCTCGTTATATCGGGTTGACCGCCTCATGGCCTGCAGCATGATGCTTTCAATCTCATCTTCGGTCACTCCTCGGAAAGGTGCTATTTTGTTGTTCGCTTGATCCTTCCAAAATTTGGCCTGATGCTCGGTCAAGTGGTCGGTCACGGCCTTTTCCGCATACTCCTGCAAGCGCGAATCGATGGTAGTATAGACGCGCAAACCATCGCGATAGAGGTCATAATTACTGCCATCAGGCTTGGTGTGATTGGCGCACCACTTGGACAGTTCACTCCGTAAATGCTCACGGAAATAGGTAGCCGAACCCAAGTTGTGGTCCGTACTTCGAAAATCCAACTCCAACGGAAGCGCATCAAGCGAGTCCATTTCTTCTTCCGTCAGAAACCCATTCCGCTTCATCTGTCCAAAAACGGTGTTCCTTCTGTCTCTTGTAAGGTCCAATCGTCTCTTAGGGTTGAAAAGCGAAGGGTTTTTCAACATTCCTACGAACACGGCTGCCTGTTCAATCTTCAACGAATCGGGGCTTGTGTTAAAGTAAACGTGGCTGGCAGATTTGATTCCAACCGCTCCATTGATGAAATCGACCGTGTTCAGATACAAGGCCATAATTTCTTCCTTGGTGTATCTGCGTTCGAGGCGCGTGGCAATAATCCACTCGGCAGGTTTCTGAACCAAGGCTCCGCCCCGCAAACTTCCGCGTGTTTCAAACAAGTTTTTCGCCAACTGCTGTGTGACGGTACTTCCACCTCCACGCTTTCCCATCAGAAGAATAGCACGGGCCAAACTGTAGAGATCGACACCGCTATGCTTGTAATACCGCTCATCTTCTGTAGAAACAAGCGCATTGACCACATAAGGCGAAAGATCTTCGAATTTGATGTTAGATCTGTTCTGAACGAAATAGGTGCCGAGCACTTTTTGGTCGGAGGAATAAACTTCTGAAGCCAAATTGCTATTCGGGTTTTCTAGTTCCTCAAACGAAGGAAGTTGCCCCCAAAGTCCAACAGAAATAGATAGAAGATGCAGCGCAATAAACACTGGACCTGCTAATGCCAACAGCCAGAAATACAGGACGTATTTCCTCTTAATCGGTGTGTTCTTCTTCTGCTGTGCCACTACTTTTTCCTGTGTTTTTCGATGGATATTCCCAAATCCAAAATCGAAGGTAATGCTTCGTTTCTCATGCCCTGCTGGAATGCGAACGTGTATGTTCCTTCATTAGGAAAGCGAATGTTCTGTTTGAATAGAATGTGGTTGTCCAATACGTCTCCCAAACCAGTTCCCAACCAACGGCCAGATTGGTCTGCCAAAAAGCATTCAACCGTATCTGTTGCGCTCTTTCCTGAGGGAAACGTAGTATTCACGAACATGTAAATGTTGGCATATTGATAAGAGGCCTCATTGCGGAGGTCGATGTAAAAATCGTAGCCCATTATGGTATCTGTAACCTCCACTTCGAACGAAATCGTATTTCCGACCTCCCAAATTTTGTTAGGAACGGGTCTGCTTTCCTGAAACAGGCTTTCGTGACACCCAACAAGTGCTAAAACCGCTATCGCAAAAAACACAAGCCGCGAACTATTTTGCATCAAACGATTATGTGTGTGTACCAAAAGGGGTTTGTGTCAATTTGATCATCTTATGTTTACCATATCAGTTGAAACATATTTTTAGCCACAGATGCACTGATTTTCTCTGATTTCTCAGATGTGTTTTCTTTTATCAGTGATAAAATCTGTGTTCATCTGTGTATCTGTGGCTTTTTAATGTCAGTTCTAGAATTGCGTGCTTTGGGTAAACATGCAGGCAATCATTTTGCATCATTCGGTTTGTTCCCCTGAGGCTTATTGCGGTTTCGATTGTTCCTTCGTTTGTTGCCTGAGCCCTTTTTCTTGTTCTGGCCGCCCTGACCTTTCGGACGGTCAAATCGCGTTAGGTCGTCCTGCCCAACCACGTTTTCAAAGTCGTGTTTCACAACGGGTGCAGCCACATATTCCTTCTCAACCAGCACGGCTGCTTTTTTGCCATCCTTGTTCATTTGGAGGATCTCCTTCACGCGCTCAACGGGCACTTCGATAAAATTGCTTGGGTCATCACGCAAGGTGAACCACATCACGCCTCTGAAAATGTCAACTTTCTGCGCAAAGGCAGTTCCTTTTTCGGTTTCGAGCTTGCTCTTCTGATTTGGAAAATCTTTGAGCGCATCCAAGTAACTGTCTAGTTCGTAATTGAGGCAGCATTTGAGCTTGCCGCACTGTCCAGCCAATTTCTGCGGATTGAGCGAAAGTTGCTGATAACGTGCAGCACTTGTGCTTACCGTTCTAAAATCGGTCAACCACGTTGAACAGCAAAGTTCTCGTCCACAGGTTCCAATTCCTCCAATACGAGCAGCTTCCTGACGAGCCCCGATTTGCTTCATTTCAATACGCACTTTAAACTCCTCGGCATATCTGCGAATCAGCTCGCGGAAATCAACCCTATCCTCAGCGATATAGAAGAAAACCGCCTTGCTCATATCACCTTGATATTCCACATCGCTGATCTTCATGTTCAGACCAATCTCGCGGGCAATAATCCTAGCGCGCGTTTTTGTCTTCTGCTCCAGATCAACACCTTCTTGCCACATATCGATATCTGTTATGGTGGACTTTCTATAGATTTTCTTAAAATCTCCCGTTGCCGAATCGACATTCCGCTTGCGCATTTGCAGAAGCACAAGGTCTCCCGAAAGAGAAACCGTGCCCACATCATAACCCGGTGAGGCTTCAACCGTCACCACATCTCCTTCAACCAATCGCATGTTTTCTTGTTTGAAAAACTGCTTTCTGGTGTTCTTGAAACGAACTTCCACGAACTCAGATACGGTATATCCTACGGTATCTTCCATGTTCGACAAATAATTGAATACGCTCAGTTTGTCGCAGCTTCCCGTTTGGCAAGCCCCGTTATTTTTACATCCTCTTGGCAGACCACTTTCGGTCTTTCCATTGCTACAACCGCTACATCCCATCTATCTTTTGCTTTTTT
>Ga0105052_10005839_pt1 | contig 12771 bp, 9 predicted proteins | sample FRY03_FD_78094 | JGI IMG/M metagenome (GOLD analysis project Ga0105052, IMG submission 78094) | Freshwater microbial communities from Lake Fryxell liftoff mats and glacier meltwater in Antarctica - FRY-03 | ecosystem: Environmental > Aquatic > Freshwater > Ice > Glacier meltwater ... | reverse complement strand
TGTGTGGATCTGGTTAAGACCCCTCGACGAAAAAGACATTGCAGTGTTTGGGTTGACAACTTCTTCCGTCAACGGTATACGGGTTGTGGTGACATGAATATTGCCACCGACGGAAAACTCCAAATCGACGAGTTTATTCGTCGAAATCTCGTCATGTGATGCGTGCACATGCACATTGAAAAACCACATTCGTTCTGCTGCATCACAACTGTCATGGTGCGTTACAAGCGAAGCGGGAGTTTGTAATGTAGACCAAGCATAATCAGCAGTTGTCGGTGACGTGCGTCTACACCCCTGGTACTCGGGGGTGTTGAAGCCTCGGATCACCAAGTTTTTGTTTAGGATATCATCCTCTGCTTTTTTGATCTTCACCACCGCCACAGTGTCTTGGTTGATTGTGCCAAGAGCAGGCACCCAAAATCCTAGCTGGAAAGTATTGGGGTCAATTTCCGGTTCGTTATTGCACGTATTTTCGATCCCCAACAATACACACTGATTGCATTCCTGTCGGTGCCATTGCAAGAACGCCCCACTTGGCCACACTTGACATTTACAGTCGTCTTGTGTTTGACAGATACCGTTGACAGTGGCGGCAGTAATACAGTGTATGCCCAAAAGCAGCACAAACGTCTTGACAATCATGTGTCGTTTGCGCAGCTTGCTCTAGTGCGTCGGCCGCGTATATATAGCAAAGCCCATTCGAAACACAAAAAAATACACCAGAATGCCAGGGGTCCATATTGCACAACTATGGCACAAACGAGCCATTTTGCATTGCCCTTCCAAAACTGGCGATGGACCTTTTTGAAACAACCATTCAAATCAAAAACGCACCGGAGAACCTTAAAATACGTATATATTTTCGAGTGTTGGAAGCAAGCACAAGGGAATCGAACCCCACAACATACCCCGAAACAGGGTATATCATCGCCAGATCTGCTCTTTTATAGATTCGCGTGGAATCAACCGTTGAGGTCCTTTTTGGCCCACCGCCTCACACGCTGTTGCATGGGTGGTGGTGGGGTTTTGTGTTTTGTGTCTAGGCCATGGCAGGCCCGCCGGTGCCGGCGGCGATGTACTTCTTCTGCAGCGCCACATACTCCCTCTTGTACTGCTTGTACTTGCCCGTGGTTTCCTGCAGCTCCTTCTTGCACGCCGCCATCTGCTCGTCGGATGCGAGAGCCGCGTCGCGGAGCGCGAGGTTCTGCGCCTCCAGCGCCTGAATGCGAATGTTGGCAGCAGTGGCGGCGGTGGCGTTGGTCACATCGGCACGCTGCATCTGGTTGCGCAGATTCACCAGCGCGTCATGGTGCGTAGCGTGCCACACTGTGAGAGTTTTGCGCAAGCGCTCTGCCTCCTCCACATGCTCCAACATCTCCTCCCTGCTCATGTAGGGAGGCGGCGGCACACCAGGCGCCATTTCGACACCACGGGCAACGGGCATGTTGTACATGCGATTCGGAATCACCATGCCCATACCACCAACACCGCCACCTTGCGGATACGGGTTCACGAAGGCCCCGTTGCCACCCAGTTCGCCGCCGCCCCACCCCATCCTCTCGCCCTCATCACTCATCACGGCATCAGCCATGCCGTTGGGAAGTGTGTGCGACTGTTGCGAAGCCATGGTCTGGTGCTGTAGCACGAAACTGTATGACGATTCGCGGCCCTAAAACTCAAAAATGCAACTACAGACAATTTGAACGTATACACAAACATGAAGCAGCCCACGCCCTCTTTATATATGTTGGACGGCGCAAGCAAGCGTTGCAAAAAAACGCCGCCGCGCAAAACACTCCACACGCTGTGTTTTGTGCACAAACGAACTCCTCTTTTAATGCCAAAACAAACCATTATATCTGCTAATGCCCCAAAAATGCTATTTCGGTGCGTGTTTGCCGCACTATAGGACCGCTACACCTCAAACTCACACTGCAGGTCGTGCAACCACGAGCACGGACGCGTAAACGTCTGGCTGGTGTACGTTTCGCAAGCCTTGGCGTCGGTCTCGCACTCCTGGCACTGGTTGGTGTGCCAAAACTGGCTGTTTTCGCACACCGTGCACCGCTGTGCGTCGTTGCTCGCAATTGTGCGCCCCCTTTGCGTATTCAGCGGACACAGGAACTCCTGGCTGTGCGTCAATGCAAACTCGCCGATTGCGAGCAGGTCGTGTAGCGCGTTGCTGCGCTCGAGCAATTCGTTTTCAGAGGGCGACAGCCTGATCTGGGCCAGCTCGTGTGTTGTGTATGTGGAGAGCAGTGTTCCTGCAAAAGGCTGCCGGCACCGCGCGTAGCCTGGCTCTGCATTGTAGTAGGAGTCGCACAGGTGGTTGTGTGCAAAAAACAGTGGATTCGCCACCGCATGCAACCCAGACACAGGGGCTGTCACCTGGCGCGAGGCAAGTTGGAACACGTGGCGCGGTCTCGCACCGGATATGCCCATGATCTGCATCACTGTGGTGATGGTGCGCACGACGATTTTTTCCGTCAGAACACTGTGTGCAACGCCGGGGACCATAAAAACTGGCGCAGCCATGTCGTCTGGCGTGTTTTCCTGCACTGCGCATGCCCACAATAGCGGCATGAAAGCACCAAACGCCACACCGGTGCCCTGGTCCACGGCGTGGAGCGCCTGTAGTACCGCGCTGTATGTGAGCGTGATTTTGTCGGCATAATGCGCAACCACGCCCACGACGTCCATTTCCAGCTGCACTACCCAGATCCGGTCGTTCAACATCGTGTCGGGCAGCAGATGCATAACAGGAACGGTGCCAGACATAGCAAACATGTTGTTGGAGAAAACATCCTGATCAATGTTGACAATCGACGTGATAATCGTTGTATTCGTGGTGTTGACCGCCAACAGCGCCGGAAATGTGAACAGGTGCAGCGACGTCAGCATGGTCCGCTGCGGCGACCATATTTCGCCACTGCGGAAACACGACGAAAACCCCACGGAATGGCGGTGCAGCAGCTGCGCCACGGTGTTTTCGACGACGGGGCACGGCACCCACCATTCGTCAGATCCGGCGCCTGCCGCAAGCACGCCGTAAAAAAGCGACGAGCGATTGGCATTTCGCAGCATGTCTGCTATCGGCATCGGCGGGTTTTTGTTGCCCGTGCACACGAAATTCGGCGGACACAGTATGCACATTGTATGATCCGAAGACAACACGCCATATTTGACCTTGAAAGTGTCTAGAATCCGCCGGTAGTCCGACGAGAGAGGGTGGTCTGCTACATTCGACTGCAGCCACGCTCTTTCCAGCACTGCGACGTTGCGAGCCGTGTTTTCAAAGTGTCCCGCCGTGCAGGCACATATGCTGGCCCCCGCAGAGCTCGTGCTGTTGCCAGGAAATCCATTGCATCGTACACACTCGCTTGCGCTGCACAGGACAACCCACAGAGTCACAATATGTGCACACAACAACAAAATTACACCAGGAAGGGTACATCCTGCCACATCAGCACATTTCTAAAACATTAGAACACGCAGTATGGTAACTTGGCATTGTACCTGCTGGCAAGCCATCCTGCACTACAAACACATGCATACTGCGAGCCTACGGCGACAAGTTGCATGCGCGGATTCGCACACACGCAATCGGTGATCGAACTTGCAGCGCCGCGCGATGCGTTTGTCGTGGTGAATTCCGGACATTTTGCGCGTGATACGCCCTGGCCAGGACAATAGTAACCCTCGGCACATGGCACACACTGGGCGTCTTTTTGAGCTGCATGCGCGATGTAATACCCCTTTTTGCAGAAGCAGTCCTGCAGGGCTCTGGACCCAGCCGCAGAGGTGGCACCGACCGGACACCGGCGCGCATACACCGTGTGCGAGGGCGTAACACCACTCATGTTGGCAAAACCAGGGCAGTAAAAGTCTCGAGGGCACACTTGGCATTCCCAGGTGAGTGTGTCAAGAATGCGTCCTGCCTCGCATGGACAGTACGACTGAAGCGCACTTTGACGCGGAAGTGGGCATGCAATGGGTGCTTCGTCGCCTCCAGGACACATAAAAAACGCTGGGCAGTGCCCGCAGGTGCCAACACCATTCCGAGCGAAACCTGGACGACATGTGCACTGGAAACTGCCCGCAGTTGACGTGCTAGAGAGCGGCTCGCATTGCCTCCGCACCGAATCCTGGCACGCCCACCCGGCCTCGCACAGCTGACACAGCTCGACTCGCAGGTGCACTCGGGTGTTTCCAGCGATGCTGCGATCTGTCAGAGCGTTATTGTCCCACGCGTATTGGTATATGAAATTGGCGCTGTCCAACAAATAACTCTCACTGGTATGATATGTGCGGTAGTATCCGCGCACGCAAAAACAGCCCTGATATATGTTATTGTATACACTGTCGTCGCTGTTTTCTGGCGCCGTGTGTTGCCACGCGCCTGGGCGGTCGCCGCCTCGCTTGACATGGTGTGTTTGCGACATGCTGAAGGCTGGACACAGCAGCACACGCGCATGCTGAGTATACAGCGGAGTGCACACCAGCGTCGCCGGGCACTGCGAGCATGTTTCATTTACAACCTCGAATATGTTTTTGGGCAACCTCGAAATGATGGTGTTGTGCTGCAAGAGCGCGCCGTGCACGGTGTAATCGGCCTGCAAATCGACACTCGGCGCGAAATCCGGCGGACACGAGCAAGCATAGTCGCCAGCAGCCCCAACCTGCAGGGTATACGGGCTGGTTGGTGGGCATTGCGCCATGCCGTCGACCCTGCCGTTTTTGCAGAAAAATGTCCCTGTGCACGGCATGCACACCAAATTGTATCGCTGTGCCGCCACAGACGGGCGTGTGACGCTGCTGGCGTCCACGGGCAGCGATCGCGTGGCCTTGTGACAAAGACTTGGGCTGGGTTCCACCATGAAGCGCCCCGTAGCACAATCCGTGAAGCACGGCAAACAGACTGGCACCGTGCCGACGCTGCAGCTGCACGTTTCAGTGGCTGCATCATACAGATTGGCACCACACATCAGACACGAAAAATTCGACACCATTACTGTGTTGGAGTTGCCACGCTGCAGCATGGTTGCCACCACACCTCTGGCAAGAATATTGTTGGGGGAGTCTGTATCGCGCCGGTATGGCATGATTGTGTAGAAGAAAGAATGCGGCGTCTGCTGCTGCGGATGCGTCAAAACCGTGAGCAGTCGCACGCTGATGGTGCTGGCGCCAGTGGGTGCCACCCGAATGTCAACAAACGACAAGATCTGGTCGTGCAGCACGTCGTTATCCTGGCGCAGAACGTCATCTCTGGCCTGGATGTGCGAAATTATGACGTGAATTGTGGCAGAGTGGTTGCTGTGCAGCCGCTTTGAGCCCACCACCACGCGCTTCACGTCGTTGAGCAGCGAAAACCCCTGCAGTTGCATGGCATCAAACTGGCTGTGCGCCGAAATATCAACTCCCTCGTAGTGGCGTTTCTGGATCTGTGTTTTGAGCTCGTGCAGCACGACAGCATTGTCCAACAACTCAATGTACTCCAGAGTTTGCGGGTCCGATGTTGCACCGTCCAGCGTGTAAAACGGCGTCTGAGTCTGCACGTTCGTCATAAGTTTTCGGCCTTTGCGCGCGACGTACAGCAGCCCCATTTTGGCGTCGCTGTGGCCTTGCGTCATGACGTAGAAAGCCTGCCAATTCTGCGCATACTGGCTAAACTCGGCCTGTGCCGCCGATGCTTGCGTGGCCTGGATGTTGGTTAGCATGGCAAACGGCACCTGAGACGCCGATGCCACCTGCACAATGCGGCGCTGTGGGTGTTGGAAAAAGGCGGGCAGCCGCAAGCCGCCCAAAAAAGAGCGCACTTGGTAGTCTTCGTGCTGCTGGTGCGAAACCAGGTCGTCCAGTGTAATGTTGAACATGTGTGTGTCTGAAAAAAGGTACAGCGTATTCAGCGCCGGATCGATGTGTGCGTGAATCTTCTTGGGCAGGCCAGACACGGCCTTTGCACAGCACCCCACACAACCCTGGAATTCTGAGACAAACACAAAGTCCATTTGGATGTCGAAAACGAAGAGCACGACGCTGTCCGGCCTGTTTGTTGTATTTTTCATGCTTAATTGCCGTGAATATGTTGTGTGCCAGCAAACAGGTTCGCAGCCAAACACTGCAAAAAAGTGCACAGCAGAAACGCAAGCGGGCGGCACCAAAAATGCATGCACACGCGCCTGGAGTGCATACAGGTGCCCACGAGCACTTTTTTGTGCAGTGTCATCCGGAAGCCCGCGTTGGAGATCTGCAGGCCAAAAATGATGCGATCCACGCGACTGGCGCCATCGAGCACCGACTCGTAAAGCACGTGCTTGCGCTGCACCACCATGACCGCAGGTGCTGTCTGGTCCTCCACATCTTTGGCAAACACACGCACTGTGATGTGCGGGCGCAGGGAACTCTGCGAGGTTGCATACACCACCTGCATAAAGACAAAACGCCCTTTGTTGTCCTGTAAACTGTCGCCAGCCCACATTGTCTGCGAGGCGGTGTCGAGATTGATATACAGCACTTCTGTGATGTAGTCCGACCCATTTTCCTCCCCATCAGCGTCGTACGTCACCATGGGCGCTGTGTATTATGTGAACAAACAGTGGCGTCAATATAAGGCGCCAAACAAACAGCAAAATGTGGGGAAAATGGGGGAAATGCACACCTAGCACAAGAAAACCACCGCCAGCACGCACATCGCACTGCACACAGGTGTCAATCTCCGAGACACCGACGAGTCCTATGTTGTTGTGCCGAAAGTCGCACGTCAGAAAAATATTCCACGTGAGGTGGTCGTCGGGATCCAGCAGCGAGACGCGCGTGTCGTGATAAGATGCGGACATGAAGCCATCCAGGCCCATGGGGCGCCACGCCAGCACACTTTGACCCGCGTTTACAAGGAAATTGGCGTGGTGCTGTCCCGCAAAAGTTGGCCTCGCGCAGTCAAAGGCCGCATCCAGCACATTGGCACCAGACACGCCACCATTGCCGTCGTATGACGTGTTGCGCACCAGGACACGCCCTGTGCCACACAGCCACTGAAAAGCCCCGAAAAAACCCACCACGGGCATCGGCCACTCTTGCGCGAGCACCCTGTTGAGATTGTTGAGAAACACGGCGTCCCGGCACGCGCGCACCAGTTTCACGTTGTTGACGCCGTAGTTCTGCCCTATTTTTTGCACGGCATTGGAGTACAGCGTGTCGGCGATACTGCTCTTCACCACCCCGTTGCTGCTGCACTGCGAATTCGAGTTGAACGTGTTTTCAAACAGGTTTGTCTTTGTTGTGCCCCGCGGACACGACAGCGGAATGTACATGCCCGTCGTTCGGCACTCCTCCTCGGGCGAGCACATGAAACTAGTGTCCTGAGCTCGTCCACCAGGGCATTTCCGTCCGGTCTGGCAGAACTTGCACGACGTGGAGCTGGCCAGGAAATAGAAACCCGGTAAACACACGCACTCTGCCTCTGTTTTGGCGTACATGGGTGTGGCAAACTGAACAGCGCACAGCTGGCGCACCGTGCCGTCGCAGTACGAATTCCTCGGACAAGGCACACACTCGCTGTCGCCGTCGAATTGATACCATCCGGGCTGGCACACACACGCTGCCCCCTTATTTGCTGCGAAAATTTTCAGGCCATACCCCTTCGAGGCATCGCACCGACAATTGCCAGTGCTGGCGTCGGCCACTGACGATGGCGCTCTGCACACGCGGTTGCACGCCTGGCTTTTCGGCTCCAGCCACTGCGTTATATTAGCCGAGCTGTACACGGTGTCGTCACAAAAGACCCAGTACCCCAGTCGCACGTCATAGCGCATGTTCATGTTGGTAATGCACGAGGCGACGGAGCTAGCAAATGGGTGCCGCGTCGAGGTGTTTGCAGGGCACAACAGAGGCGCCCCAACCTCCACGAGCACCGTTTTTCTGGCCTCCTCTTTGGCCACAGTGTCAAACACAAAGTCGAAAATGGGTCGACCCGACGGCCCTCCCGGACAGTATTGAGACAGCGACGGGCACGAGCTGCACACGAGGTCCGCTGTGACGATTTCGCTTGTGACCACCTCGTATGTCCCGGCGCGACAATAGCACCCAAGAACGCCGCGCGTGCCCTTGAGAGAAACGCCGTATTTCGGGCAGAAATTGCAGCGAATGAGCGTGCTGCCATCGGTGTTGTCGGCGTAGGTGCCAAAGTACCCCGGCTTGCAGTGGCACTGGTAGGTGTCGAGCAGAGAATTCACCCTCACTTCGACGCCGTTTTTCTGCACACACGACTTGGTCGCTCCAAGCCGACACAGCGCAGTAGGCCACGCAACCAGCGCCTTCCCCACACCCTCATACCGGAAATCGAGGTCCAAGTTCTCGTCCAAACAGTTGAACTTGGAGTGCACCTCTGTTCGGATGCACTTGACCTGTCAAAAATACACAATTTGAGCCAAAAATGCGCTGAATGTATAAACACATGAAAAAACAGTAAAACACACTAAAACTCGAAAAAATACCCAAAAACACAAAAATAAGCAGACCTTTTCTGCGCCGGCAACGTGCACAGCGAGCTTTTGCTGCAGTTGCAAGGCATCCATGCCCATCATAGCCGCGGCGGTGGCAATGTCCAGGTAGTACCACGGCTTAGCGCCGACAAACTGCACGTCGCGGCACCGGAACTGGCACCTGTCGACTCTGCTGTGCGCAAAGGGCGGCACCTGCAATGCGTCAAACACCTGGAACGCCTGCTGCACGCCAGAACATGGCAGACACGGGGTGTTTTGGTTGGGCTCCGTGCACGTGTCGTTGAGATACGATGTTTCAGCACAGTTTTCGCGCTGGAATGCGGCGAAACTGTTTTCACACCGCTCGCAAGTAAACGCCCGAGTCACCCCAGATGCCACCCGTATCGGCACCACAAAAAAACCAGGATTGCAACTTGGCATGCAGCCGTGCTCGAATTGGTTGATTTGGGCGTTACTCACAGCAGCACATGCCTTGCACGATCCGCTGCTGCGATCCCATATCTGGTTTGTCTGACACCGGCTTGAAACACGGCAGTAGGCCTCGCCCACGCCACCATACTGTATTTGCTGCACACTGGCTCCCCACTGTGACAGGGGCGAATCTTTCGGCCCAGATGCCAGAGGACACACCTGCACGTTTATGCGCCGCGTGCGCAGGTCTTCGGAGAGTTCTAAAATATACGAGCGCACCACAGGATAGCAGAGGTGCCCTGTACGGTAAAAAACACCAGGTCTGCACTCGTCAACGCACATGGTGCGGTCTTGCGAAGAATATTTGCCAACCGCACAGGACATGCACGCTACAGCGCCAGACACGGAGGTGTGCGTGCCTGCGGCACATGCCTGACACAGCTGAGCCTCTGGGGCTGCTGCAGGTTTGTAGCTGCCGGCAACACACGCTGTGCATTTTGTATTGAGAATGTAGTAGCCGTCAGCACATCGGTATTGGCAGGTTGATGGGTTCTGGCTGTTCAACATTATGGAACCCAGCTTCCAGGCTTCTACATAGTCGTGTACGCACCGGTTGACCCCGAATACAATGCATTTGGCGGTGTTGCCAACGACACACTGTGAATATCCCACAATTATGCCATGTCGGGTGTCGTCAAACAGGAAGGTTTGTCCAGACATTACATATGGGTTTTTGCCCATGGACACGGCCTGCGCATTCCAGTCTAGGGCACAGTTTGAGTTGATTTTGCGTGCCGTCTCCGAGTACTTGAGCAGACTTAAATCAAGAAAACGGGCATCCGCACATGCTGCGACCGTTTTGCACGCCAAAGCACCCATGTCCCCATTAAATTTCCCAACTTCACAGTCTTGGCACACAGTGTCGCCGTCCTGCCCTGTCGTTGGCGACACCACCACATGTGTGCCAGCTGCGCAGATTGTGCGCGCCCGCAACAGACTGGCAACATTGGCAATCATGGGCGGCATACGACATTGTGCTTCGTCAATGTAGAACAGTTGTGCGAATTCCGCAATATTGGCACGATTCAACGCCAGACTCTGCCCTGTGCCAGCACTTACTGCTACATTCTGGATGTGCTGCAAATCAATGTACGCGAGGAGCGCCACTAGCGTAGACGGGCACGGAATGCATTTCCGGTGCCTTGTCTCGGGGGTCAACATGGATGTTTCGCTGCACTGTACGCATGCCGCCTGCCCCACTGCCGACCACGTGTAGTCTGACGCGCACGGCAGGCACGCTGACAGCCCATTTGCCGCCTTGAAGTAGCCTGCCTCGCACGGCTCGCACCACCACTCGCGCGTTTCTGTCAGCGAGAGTGCAGTGTTTGCTTTGTAGTATCCGGGGGCGCATGTGCAATTCCCGTTGCCAATGCTCACAGTATTGTCGTGCAAGGCCAAGCTACAGGGCTCGCCTGCGCAATCTACGGACACAAGTGGGAAAAATATGCACGCGCACCCGACCGCCCAAAAGCGAAACATGGCACCGTGTATCTGAACTCCGTCGTGCAGCCAGCATGTATATACTGTGAAAAAGGCAATGCCCGACACTGATGGTGTCGATACAGTAGGCAGTGGGTTGTTTATTTTTCCACAAAAAACGCTGTTTTTACCTTGAATGTGTCTGTAAAAATACGATTGGCGAAAAACTAGCAATTACAATGAAACGCGCTGGAGCAGTGGAAATTCCACGACGACTTGTAGGAAAACACACTACAGGAGTGAATTCAATGTACACAAGATTCCACTCAAAAACCAAGCTACAGGGCTCGCCGGCGCTACCGACACAAGTGGAAAAAATATGCACGCGCACCCGACCGCCCCAAAGCGAAACATGCCATCGTGCCTAAACCCTGAACTCCGTCATTACGAGTCGGCCACCGACTGAATGGCTGTGACAACCATGTCCCGGTCTTGCAGTGTGTATGAGTTAACAGAACGGACCGCTGCGTCGACGAATTGATTGTGTTGACTTGGCCGTTTCCCGTACTTATTCTTGTACGCTACACTGACCTTGCGCCCGACAGCAACGGCCTGGCCAAGTGTAAGACGGGTTCCCATTTCGGCGGCGACCTGTGAAATCGTAATGGAAGCCAGGGGTGAAGCATTTTGAATGCACAAATATGGCGATTCGCCGAAAAATCCATTTTTCAGCACGTCTTGCGTCTGTAAGATGAGGCGTGGATCCTGTTGCCAGGCATCGAGCGATGTGAATGCCGCTTGGAACTTCATGACTCCGTCTATCCCTGAAAGTTTGATGTCATTTTTCTGCTGCGCGACGTCGAGCTTGTGCTTGTCGCGCGCACTCTCCAGTTCAAGCTTCTGCTTTTCGTTTTCGATGGCGAGCTTGTCGCACTGCAGGTCAAGCAAACGCATTTCAATCCGCATCTTATCATCGTCGAGTTTGCGCTTGCCGAGCTCCGTTTCTGACAGCACAATCTGCTGCTGGGCCTGTTGGATCTGAATGCCCTGACCACCAGGAAGCAAGACAGCGCGCTCGACGAGACGCTCGAGCACCTCTGTGCCGTCAGGTTGCTTGGAAGTCGACACTTTTTCGTGGTGGCTGCCGTCTGCGATGGGAACTCGAATCCCCCTTTGCATCATGGCTTGAAAGGCGTTAGGTGCAGTAGCTGCCTGCACAGCACGCTGAATACCTTGCATAGCCCCGGTCTCCCTTTCCACATACGCGGTGGTGGTCTCACGCAGTAGGGTTTTCATTTTCGAATGAGAAACGAGGAGCCCTATCAGGTCGGTCGGATCGGTCACTGCAAGCTTCCCACCCTGTACAAAATATAGAGGATGTCATAAGTTAGTACCAATAAATCAATGGTATAAAATATAGTACCATTTATGAGTGACTAATGTTACTACTGGGCATACGCGGTAAGTCTGGTTCAGATATTTGTATTGTTATAATATTCCAGTACAATGTGTATATATATTACTAAACTTTCCAGTAAAGAACACCTGCTCATTTCCACTGTCAATATATGCGAGACTAGGAGCATTCTGGACATTTAGAAGTTTTTTGTTGGCGCTCCATTGACGTCCCTCCTTTGCCGAATTGAAAAGCACGACAGCACCCGCATCAGACGTAACGAAAAAGCCGCTCAAGTCCCTGTCCCCATGGTCCGCATGCACACGGCTGAGCTGGCGCTCCATCTGACCCACGCCGAGCTGTCGCACACATTTCCCCTTGAAAATGGCGTCGTCAAGCTTATCGAGACCAGGCAGGTTCTTCAATACGCTGGCCGGTTGATAAGATCCCACCACAACCCCGTTGATAAACCACGGGATCTCGCGCTCCACCACTGGATTTGTGTTGCTGTGGTTCAAATCCAGCAGCATTGGACAGCACGGCTTTTCTTGCACCACTGAAAACAAAGACAACTTCATTGTGAACATTTGTTTTTTTTCAATCAGGTGCAGACATACGCGAGGGATATATATTTTAATGAAATGCATATGCAACGCCGGATTCTCAGGAGTGCGTAGAGGGTCGTGTACACAGTGTCCTATTGACAAATATAGAGCAGCACCATAAAAATTACAAAAATGTCACGAGCATGTATATATTGCGACAATCTTATGTTTATTTATATAAAAACAAGCGATTCCCGTGTAATACATGATTGCATATTTTAACAGGGGCGATCTGCTGTGTGTGTGTTGCTGGCATGCATGGTATATAACTAGAATATAAACTGCAGGAGGCACTGCAGAGCGTCAGCATGTTCAAATCAAGCGTGTTGATTTTCTGCATGAACATTCTGTCGGCGTGCATATTCCTGGGCATTTCGGC
>Ga0105052_10005823_pt1 | contig 12789 bp, 29 predicted proteins | sample FRY03_FD_78094 | JGI IMG/M metagenome (GOLD analysis project Ga0105052, IMG submission 78094) | Freshwater microbial communities from Lake Fryxell liftoff mats and glacier meltwater in Antarctica - FRY-03 | ecosystem: Environmental > Aquatic > Freshwater > Ice > Glacier meltwater ... | reverse complement strand
TAATTCATCATAAAAGTATGGTGGTGTCGCCCAGTCATCTTTATGTTCTATATTTCTATCTTTCATATTTTGTATTTTTTAATCCGCACAGTGTATAACAATGTATAAAATCAATATGGGGGTAGGATTCGAACCTACAATACCAAGGATATGATCCTTGTAAGCAACCGCTGCTTTGCCCCACGTTATATTATAATTTTGAAAATCCGTTTGGAACAACACCCTCACATATAAGTGTTGCAACAATTGGTGATACTACTGAACCTACGAATATACCCACACCTGCTGGTGTTGATAACGCCGCCGTTGCGTATATTGGATTCGCCTTACCCACTACATTGGTAAGTACTCTTGTGAGTAATTGTTTATCACATTTTCCCTTAACACCTGGTATTAAGAATATACCTTCAGCCAACAATTTACCAATAACCGTTGATACTGCCATCATTGCCGCTTTCTGTCCCATTGTTGCCATTGCCGCCAACATAGTTCCACTAATTGTGGTTGATGTTATAGTACCTGGATCAGCGGGTGCAGGTTTTGGTGTGAAGTACACAACACATCCGGTTGTTAGTGCCATATTCAATCCAATGTAACATGCGTTTTCATCTAACCAATCAATAGCGGCTGTCACTCCTTCTTCAACTACTTCTAAACCTTCTTTAGAAAATTCAATTGCTTGTGCACTACCTTCTTTCCATATCGGAGATGCTACATCAATACCTTGTTTGGCCGCTTCTTCTGTGTTCTTAACAACAACATCAGTTACTTGTGTCACCGCCTTTATAGGGTCATTATATATATTCTCAGTGGTTTTAACTACATCATCAACCGCATCCTTAACTATATCAATTGGATTTGGTATTTTTGGTATTTCAATTTTTGGTATTTCAATTTTTGGTATTTCAACTTTTGGTACTTTAATTTTTTTCAATGGGTTCTTCATAATTGTTATTTTTTCTTTAATTTATAATATATTTTATTCACTATCTATCCATTTCCAACCTAAACACCATTTACAAAACCATCTGTTAATGAAACTTGGTTTATCACCCAACGAGAATAATATACTCATTCCTGTATCACCCCCAATTTGATATCTTCCAACGTATTTTGGTTGTTGAATGGAGAATGGTCCATCACCTTCACCCCAATTCAATGTAATGTCATTCCGTCCACTGGTTGTGTTTATTGTGCAGTTATCACTTGATGTATCCAAGGTAAACGATGTGTCATCTACTATCGATTCCATTATAAACCTCTTTGTAGTTCTTCCACTCTACTCATAATATAGGTTTTCTTTTTCTCTAATTGTTCAATCTTTTTTCGATCTTCCAAAGTTAAATCAAAGTTATTCATCTTTACCAACCTGATAGCATTATCTAATTTGAGATATTCATCTACAAATTGTGTGTACATTTTTCCTTTGTCCATAATTTTATATTTTATTTTAATTTATATTAATCCCACCACCCTTGGATGTTCTGTTCTATTATCTTAAATAGTAGTTTATGTGATCTTGTCTGATTAATGATTCCAATATTCATTGCAATAAGTTGTTTCTCATCCTCCCTACCTTCTCTTTTAAATACACCTTCACCATTTAAAACTCTTTTATGTATCAATGGATATTTGGCAAAGTAATCATCAAAGTTTTCTTCTAACTCTCGAGATTTCCATGTTGATGAACCCATACCATCGTCAATTGGTTCAAACCAATGTTTTGTTTTATGGTAATCACCATATTCACTCTCGTAAAAATCATCTTGGATTAATTTCATTAACTTAACACACCATCTCATATTTCTTGCGTCATGTTGTGCTCGTGTGTGTATATCTCGTTCTGCAATATAGTTTGCCTGTGCTGTTAATTTGTGTTTTAAGATCTCAAAGATGTAATGAGAATCCCAGTTACGATCTTTCCATATGATAGGAAACCAATAAATAAGATTCTTTACGCCTCTTGCAAATTCACGGTGCATATATTTACCATCATGATCCCACCATAATGGAATGAATTCTATTTTATTTCTAATCCATGATTTGGCAGCTCTTTCGTCAGCCCATTGTTCAAATATACCTTTTTCTGGTTCCATATTAATCTCTTTATTCTTTTATTATCCTTCCCATTTTTGGTTAAAGAATTCATAGTTCTTAACCACCGAGATGTCATTTCCTTCCGCCTCAATTGCGTCTTCCTCTGTATCAAATATTGCATCAACTGGACATTCAGGTACACATGCCCCACAATTAATACATTCATCTGGGTTTATGTAGAGTTGTTTTCCAACTAACTGTTCCTTACTCATACCTTCAACCTCACCACCCCGACCATCTACATCGATCGGTCCATGAATACAATCCACAGGACAAACATTAACACATGCGGTGTCACACGTACTGACACAAGGACTACCAATTATATAACTCATCGTGGTTTAAATTTACTTTTTACGTGAAACACTACCTCCGAGTGCACCAATTCCAAGAATAAATCCGAAATCGTACCAACCTCCGTTGTTGTTTACAGCATATAATGCAATACCAATCCACGCAAATGGTGCAATAATTCCATGCCATAATCCACCCCAAAATCCATATGGTGTGTTTACTATACATTCTTCAATTGGAGTTACATCTGCACATCCAATGAATAATATTAATATTAACGATCCTACTATTACTTTTTTCATAACTTTATTTAATATAATATTCAAAAACCTCTTCTAATTGAGTTTCATCTTTAATAACTGATGTCCACCAACCACCTCCTGGTTTCTCAACTGTTTCTTCTTGATCTGCCCATTCTGTTTCAATAACATCTACAAAAAATGTTTTAGGTGCAAATGGTAATTTAATAAACTGTCTACTTGCAAGTGTGCTTCCGTCTTTTAATTTAACAGAATTACTTGAGAACGTGATGCCTTCGTTTCCTCTAAATATAATTGCATCTAAATAGTAAGGAGCTCCATTTTTACCATCTTTAAATACAGATGATAATCTTTTATTTTGATACCTATCAGTTTTACCACCCACGCGTCCTGATACATCACGCCATTCTGTATCGATGCATGTGATATCACAAAGAGGTTGTTGTAAACATAATTTCTTAACTGCCTCGGATATTGCTCCGGCGGTGTATGGTGCAGAACCTCCGCTCTGTCCACTTTCACCAAACTTTTCTACTAATGCAAGTATCTCCTTCTCAAAAGGAACTATAATTGCATCTTCTACTGTGTTTCTTAGAACTTCAAATTCTAATGCCGCCTTTTCTGATGTTTTACTCATAACTTTATTTATTTTGATATTTTTTTTAAGAACGTACCATAATCTTTTAATTTTCTCTTTAAATAAGGTTTCATGGGTTCGTAATCATTTATCTTTTCAATCCACTTTCTATCGCAGTTTTCTGAATTCCATAACATTTTATCACCATATCCAATTACATCGACATACCCACTTGATGTATAAAACCATTGCTCTTCAACATCACCATGGTGATTATATAGGTCACTATTCAATTCCATTACCAATACCAAATACTCTGTTTGTGTTTTCATGACCTTATTTAATTATGTTACCGTTTTTATCCAAGTATATCTTCTCTGGTTCAATATGTCTTTCTGTTACCGTTGTATTTGTAGTAATAGTCATTGTTGGTTCTGATGTTTCATTACCATAAACTATTGAATCAAGACACCTATTAGCTTCAATTAACATTTCAATTAATTTGTCTTTTTCGATTGCATTATACATCAGTATCTTCTCATCCATACTCATTTTTACACGTTGCACCATATTTCTATTATTTATATTGTTAATATTACCCATTTTGCAAATACCATAAATGCAATATTTGAAACGAACAATCCTAATATTACCAATACGAATTTAGATTCATATGATGGTTTCGGTTCTTCGGTTCTCCACATCCAATTTAATAAGTGTTGGGTTATGGTGTATATAATAAACACAGCTATTATTGCAATAATTTCTATTGGTGTCATATTTTCTATTTGTTTTTACGTATATAATCACTATGGTGGATATGTCCTTGTTCTACACAATCACACCCATCATAACAACCCCAACCTAACATATCTTTCATTCTTTTATTTTTAATATTTTCTTTACACCATCAATTATTGTTCTAACCATAATCGCAATTCCCCATAGTAGTACCAATATTATAATACCCACTATTTCTTTAAACCTATTATACCTCTTCAACCTCTCTTACTTGTTCTTTGTATTATTTATCCCCACGCTTTTGAATACCAATTTTAAATAGACTCTCGTACCATTCTTTAACTGTATATTCCTTACAGTATTCTTTGTACATCCCCTCGATTATATCACCATCATGGGTGACCGTTGGGAACATCTTTAGGAATGTCATTGTAAGTGCTTTATCAAACCCCACAATCTCTTCTATAGTTCTTGTAATCATTAACTCATTAGTTATATGATCCATAACATTAATGTTATCCTCGTAGTGGTGTTCGCTCATGATTAAAGTATATGTTCATTGCAAATATAACGAATATTTTAGTATATGTCAAATAATATCTTGTATTATTTCTTATTTTTTAAAAGTTTATGTATTTTCCATACCTGTATTATGATCAAGGTACCATTTAATACCACCAATGATAGTTGATTCGTCATTATTGAGTAGGTAACCCATAGTATTGAACCTATTAAACTAATAATTCTTAACCATAACATGTCCTCTATTAAGAATGATGTAATTATCATTAGTGTTGCCACCCAACCAATAATTTCTAACATTATGAATCGTTTTCGTTATCCGTTATTGTATCAGACGATTGTAGTATTTCTAATAACCTACCAGGTGTTAGGGTATACCCGTCTAACATTTCATCAGTCCCAAACTTTCCACAATCCGCCGAGAAGTCTAATATAATCTTCCCCACTTCTTGTTTAATCTCCACCGATGTTGTTACATCCTTACTGTCTTTGTATAATAAACTCATTTTGTTATGTTTTATATCGTTATGGTGAGTTTTAAACTCACATTCTTACTATGAAACGTAATTATAATATACATATTTTTATTTAGAAAGTCAAAATATTTATTACCATGAGTTATACCCACGTTTGTTCTTTAGGAACTATTTGCCACACCGGTCGTTTCATGCAACGACTTAAAATAAAAAATACATCTTACCCCTTTGAATGGGTTTTTTGTGATACTGAAAGTATAATTGATTGTTTGGAGGATGGATTCGAAAAGTTTTTGGACCCATCATATTATGTTGACATTGAACATTCCTACAGCGATAGGTCGTGCGGACATTCCTTTTATCATGAAGACTTTTTCTTTCATAAGGACCCTCGTAATAATGATGATCATGAATATTATATTAGATGTATTGACAGATTTAAAACTATGTGTGAAAGTGATGGTAAGAAACTCTTTATTATTATGTTCTCCCCTGAAAATACAAAGCACCCTAAAGACCTCAGTCAAATGTTTGAGGATGGTGACAGTAAAGAAAATATAATTGAAGTAATGAAACAAAAAGGTAGAGATCTCAATAACGTGTTAACTAAACACACCAGGGACTATACACTTACTGTTATTATGAATTTTGGTGGTAATGAAACCCAAAGTTATGATTTAGAACCAGAGGGAACTATAGAATTCCTAACATTGAACACAAGATTTGCATCCAAAGGGGTGACATTTAATGAGGGTTGGGGTAACAATAGGGATCCGGATAATTATTATCTATCTGGTTTATTCTCAGAACTATACCAATTCAAAAGAGAGTTATAATTTTCGTATTTCTTCTATAAGATTACCACTATTGATTAATCTTTCGTTCATATCGTAATAGAAATATAGGACAGGTTTGTCCCATTTCTTATTTGCACTCTCGTTAAAGTCTATAACACCTTGTCTCATGAACCTGTAGGTCAGTGGTTTAACTTGGATACCTCCAACACTTTCACCACCCTTGGTAATGACAACATCAATACGAAGTTCCTCATCTAAAAATCCTTGAGCTTCACTGAATCCATATTCCCTAACTCGACTACTCAATTCACTTATGACACTTCTTTCTATCTTTCCACCTTTGAGGGATTGGATTACAAACAGATCATATTCCCATTGAATACATTCACTTAATGTATACTTATATTCCCCCCAATAATTCATCTGTGATTTGTAGAGGTTTACACCAAAATCTTCCACAGTTCCCTTACTAACCACACTCACAGGTATTCTCGGAGTGCCATTTGATAAGTTCAACTAATTCTCCCTTACTCTTGGGGTTGTGTTGTTTGATGAGTTTCATTACTGCAACACTCTTGTAGGGTGCCGAGATTCCCATCTTCCATTCAATTCATTTAAGGGTCCACCTGTGTATGCCATTATTCGTCTTTAAATTCTCTAATAATAACCCAAATACTTAGGAATAGTATTAACCATACCACTACATTACCAATACTCATATGTTTAATTCTATTTTTGGAAGATAGTAATAACTGTACCTATTACGAACCACCACAGTATTACCGTTATGACACAAATACCCATCCATGTAATAGATTTAATCCAATTCCTTCTTCTCATACTATTAGTTTTTAATAATATAAGGAAAAATATTTAATAAGTCAAATGTAAGTAGTTGTTAATTTTTTTGGTCGTCTTTTAATTTCCAAATTTCATCCATATTGTATATACCCGAGAAATGATTGTACTTTTCATTAAGGTTATACGACCTTGCATAAAGTATGGTCTTCATCTTTTGTTCTTGGACAATCATAAATAGGACATCACCAGTACTTTTGGTAACTGGGTCCTGTAAGTAAAGTGTTGAACTCCCCTTATAGATTGACTTCACAATCCTTAGTCTCTCATCAACAGATAAAGAATCAATGTCCAAATCTTTGTGGGTTAGTTCATATTCAAATATCTTTACACCGTATTCCTTATCGTCCGGCATATCTACGGATTCTACGGTATTAATATTATCTAATATGATTAGTCTTTCTTGTTCAGTTAAATTATATAAACCAAGAAATTCGTGTTTTAATTTACCATTGTCCGGTGTACTCATGACTATGGGATAGGTAATATCTTCTTGAAAACGTTCTTTTAATCTCGAATCATAATGTTGTGTTGAAATTAATTCGCTTAACTCAACAAATTCCCGTAACATTTTTTTAATTCTACCCCTTAGATTCTCCACGTTAATGTTGTTTATATATAAATATCAATTAAATAAACTACCCATCCACGCAAAGCGATGAGATGGGTTTTAAACCTAACAACGAATGCAAAGAGCAGAACATAGTCGATTTTTCAGGTTGATTTATTGCAACCCCAAGCAAAGAGATATTTTGAGCAGCATTAAAATCTGCATCAACAGTATCCACTTTGCAATTTGTATTGGTACATTTAAAAACCTTGTTAGTTCTTTCACCAATGTGTTTACACGAATTACAAGTTTGGCTTGTATATCGTGGATTAACAACGACCAATTTAACACCACTAATCAAACATTTGTAAGTCAGAAAAGAACGAAGTTGAGAAAAATTCCAATTACCAAGTTTTGTACGAAACTTTTTATTTCTCCTTTTAGATGTGAAACGAATGTTCGTCAAATCTTCAATAGAAATTCCCTTTCCTTGTTCTTTAGCGGATTTTACAATAGTTTTCGCAACAGTATGATTTTGAATTGTTGCCGTAGTTTTTTCTCTCCCACTAAGCCGTTTCAGAAGTTTTTTACTCTCCTTCGTGCCTTTGGATTGAACGGAACTACGAATCCGTTGTTTAGTTTCTCTATAATTATTAAGCCATTCAGCGGAATGTTTAACGCCGTCACTTGTTACCGCAATATCGGTCAAACCAAAATCCACCCCAATAAATTCCTCAATATCCAGAATATCGGCATCAGGAACATCAACGGTTTGAAAAAGGTAGAACTTTCCTTTCTTGTAAACCAAATCAGCTTCTCCCTTAATGTAGGGCAGATAATTTCTATTATGGCATACGAAGGGTATTTTAATTCTTCCACCAATAACCCAAAGAGAAACAATATCATTTGGTTTGTAAGTCATAATACGACTATCATAACCAATACTACCAAGTGGTCTAAATTCTCTTTTAGTTTTCTTATCAAGTTTGTAAGCATCGGCAACCTTTGCCACACATCTTATCAAGATTTGACTACTAAGTTTAAAAGTGGTTTTGTAAGAATGGTAGACCTCGTGATGGAGTTTAAAGTTATTGAAAATCTTCTTTTCCCAAGCAACATCAGACATATGATTACAAACATTATTAGCTTCCTCCATCGTGTTGAGAAGCAAATTAGCATGTTCATTATTGGGCAAAAGTTTTATTTTCAGTGTGAGTTTCATTTAATTATAAATACTCACGAAAACACAAAAATCTTCTCATATCAGAAAATAATTTTAAAACTAACAAGGTTAAAGGCGATGAGTGTCGCTTACCTCCCATCCACACTTAGTGATGAATGGGTTTCACGCTCCTATATTATATGAAATAATTCATTCAAATTTGTCATCATACCAATGTGACCCTCTTGAGTAAGGGTGTCGTGCGGATGCTCCTTCATCGTAACAGTACGATGCAAATTTCTTTTGATCTGACTCACGTCTCAAAATAAGTTCTTTTGCCGCCTCCAAAGGATAGATTGCTTGGGGGTCGTTAGTATTCTCGATTAGTTCATCAAGATCTTTAATCATTAATTTAATAAGGGTAGTTGGTTTTTTCTTCATCTTTTGATGGGTTCGGGTATTCGGTCCAAATCAAATTTGAGACACGCTGGTGAATATGTGTAACCGTCGTATTGGTAGTAGTAATCGGTAGGATTACCCCTACCTTTTATATTTTCTAAATCATGTCTTTGAGTTTTAACAAACTCCCACGTCTTTAGTTGTTTTGGTAACATCGTTAATTTATAAAAATTTTAAGTGTTTTTCCATCATCTTGGACACTAAACTCCATATTTTTAAAATCTCCAAGGTCTTTTTTTAATACCAATAACCGACCAATTTCGTGACGAGAATCGGCGTGGTTAATAATCTCTAATCGACTGATGTTATCCACATCAAATTCGACATCTTCTATTTTATCACTCATATTTTAATCTGTATATTTCATTAAGTTTAATAATTCACCACACTTCTCATAATCTTCGTAATCCTCATACATATGAATTAAATCAAGTATGTCTTCTTTAGATGGTACTTCTGTCGGGTCAAAGAAAAAGAAATAGGGTTCATTTTGTTCTGCTATGATTTCCACATAGGTTTTAATACCTAAGAATATGTTGTAACTATTACCAAGACTATCATAAAAATATTTATCGAAATTCTCCTCGAAGTCATCTATATCATCACTAAATTTGTCATTCATTGTGTAATTAATGTACGAAAAAAAAGTAGTAATATCAACCAATTAGTTCTCTAAATTGTATAGTTTTTCTTCTAACCTGTAAATCTCAGATCGGTAATAAAGTTTCTTTTCTTTCTTGTCCGTAGATTCTAACTGTTTTCTAAAATACCTAATACCATTTTTTACTGTGTATATTTTCATTATTATATTTTCATCAAATATAAAGATTTTATTAGTATGTGCCAAAAAATTTGACACTTAATCATAAAAAAACCCCTAATCACAATGTGAAAAGGGGTCTATGTAAAAGAGGTCGTGTACTAAGGTATGCTATCCTTAGAAATCATTCTGCAGTTTTTTTATACTCATACAATCGTACTAACTATTACGTTAGTTCACTTTCGGAGTATTAATCCTACGGTGCGGGTACAACCCCTTACGATCTACTTTACCCCCAAACAGAAGGGTTATTCAGTCACATGGTGAGTCTATCTTTCGATCTTCTCACAATGAGTGTGAAAGTAAGCTTATTTATAGCTTGTTTAATGATTACCACCTTTTCTCTGTCAAGATATCCCAACATCAGTCTTGCGAACTTCAGCCAAAATAATGGAACATGTCCACTGTTGGTGTAGATTAACCCCCTTTCGAAGGGTTTATTCTCTCATACACTCAGGAAATCATTGGTGATCAAACCGACTTCCTGCCTCTTCCAATAAATTTAAGAACGTTTATTTCTTTTGATAGTACAAATATACAAAACATTTATTGTATTATCAAGCAAAATTATAAATATTTTTTAATTAATTAATGAAATACTAAATGAATCTCCCTGACCAATAGTATCTAAAACATCTAATCCTTCCACCACACTACCAAAGGCGGTGTGTTGACCATCTAAATGTTGGGTACCTTGTCGGTTATGACAAATAAAGAATTGAGAACTACCAGTATTTGGACCCGCGTGTGCCATTGATAAAGTCCCTCGATCATGTCTTTGTTTTTCGGCCCCATTATGTTCACACTTTATTGTAGTTCCAGATCCTCCCGTACCATTTCCATTTGGGCATCCACCTTGTACCATAAAATTTGGTATCACTCTGTGAAATTTCATTTCGTTATAAAAACCATCACCAATTAATTTTGTGAAGTTGGCAACTGTATTTGGAGTTGCATCATTAAATAGTTCAGCGACCATATCACCTTTACTTGTTGTAAATTTTACTTTCATTTTATTTATTTTTAGTATGTTAATTTATTAATTATTACACTTAACCTATGGTGGTTGTAATTCATACTATCCCTAATATCTAACAACTGACCCATTATACCTTCACCCTTCTTACATCTGAATTGATCCCACGGTAGTTGTATATATGTACGTTGTTTTAATATCACAAAACAATGAGTATTAACCTCATGTACTCGATAACAACCTTCCCATTTATGTATGTGAATGAAATCATCAGGTAAACAAGGTTTCTCTTTCTTGATTAATTTTCTGTTTAGATAATAATACCACTTATTAAATGTCATTATATTTTATTTATTAAGTCTTCCGATTGAATTAGTAACATCAATGAATTGATGTCTCCCCTTTCTTGCCACCCCACAACGTCATTATGTTCGTTTGGTAAAAACTTATGTGTTGCCCATTCACCATCATTATCAAATACACCCACCTCAAACGACGAGTAGTCTTCAGGTGATTCTAAATTCTTTTTCGGTGTTGGGTACATATGTTCTCCCGCAACGACACTAATTTCAAATCCATTGTCGAATTTGTGACGTGACTTAATACCTTGAATATTGTGGTCTTCAAAAACCAAATCCTTAAATGTTACCATCTGTTTTTCCATGTTACATTAAATTAAAATTAGACATTTTATCTGTTAAACGATCGAACTCTTTCTTATCAATTTCTTTATGACCTGGTACACCCACCATTGCCATATATGAGGGGATATTCCATTCATCATTGTATGAAACACTGTGTCGATACATATTCCGATGAAGATCATTATATGTCGTTTCTAAAAACCGTACACTAATACCAATTGATTTACTTTCTGGTCTCCCAACTTTAGAGATGAAAAGATTATATAAATAAACGGTAGTGTCGTCTTGAGGGTGGAACCATACAATACCAATTGGATCGTCTTCATTATATAAAACATAACATATAGACCCCATTGAAAATCGTCTTCTCGACTCATCCTCATCGTACATTTCATCCCAATCAATCTGAGTGTTAAATTTATCAATCACCGATTGAATGTCCGAAGTAAATTCCTCAAATTTTATAACCTTAATCTCATGTTTGTTAGAGAAGGTCATGTCGTGTTTATGGTATCTCATATATAAAATTCATTATACGTCACCCTCGCAATTCTTGATAGAATCCACAAGACCAATACAACGACAAACCATATGTTTCTTTTATTTTTCATTACTTACTGGTTAACCTATCCCACAAACTCACTCGTTCATCATACTCCTCCAACTCTTGAGCCAACGATTCCAACCTAATGGCTGCCATTCGTGGTGAATCGGATTCACATAGACCTTGAATCTGTTTTAGATTTCTAATTATTTCTCTCCTTTTCATAACTCCATAGTAATTTGATACAAATATATAACAAATTTATTGATATATCACGATAAATGTCAAAAAAAAACCTCTAAAAAAAGAGGTTTTATAATTTTTAATCGGTTATCCGACCCTATTGCTCCTCTACAGATGCCTTACGGTAGTCAGTAACTAATTTCTTAATTTCACCTATTGACTTACGAGCTCTTGTTTGAGACGCTTTAGTAGATCCGTTGTGGTTTTCTACAAAGTCACTAAAATGACCTTCGATTGCTGAAAAAATTTCTTGTTTTGCACTCATGTTTTTTTGTTTTTAATTTTTAATATTATAATAAAGTATAAGTATTATTTTTTGAAAAGTCAAGTAGTTTTTGATGATTGTGTAAATTAAACCCCATCGGTGTTAGTCGAACAGTATATACCTGGTGGATTTCCGGTGCCTGGAGAAGGTGGAATATACGGCATATATGGTGATTGTGGTATAAATGGTCGTACTCTCTCCATACATATAACTTCAGTTACCTCTTCTAATGATGATTTAATCTTACTGAGTTGTTCCTCGTTTAGTTTTTCATCACACGCATCAACAAATCCTCTTAACCAACTAACAAATTCATTACTATTCATATTATACTCTTTTTATTAAGTATAAGAAAAAGGATTGATAAAATCAACCCTTTCTAATAATTTATATGTTGCCGTCCCTCAAATAGTTTAAATATAATTTCTCACCCACCTTAAGACTATTATCGTCCGCTCTTGACTCATAGAAGTCCTTACGGGATAGGTACATTTTATCCCAATC